>JAESFY010000112.1_pt1 | contig 47618 bp, 47 predicted proteins | sample 9266201 | NCBI WGS metagenome assembly JAESFY01 (sample SAMN14515071, study PRJNA621656) | algae metagenome | isolation source: Nodosilinea sp. WJT8-NPBG4 and co-occurring heterotrophs from soil, lower... | place: USA: Pinto Basin, Colorado Desert, California | collected 2006-05-27 | reverse complement strand
CCCGCGCCCGCGGCGCGCGGCCTGAGCGTCGCGCAGAAGCCGGACAGCCACGACATCTGCTTCATCCCGGACGGTGACACGCGCGGCTGGCTGGCCGAGAAGGTCGGCACTGCGACCGGCGAGATCGTCGACCGTTCCGGGAGCGTGGTGGGCTCGCACGAGGGCGCGCACGCCTTCACCGTGGGGCAGCGCCGGGGTCTGAAGCTCGGCGTGCCGGCATCCGACGGCAAGCCCCGGTTCGTCCTCGAGGTGCGGCCGGTCTCGAACACTGTGGTCGTGGGACCGAAAGAGGCTCTGGCAATCGCCGAGATCGCGGGGAAGCGCTTCAGCTGGGCCGGTGCCGCGCCGCAGGATGCGACCTTCGACTGCCACGTTCAGATCCGGGCGCACTCCGAGCCGGTGCCGGCGACGGCGACGGTGTCGGATGACGGGGTGCGCGTGGTTCCGGAGCCGCCGCTCGACGGCGTCGCGCCGGGCCAGACCGCGGTGCTCTATGTCGGAACCCGCGTGCTCGGTCAGTTCACGATCGACACCACGGTGTCGGCCGTGCCGGTCGGCGCGTAGTCCTCGATGTATGTCGGCCCCCGCTCGTAGACTGACGGGGTGCCGGAGAACATCTCGCTGGAAGACGCCCGAACCGAAGCCGAAGAGCTGACCACTCGCATCCTCGAGGCGAAGGACGCCTACTACGGGCGTGACACCTCTGTGGTCGACGACTTCACCTACGACGGGTGGATGCATCGGCTGGAAGAGCTGGAGCGCCTCCACCCCGAGCTGCAGGGACAGGACTCCCCGACGCAGATGGTCGGCGCTGCCGAGGCGACCGGCCTCGCGACGATCGAGCATGCCGAGCGGATGCTGAGCCTCGACAACGTCTTCTCGATCGACGAACTGCGCGAGTGGGCGGCGAAGGCGCAGGCATCTGCCGGGCGCAAGGTCGCCTGGCTCACCGAACTGAAGATCGACGGCCTCGCGATCAACCTGCGCTACGAGAACGGCGGGCTGACGTCGGCCGCGACCAGGGGTGACGGTCGTGTCGGCGAGATCGTCACCGAGAATGCGCTCCGGCTGCCGGAGATCCCCAAGCGGCTCAGCGGGGAGGGGCATCCGGCGATCGTCGAGGTACGTGGTGAGGTCTTCATCCCCGTCGCGGCGTTCGAGCGACTGAACGCGGCGCAGGCTGCGTTCCGCGAGCGTGCATACAACGACGCTCTCACACGCTGGGAGGCCCGCGGCGGTGCCAAGAAGCCCTTCGACGACGAGAAGGCGCGCACGGCCGCGGCGCGGCGATTCCCGTCTTTCGCTAACCCGCGTAACGCGGCGAGTGGCGGCCTCCGTCAGCAGATCGACAAGAAGGATGGGCTCGAACTCGAGGCCGGGCTCCTGCGCATCGAATCGCTCGCCCTCTACGTGCACGGAGTCGGCGCGTGGACGAATCCTCCGGTCGAGGCGCAGAGCGAGGTCTACGACCTGGTGGCCGAATGGGGCCTGCCTACGAGCCCGCACAGCAAGGTGTGCAGCTCGATCGACGAGGTCACGGAGTTCGTGAAGTACTTCGGCGAGCATCGGCATGACATCGAGCACGAGCTCGACGGCATCGTCGTCAAGGTCGACGAACTCGAGCTGCACGATGAGCTCGGTGCCACCAGCCGTGCGCCCCGGTGGGCCATCGCATACAAGTATCCGCCGGAAGAGGTGCAGACGAAGCTGCTCGACATCGTCGTCTCGGTCGGACGCACCGGTCGTGCCACGCCGTTCGCCGTGATGGCTCCGGCACAGGTGGCCGGCTCCGTGGTGCGCCAGGCCACCCTGCACAACAAGGATGTGGTGAAGGCCAAGGGCGTGCTCATCGGCGACACGGTCGTGCTGCGCAAGGCCGGAGATGTGATCCCCGAGGTCCTCGGGCCCGTGGTCGAGAAGCGCGACGGGACCGAGCGCGAGTTCGTCATGCCGGTCGAATGCCCCGAGTGCGGCACGCCGCTGCGGCCGATGAAGGAGGGCGACATCGATCTCCGGTGCCCGAACGCCCGGTCGTGCCCGGCGCAGGTACGCGGACGCGTCGAACACATCGGGTCGCGAGGCGCTCTCGACGTCGAGGCCCTCGGTGAGGTGACGGCAGCCGCTCTGACGCAGCCGACGTCGCCGGCGGTGCCGCCGCTGGAGACCGAGGCCGGACTGTTCGCTCTCACCATCGAGCAGCTCGTGCCGATCGAACTCTTCGTGCGCGATGCCGAGACCGGTCTTCCCAAGGAAGACGAAGACGGGCTCGTGAAGACACGGGCGCCGTTCCGTCGCAACCCGTCCGCCGCCGAGAAGAAGGCGGGCGCAACGGGACCACAGCCCTCATCTCAAGCGGTCACGCTGCTCGCCGAGCTCGAGAAGGCGAAGACGAAAGACCTGTGGCGGCTGCTCGTCTCGCTGAACATCCGTCACGTCGGGCCGGTCGCCGCTCGCGCCCTCGCGCAGTGGTTCGGCTCTCTGGACGCGATCCGTGCGGCATCACGCGACGAGCTCGCGTCGGTGGAGGGCGTGGGAGGCATCATCGCCGATTCGCTGCTCGCATGGTTCGAGGTGGACTGGCACCAGGAGATCGTGCGTCGCTGGGCCGAGGCGGGCGTGCAGTGGGCGACACCCGGTCACCCCGGCCCGGGCGCTGCTGTCGCTGCCGGCGGTGTGCTCGAGGGCCTCACCGTCGTCGCTACCGGCTCGCTTGACGGCTACACACGCGACGGTGCACAGGAAGCCATCATCAACGCCGGTGGCAAGGCGGCATCCAGCGTGTCGAAGAAGACCGACTTCGTGGCCGCGGGTCCGGGCGCAGGCTCGAAGCTCGGGAAGGCCGAGGAACTCGGCATCCGCATCCTCGACGCGGCGCAGTTTCACATCCTCGTGACGGAAGGCCCTGGCGCGCTGGATCGCGTGAGTGACGAGGCATGAAGCGTTACGGACCGCTGATCGCCGTCCCCGATGCCCTTGCGGTCGGGGATCCAGGGCGGAACCACCTGCGACTGACCCCCGATGCGGTGATCCTCCGCGAGGGCGTCGAGAACCGCGGCATCTTCTCGTGGGCCGACGTCGAGAGCATCGCCCTCGATGTGCCGACCACGAAGTTCCGACTGCCGGGCCTCGTGGGCACGATCGTGCTCGGTGCCCTCACAGCGGTCGTTCTGTCCGACCTCGGTGCGGACCCCGACGACGGCGCGGTGACGCTCACGGTCGATGGAGAGCCCACGACGGTGCCGTTGAGTCGACACCACGTCGGCGGCTACTGGGCGCCGACTGTCGACGGCGCCCACCGCCTGCTCGCTCACCTCATCGCGAATCCGGAGCAGCGGGCGCTTCTCGCGCATCCGGAGCCGCTGATCGACGTCGCAGCGCAACTCGCTCGGGAATCGGTGTAGCGGGGCGGCTGGATCGCGCCGACCGGTCCACTCTGCGTCAGATGCTCGGCGATGCGGCGCCGTGAATCCTGCGCGCGAGATCAGTCGGAGGCGCTGCGCACGAACAGTACCGGTGAATGGTCGAATCCCAGGCGTCGATACAGAGAGACCGCACCCTCGCTGGAGTTCACCGTGACCTTCGCCGCTCCGGCGTTCGACGCGTGCTGATACGCCGCCGCCACGAGTTCCGTCCCGATTCCGCCTCGGCGGTGTTCGGGCATGACGAACACGCTCTGCACATCAGCCGACAGTCGGTCGATCGCTCCCGGACGTGGAACGCGCGGAAGCAATGCGATCCAGGCAGCGCCGACGATCTCTCCCTCGTCGGTGCGGGCGACGAACGCGAAGTGGGTGTGCTCGTGCTCATGCCACCAGCGAGCGAGATCTGTCGTGAACTCGTCGAGAGACTGCGCCGGCCGAGAGAACGAGGCGACGTCGCGCCATTTGAGAAGCGCGAGCGAGGCCACATCGTCAGACGTGGCCCGCTCGATCAGCATGATGAATTCTTCTCGCCTGGTCAGGCCTTGTGGCGCGGCTTCCGGAAGGGCTTCTCCTCGCGGTCGCCGCCTGCCGGGCGGTCGTCTCGTCGCTCGTACCGGTCGCCGCCACCCTCGCGCGACTCGCTACGACGGGCACCGGGACCACGATCCGGCTTGATCTCGATGAGACGGCCCGAGATGCGCGTGTCCCGCAGCTTCTCGAGCACCGTGGGGCTGAGGTTGGACGGCAGCTCGACGGTCGAGAAGTCCGGACGGATGTTGATCACGCCGAAGTCGTCGCGACCGAGACCGCCCTCGTTCGCCAGGGCGCCGACGATCTGACGCGGCTCCACGCGGTGGCGTCGGCCGACCTCGATGCGGTACGCCGTGTAGTCGCCGCGCCCACGACGCTCGGTGCGGGGCTCACGGGGTTCCCGGTTGTCACTGGTTCCGCGTGCGCCGCCTTCGCGGGGCGGGCGGTTGTCGGCCTCGACAGCCTTGGAGAGCCGGTCGTTCGCGGGGTCGAGCAGGAGCGGGGTGTCTCCCTGCGAGACGATCGCGAGTGCCGCCGCGACGTCCGCCTCGGGCACATCGTGATTGCGCACGTAGTGGGAGATCACGTCGCGGAACTTCTCGATCGCGGCGGAATCGCCCAGTGCGGTGGTGATCGCGTCGTCGAAACGCGCGAGACGCGTGGTGTTGACGTCATCCGTCGTCGGCAGCTGCATCTGCGCGGGCTGCTGGCGGGTCGCCTTCTCGATGTGCTTGAGCAGATAGCGCTCACGCGGCGTGATGAAGCTGATGGCGTCACCCTTGCGACCAGCACGGCCGGTGCGACCGATGCGGTGCACGTAGGACTCGGTGTCGGTCGGGATGTCGAAGTTGATCACGTGGCTGATGCGCTCGACATCGAGTCCGCGCGCGGCGACGTCGGTCGCGACGAGGATGTCGAGCTTGCCGTCCTTCAGCTGGTTCACGCTGCGCTCACGCTGCACCTGAGCGACATCGCCGTTGATCGCGGTCGCCGAGTACCCGCGGGCGCGCAGCTTCTCGGCGAGCGTCTCGGTCTCGTTCTTCGTGCGGACGAACACGATCATGCCGTCGAAGTTCTCGACCTCGAGGATGCGCGTGAGAGCGTCGACTTTCTGCGCGTACGACACCACGAGGTAGCGCTGCGTGATGTTCGTACCCGTCGCGGTCTTCGACTTGATGCTGATCTCTTCCGGCTCGCGAAGGTACTTCTGTGCGAGGCGACGGATCTGCGGCGGCATGGTCGCCGAGAACAGGGCGACCTGCTTTTCGGCGGGGGTCTGGGCGAGGATCTGCTCCACGTCCTCCGCGAAGCCCATCTTCAGCATCTCGTCGGCCTCGTCGAGCACGAGGTACTTGAGCTCGGACAGGTCGAGGGTGCCCTTGGCGAGGTGGTCCATGATGCGACCGGGAGTGCCGACGATCACATGCACGCCGCGCCGCAGCGCCGACAGCTGCACGCCGTAGCCCTGTCCGCCGTAGACGGGGAGGACGTGGACGCCCTTCATCTTCGACGCGTACGCCTCGAAGGCCTCACACACCTGCAGCGCGAGTTCACGCGTCGGAGCGAGCACGAGAGCCTGGGGGATCTTCTGCGACACGTCGAGTCGCTCGAGCACGGGGAGGGCGAAGGCCGCGGTCTTGCCGGTTCCGGTCTGCGCCTGGCCGACGACATCGCGGCCCGCGAGCAGGGTCGGGATGGTGGCCGCCTGGATGGGCGAGGGAGTCTCGTACCCGAGATCCTTGATGGCTTTGAGCACGGGCCCGGTGATGCCGAGCTCCTCGAATCGAGGGGTGGCGGGAGAGTCTTCGGGGGCGTCGGTCAGCACTGCGTCTTCAGGGGTCACTTCCCAAGGGTAGCGCCCCGAGGGTGTTCTCCGCCTGTGAGGGCGTCCTCACGCACCGGTCGTCAGCGAGACCAGCTTCTCCTTTACCTGTCGACGGAGCACTTTCCCGATCAGAGACTTGGGGAGCTCGTCGACCACGAAGATGCGCCGCGGCACCTTGTAGGGGGTGAGGATGCTGCGCGCGAACTCGCGGATGGCCTCGACATCCGCATCGGTGCCGCCGTCCACGACGATCGCCGCGACCACCTCCTCGCCCGAGTGTTCGCTCGCAAGGCCGACGACGGCGGCATCCACGACCTGCGGATGCTGGCGCAGCGCGTTCTCCACCTCGGTCGGGGCGACGTTGAAGCCGCCGGTGATGATGAGCTCCTTGATGCGGTCGACGATGCGGATGAAGCCGGCGTCGTCGATAGTGACGATGTCTCCGGTGCGGAACCAGCCGTCGGCGAAGACGGACTCGGTCTCCTCGGGCTTGCCGTAGTAGCCGGAGAAGACCTGCGGGCCGCGAACCACGAGCTCGCCGGGTGAGCCCTCCGGCACGTCTTCGCTCGGATTCTGCGGGTCGACGACGCGGCACTCGGTGCCCGGAAGCGGCAGCCCGACGGTACCGGGAACGCGATGTGCGGCGACCGGGTTCGCCATGAGCACGGGGGAGCACTCGCTCAGGCCGTAACCCTCGACGAGGTATCCGCCGGTCGCATCCTCGAACGGCACGACGAGGTCGTGCGGCAGCGCCATGGCTCCCGAGATCGCGACCTCCGTACCGGCGAGCGACACGCCCTTCGCCCTCGCTGCTGCGAGGAGCCGGTCGGCGATCGGCGGGACGAGCGGGAGGAACGTCGCAGGGTGCTTCTTGACGACGTCGAGAACGAGGTCCGGGTCGAACTTCGGGAACAGCACGAGGCGCGCGCCCATCGACATCGCGAAGGTGAGGCACAGCGTGAGTCCGTAAGCGTGGAACATCGGCAGCACGGCGTAGACCACGCATCCCTGGCCCCGCTGGATCGACGGCACCCATGCCTGCGCCTGCGCGGCGTTCGCGAGCAGATTGCGGTGAGTGAGAGAGGCGCCCTTCGGGGTGCCCGTGGTGCCGGAGGTGTACTGGATGATCGCGAGGTCGTCGGTCGAAGGCTTCGGATGCGACGCGGGGATCGGCTCCGAACGCACGAGGGCGTCCCACCTGACCGTGCCCCGAACCTTCTCAGTGAGCGCCTCGCGGGAATCGCGCGCCTTCGCCACGGGAAGCCGCAGTGCGACGCGTGTGAGGAACGGCATCGCCCGTGTCACGTCGACCGAGACGAGATTCGTGACCGCGAGATCGGCGGGGAACTCCTGGATGGTCGGCACGACCTTGTTCCAGACGATCGCGTGTTTCGCCCCGTGGTCCTCGAACTGCTTGCGGAGCTCGCGCGGCGTGTAGAGCGGATTGTGCTCCACGACGACCGCTCCGAGGCGGAGCACCGCATAGAACGCCACGATGTGCTGCGGACAGTTCGGCAGCACGATCGCGACGGGATCCCCACGGCGCACGCCGAGATCGCGAAGGCCCGCGGCTGCGCGTTCGATGTCTCGCTGCAGTTCGGCGTACGTCGTCTCCCGTCCGAAGAACTGCAGAGCGGGGGCCTCGGGGTAGTCCCGCGCCGACGCCTCGACGATGTCGATCAGCGACCCTTCGATGGGGGCAAGGTCTTCCGGGACACCGGCGGCGTAGCTGGCGACCCATGGGCGAGAGGGCTGGAACTGACTCACGTGCTCAGCATAGGGCGGGTCCTCCGGCCGGGATGGGAGTCCCGGGAGCGCCAACTAGACTGATGGCGTGTCTGAAATCACCCCTGATCTCGTGCGCCATCTCGGCGTGCTCGCGCGTATCCAGCTGAACGACGAGGAGGTGTCGCGGCTCACCGGCCAGCTCGACGCCATCGTCGACAACATCGCCAAGGTGTCGGAGGTCGCGACCGCCGACATCGTCGCGACCAGCCACCCGATCCCGCTGAGCAACGTGTTCCGCCCTGACGTGGTGGGGCAGACCCTCACGCACGAGCAGGTGCTGCAGAACGCTCCGGATGCCGCAGACGGCCGCTTCCGCGTCACCGCGATCCTGGGAGAAGAGCAGTGAGCGACATCATCCGACTGACCGCGGCGGAGCTCGCCGACAAGCTGACCTCGCGAGAGATCTCGAGTGTCGAGGCCACCCAGGCCCACCTCGACCGCATCGCCGCTGTCGACGGCGACGTGCACGCCTTCCTGCACGTGAACGAGGGCGCGATCGAAGCTGCGGCTGCGATCGACGCGCGGCGCGCGGCGGGGGAGCAGCTCGGACCCATCGCGGGCGTTCCGCTGGCAATCAAGGACGTCCTGGTCACCGACGATCAGCCCACCACCAGCGGATCGCGCATCCTCGAGGGCTACCGCTCGCCCTACGACGCGACCGTCGTCGCGCGGTCGCGCGCCGCCGGTCTCATCCCGCTGGGCAAGACCAACATGGACGAGTTCGCGATGGGCTCCTCCACGGAGCACTCCGCGTACGGTCCGACGCGCAACCCGTGGGATCTCGACCGCATTCCCGGCGGCTCAGGTGGAGGTTCCGCGGCCGCCGTCGCTGCCTTCGAGGCGCCACTCGCGCTCGGATCGGACACCGGGGGTTCGATCCGCCAGCCCGCGCACGTCACCGGCACCGTCGGCGTCAAGCCCACCTACGGCGGTGTGAGCCGATACGGCGCGATCGCGCTGGCCTCCAGCCTCGACCAGGTGGGACCGGTCACCCGCACCGTGCTCGACGCGGGACTCCTGCACGATGTGATCGGCGGGCACGACCCGAAGGACTCCACGTCGCTGCGCGACTCCTGGCCGACATTCGCGGATGCCGCCCGCGAGGGCGCACGCGGCGATGTGCTCAAGGGCCTCAAGGTGGGTGTCATCCGCGAACTCCCCGACAGCGGCTTCCAGCCAGGCGTCGCGGCATCCTTCCGCAGCGCGCTCGCGCTGATGGAGGCGCAGGGTGCGGAGATCGTCGAGATCGACGCGCCGCACTTCGAGTACGGCGTCGCCGCCTACTACCTGATCCTTCCCGCGGAGGCCTCCAGTAACCTGGCGAAGTTCGACTCCGTGCGCTTCGGTCTGCGGGTGACTCCGGGCGGCAACCCCACCGTCGAGGACGTCATGTCCGCGACCCGCGACGCCGGCTTCGGCGACGAGGTCAAACGCCGCATCATCCTCGGCACCTACGCGCTGTCGGCGGGCTACTACGACGCCTACTACGGCAGCGCACAGAAGGTCCGGACGCTCATCCAGCAGGACTTCGCGAACGCCTTCGCCCACGTCGACGTCATCGCGACGCCGTCGGCCCCCACGACGGCGTTCAAGATCGGCGAGAAGATCGACGACCCTCTGCAGATGTACCTGAACGACGTGACCACGATCCCGGCGAACCTCGCCGGTGTCCCGGGGATCTCGATCCCCAGCGGCCTGGCAGAGGAAGACGGTCTGCCCGTCGGCATTCAGTTCCTTGCTCCCGCTCGTGAAGACGCGCGCCTGTACAAGGTGGGCGCCGCCCTCGAGACCGTGCTGCTCGACTCGTGGGGTGCTCCGCTTCTCACCCGCGCCCCCGCCCTTCGACAAGCTCAGGCCCCCACGGATGGAGGAACCCGCTGATGGCCACCGCCAAGCTCATGGACTTCGACAAGGCGCTCGAGCTGTACGAGCCGGTCCTCGGTTTCGAGGTGCACGTCGAGCTCAACACGAACACGAAGATGTTCTCGGACGCGCCGAACCCGGCCAACGAGAAGTACCACGCGGCTGAGCCGAACACCCTGATCGCGCCCGTCGACCTCGGCCTGCCGGGATCGCTGCCGGTCGTGAACGAGACCGCCATCCGCTCGTCGATCAGCCTGGGTCTCGCGCTCGGCTGCTCGATCGCCGAGTCCAGCCGGTTCGCCCGCAAGAACTATTTCTACCCGGACCTCGGCAAGAACTACCAGATCTCGCAGTACGACGAACCGATCGCCTTCGAGGGCTCCGTCGAGGTCGAGCTCGAGGACGGCACCGTCGTGACCATCCCGATCGAGCGCGCGCACATGGAGGAGGATGCCGGCAAGCTCACCCACATGGGTGGAGCGACCGGACGCATCCAGGGCGCCGAGTACTCACTCGTCGACTACAACCGCGCCGGTGTGCCGCTGGTCGAGATCGTCACGAAGGTGATCACCGGCACCGAGCATCGCGCCCCGGAAGTCGCCAAGGCGTACGTCCAGACGATCCGCGACATCGTCCGCGGACTCGGCATCTCGGAGGCACGTCTCGAGCGCGGCAACCTGCGCTGCGACGCGAACATCTCACTGCGCCCGCGCGGCACCGAGAAGCTCGGCACGCGCACTGAGACGAAGAACGTGAACTCCATGCGCTCGGTCGAGCGTGCGGTGAGGTACGAGATTCAGCGCCAGGCGCAGATCCTCGCCGACGGGGGCACGATCACGCAGGAGACGCGGCACTGGCACGAGGACACCGGCACGACGTCGCCGGGACGCCCGAAGTCGGATGCCGATGACTACCGGTACTTCCCCGAGCCAGATCTGCTTCCCGTCGAGCCGGCCGCCGAGCTGATCGAGGAGCTGCGCGCCGCCCTTCCCGAGCAGCCGGTCGCCCGTCGTCGCCGCCTGATGACGGAGTGGGGCTTCACCGACCTCGAGTTCCAGGACGTGCGCAACAACGGCGTGCTCGAAGAGGTCGCCGCGACCATCGCCGCCGGTGCGACACCGGCGACGGCTCGCAAGTGGTGGACCGGTGAGATCTCCCGCCTCGCGAACGCGCAGGAGAAGGATGCCGCCGAGCTGATCAGCCCCGAGAACGTCGTCGCGCTTCAGCAGCTGATCGATGCGGGAACCCTGACCGACAAGCTCGCGCGACAGGTGCTCGAGGGTGTCATCGCGGGGGAGGGCACTCCCCAGGAGGTCATCGATGCGCGCGGACTCGCTGTTGTGTCGGACGATGGGGCACTGATCGCCGCCATCGACGACGCCTTCGCCGCGCAGCCCGACGTGCTCGCCAAGATCAAGGACGGCAAGGTGCAGGCCGCAGGGGCTGTCATCGGTGCGGTCATGAAGGCGATGAGAGGCCAGGCGGACGCTGCGCGGGTCCGCGAGCTCATTCTCGAGCGCGCCGCGCAGTAGCACGCGCCCTCGGGCCGCACGTCCGCGGCCCGGGGGAGAATGGTCTCATGGGACACGGTGACGGCAGAGGGCAGATCACGTCTGCCACCGATGCCGACGACACCGGGACGCGGATACTGCATGTCGACATGGACGCGTTCTACGCGGCCGTCGAGGTGCTCGACGATCCCAGTCTGCGCGGACTCCCGCTGATCATCGGCGCGCCTGACGGCCGCTCCGTCGTCTCGAGCGCGTCGTACGAGGCGCGCCGATACGGCGTCCACGCGGCGATGCCCGTGGCCCAGGCGATGCGACTGTGCCCCACCGCACGGATCGTGCAGCCGCACTTCCACAGGTATCAGGCGGTGTCGCGGCAAGTGATGGCGATATTCGAATCGTTCACCCCGCTGGTGGAGCCTCTGTCGGTCGACGAAGCCTTCCTCGACGTGCGGGGCGTGCGGAGGCTGTGGGGCAGCCCCGCACAGATCGCCGAGCAGATCCGAGCGCGCGTTCTCGCCGAGGTCGGGATCACCTGCAGTGTGGGCGTCGCCGCGACCAAGCATGTCGCGAAGATGGCGTCGACGATCGCGAAGCCGGACGGCATGCTGGTAGTCGCGGCGGCGGACACGCTCGACTTCCTCGCGCCGCGCCCGGTCCGTGCGATGTGGGGCGTGGGACCGAAGGCGGCCGAGTCCCTGGAGGCCCGCGGCATCCGCACGATCAGGGACATCCGCGAGGCGTCATCCGAGATGCTGGAGCGCGCAGTCGGTCCGGCGCTCAGCGCCCGGCTCGCGCAGCTCGCTCACGGTGAGGACGCGCGCGCTGTCGACACGGAGCGGATCGAGAAGAGCATCGGTCACGAGGAGACCTTCGAGCACGACATCCTCGACCGTGCCTTCCTCCGCGCGGAACTGCTCAGACTGGGCGATCGCGTCGCGGCGCGTCTGCGCCGAGCGGAGTGGGAGGCGGCGACGGTGTCCATCAAGGTGCGCTTCGATGACTTCCGCACCCTGAACCGGTCGCAGACCCTCAGCGAGCCCTCTGCGGTCGGACAGCGGATCGGGGAGGCAGCGCAGACGCTCTTCGAGCAGATCGAGCGCCGAGATCCCGTCCGACTCCTCGGCGTGCGGGCCGAGAACCTCCGACCGGCAGGCGGCGGGGGTCTGGGCCTGTGGGATGACGACGAGGACTGGCGGAAGGTCGAAGGCGCGGTGGACGAGGCCGTCGCTCGGTTCGGGACGGCCTCGATCAGCCGTGCTCGGCACATCGGGCGCGGCACAGGGCGCGGTGCTGCACAGCATCCGAAGGCGCACGGCATCGATTGAGCCCCACCCGCACGCCTGTCGTGGGCTAGCGTGGGATCATGCCGAACATTGCACTGGAACTGGGAAAGCAGATCGCGTCTTTCGGCGTGAAGAGCTCATACGGTGAGCCGCAGGATGTCGACGGGGTGAGCATCACCCCGGTGTCCTTCACCTACTCCGGCTTCGGCGGAGGAAGCGGTGAGGGTGCCGAGGGCGGCGGGGGCGGCGGGGTGTCGATTCCGGTCGGCGTGTACGTCCGCCGCGAAGAGGGCCTGCGGTTCGAGCCGAACCTCGTGACACTGCTCGTCGTCGCGGTGCCGTTCGTCTGGGTCACCGGGCGGGCACTCACGCGCATCATCCGTGCCCTCAAGAAGTGACGATCCCGTCGCGGACGCGCTCGATCGCGCCGCGACACTGATCGCTCAAGACATCCGCGCCCTGTCCGCCGCGAACCCCGTGGTGCTGATCGACGGGCGCAGCGGCGCGGGGAAGTCTTCGCTCGCTGCGCGGCTGGTCGCTCGTTGGCCGCTGGTCGGACGAGTCCAGCTGATCGCGCTGGATTCGCTGTACCCGGGCTGGGACGGACTCGATGACGGCGTAGAACGTGCGCTCGATTGGATCCTCCGGCCGCATGGCCGCGGATACATCGGCACGTGGCGACGCTGGGACTGGGAGCGGGAGACCGAGGCCGAGAGCCACGCGGTGGACCCCGCGCTGGGTGTCATCGTCGAGGGCAGCGGTCTCCTGACACCGGAGACTGCCGGTCTCGGAGATGTGCGGATCTGGGTGGAGTCCGCAGAGACTGCACGCAAGGCACGTGCGCTGAAGCGGGACGGCGAGACCTACCGACCGCATTGGGATCGCTGGGCCGCCCAGGAACGACGGCACGTGGAGAGGGACGATCCTCGGGCTCTCGCGACGAGAGTCGTGGAGATTCCGTGAAGCGTCAGCGTTCTCGGCGTTCGTCGGCGTCGTCAGCCGCTTGTATGAGCACTTCGAGGCGGTAGCCGAGCCAGTCGTAGAGGTCGCCTCGGCCGTCGTCGGCCTGCTGATCCTCGCTCGTGATCCCCAGACGCTCGGCGATGACCAGTCGGATCGCTGTCAGCGTGCGCAACCAGGCGTCGAGGTCGTCTTCCGCGATGACGAGGTCGTGCGACGCCATGGCGTCCTCCTCCGACAGAGACTCCAGGTCGGCGTCGAACGGCACGAGTGCTTCGCGCGCCGTCGTTGCTTCGGCGATCCGCCGGTTGAGCAGATCGTCCCGGGTGCTGGCGGCGAAGGCCTCCGCCGCGTCTTGGTCGTCCGGGTATGCACTCGGCGTCAGCCGCCGTACCGCGGGATCGGCCGCGTCGCGGTCGGCGAGGAGATCGAGGAAGTCGTCGACGAGCCTGCCGAGGTGAACGCCCTCGAGCAGAGCGAGCGGAATGATGATGTCACGAGCACTCATCGGGCGGCCTTTCGCACTGTGGCCCAGAGACCGTAGTCGTGCATGGCCTGCGCGTGGACCTCCATGGTCTCCCGAGGACCGGTGGCGACGATCGCGTGGCCGTCGTGGTGGACTGCGAGCATGAGGGCCGTGGCTCGTTCGAGCGAATAGCCGAAGTAGGTACGGAACACGCGGACGACGTAGCTCATGAGGTTCACCGGGTCATTCCACACGACGACCTCCCACGGTTCGAGCGGAGCGGCCTGGAGATCGGTGGTCTCGTCGAGATCCGGGACCGCGAGAGACGCGCTCACGCCCACCCCATCTCGTGGAGCTGCACGTCATCGAGGCCGTAGAAGTGAGCGATCTCGTGAACCAGGGTGGTGTGGATCTCGTCGCGCAACTCCTGCTCGGTCTCGCACTGCGCGAGGTGAGGTTCGCGGAACAGAACGATGCGATCGGGGAGTTCGCCCATGCCGTACTGCGCTCGTTCGGTCAGTGCGGATCCGTCGTACAGACCGAGCAGATCGAGGGTGCCATCCTCCGGGCGATCCTCGACCACGAACACCACGTTCTCCAGCCCGTCGACCATGTCGTCGGGCAGTTGGTCGAGTTCATTGATCACGAGCGCTTCGAACGCTGCAGCATCCATCTCCATCGTGTCCAGCCTAGGGGCGGGCCGTGCCTCGAGCAGCGCCGTCAGTGCAGGAAGACGAGAAGCGCGGCCACGGCGATGAACAGCACCCCGAAGACCGTGTTGAGGATCCGTTGGCCGCGCACGGATCGGGTAAGGCGACGGAACGGTCGCGCGGCCGCGGCGAAGAATCCCCACATGACGATCACGTCGACGATGATCACAGTGGCGACGAGGGTCAGGTACTGGGGGAGCGGAGGCTCGTCGAGCCGGATGAACTGCGGGATGAAAGCGAGGAAGAAGACGATCGCCTTCGGGTTGAGCAGGTTGACCCAGAAGCCACGCCGAATCATGGACCAGTGACTCTCCCGGGAATCGACAGGCGCCACGCTGTCATCCTCGATCTCCGCAGGCTTCGCCAGGATGAGACGGATGCCGAGGAAGACGAGGTAGGCGGCCCCGGCGTAGCGGATCGCGTTGAAGAGGACATCGGAGCGGGAGACGAGGAGCCCGACACCGGCCGCGACGATGGCGACATGCACGATGAGAGCGATCTGCTGTCCGACGATGCCCCAGATGGAGCGTTTCCAGCCCTGGTTGAGTGCGTTGGACATCGTGTTGATCGCGCCAGCGCCCGGAGTGAAGCTGATGACGACGGAAGCGGTGAGGAGAGAGAACCAGACCGCAAGCGACACGCCCGCCAGTCTAGAGCTGAAGCGAGCGGAGCCGGAACGCAGAAGAGGCCCGAATCAGACGATTCGGGCCTCTTCGCTGGGGTGAGTAACGGGACTCGAACCCGCGACATCCGGCGCCACAAGCCAGCGCTCTACCAGCTGAGCTATACCCACCATGTGCCCACCGGAGCGGGCAACCAGATGAGTCTATTACATGTTTGGGGTGAACTCCGACACGGTGCGGGTGGCGATCTCGCGTGCATCGTCACTCGACGGACCGGGCTCATCGACGAACACGGCCTCGCGGTAGTACCGCAGTTCGCGGATGGACTCGAGGATGTCGGCGAGCGCGCGGTGACCGCCGTCTTTCGCCGGAGCCTGGAAGAACACTCGGGGGTACCAGCGGCGCGAGAGCTCTTTGATGCTGGACACGTCGACGTTCCGGTAGTGCAGCCACTGATCGACCTGCGGCATGTACTTCGCGAGGAACATCCGGTCCGTGCCGATCGTGTTGCCGGCGAGAGGGGCCTTCCGTTCCAACGGCACGAATCGGCGGATGTAGGCGAGCGTCTGCGCCTCGGCCTCTTCGAGTGAGACGCCGTGCGGGATCTCCCCGATGAGACCGGACGACTCGTGCATCTTGGTCACGAAATCGTTCATGTTCGCGATCGCCGCGTCGTTCGGGCGGATCACGATCTGGAATCCCGGATCGATCGGCTCCAACTCGAAGTCGGTGATGACGACGGCGATCTCGACGAGCTCATCGACCGCGAGATCGAGTCCCGTCATCTCGCAATCGATCCATACGAGACGATCGTTCTCCGACGCAGATACCATTCCGCCATCCTATCGACGGGCCCGACATCGATCGTCGGGCGCGGTACGGTATATACATACGCCTTCGTAGCTCAGAGGAAGAGCAGCGGCTTTCTAATCCGCCGGTCGCAGGTTCGAATCCTGCCGGGGGCACCCAGGCTCCCCATACGCACACTCCCCCTTTCCGGACGGGAGCCGCGTCAAATCTCTACGAGTACCGCAGCGCCGCGACCGCGTCGTCGGCCCGCCAGAACTCTCCGACGAGGCGGAAGGTGCCGGTGGCGAGATGCAGTCGCTCTGCGCGGTACCGCAGGCCGAGGGGATCGGCGGAGATGCGCAGGTGGCCGAGGACGCGTTCTGTGCGGTCCTGGACTCGCCAGAGGTGGTCGGACGCGCGGACGAGGTGTTCGCGCGGGGAGGAGAGCCGAGGCGTCGCGTACGGAACCTCGGGCAGATAGGTGGTCAAACTGTCGGACATCGGAACTCCCTTCTGATTCGAACATATGACCGACCACCGACATTCGGTGCGGCCCGTGCGACGACGTGAGTGAGATCACTTCTGCACCGGCCCAAGTGCGAGCGTTTTTGTCCACTGATCTCGCGTTAGCGGGGTCTGCGGCGCTGCAGAGGCGGGCACGCTGGATCGATCCGAGCACGCGTCTCGGGCATCGAGAGGACTGACATGAATGACACCGTGACGATCGTGGGACGAGTCGCCACCGACCCGACTCAGGGGCAGACCGGCGGAGGAGACCCGGTCACGAACTTCCGCCTGGCCAGCACCCATCGCCGTTTCGACAACGCGACGCAGACCTGGACCGACTCCGACACGAACTGGTTCTCGGTCGCGGCGTTCCGACAACTCGGCGAACACGCCAAGGCATCACTGCGAACGGGTGACAGCGTCATCGTCACCGGCCGGCTGAAGATCCGCACGTGGGAGAGCAACGGCAAGCAGGGGACGAGCGTCGACATCATCGCCGATGCCATCGGTCACGACCTTAGATGGGGCACCTCGGCCTTCCTCGCTCGGAGTCGAGCGACACCGTCCGATTCCGGAGCGCGCGGATCGTCTCCGGACCACCGCACGAGCGAGACGGAAGTCGGTCGTGACGACGAGGACGGTATCGACGGAGGGGAGGATGCCGGCGACGAGCTGTCCGACCTCGACATCTCCTGGGCCGAGGTCCCGGCGGGCGGCAGTGCGGCGCTGCCCGCGACGGCGTACTGAGACGGCGAACCTGGCAGAGAGTTGAGACCGGTCGGCGCCGCGGTCCACGTGCCCACGGCACGTAGACTCGGCACGTGCTTCGTCGACCGGTCTCCGCGGCTCCGCGTGCAGTTGCCACCTTTATGGCCGTGACTGCTGCGCTGCTGATCTTCTCCGCCTGCGGTCCGACGCCCGATCCACCCGCTGAGCCGTCTGCTGAGGCCACGCCTTCAGCGAATTCGACGGCGCCTGCTGCACCGGCACTCGTTCCGGATGGCACGGCTGAGGAGAACCTGCCGCTGTTCTCGAGTGTCGCTGAGGCGGTGTGGGCCACCCAGCAGCGGGGATCAGGGCGCGCGTACATCGACGCGCTCATCGCGGCGGGTTTCGATCGCGCGAGCATGCAGGTCACCCAGGATCAGTCGACCGTCGGCAACGCCGCAGAGAGCCTGCAGTTCTCGGTCCGCTGGGGCGAAGAAGAGTGCCTCATCGGTCAGGTGGGTCCGTCGACGGGCCAGGTCGTCACCGCGGTGATGCCTCAGCTCGCGGAAGGTCGCTGCCTCGTCGGCACCACTCGACCGATCGACTGGTGAACGTAACCGATTGACTGGTGACACGGTCGATCGAGTGGTGACTCAGCCGGGGGCCGGTAGGCTGGAGTGTCGATCTTCGACGCCAACAGAAGGAGCGGTTTTCGGTGGCTGAGTACATCTACTCGATGGTTCGTGCACGCAAGGCAGTGGGCGAGAAGCTCATCCTCGACGACGTCACCATGGCATTCCTTCCCGGAGCGAAGATCGGCATGGTGGGTCCGAACGGTGCCGGAAAGTCGACGATCCTCAAGATCATGGCGGGCATGGACACACCCTCGAACGGCGAGGCGAAGCTGTCTCCCGGCTTCACTGTCGGCATCCTCATGCAGGAGCCCGAGCTCGACGAGTCGAAGACCGTCATCGAGAACATCCAGGACGGCATCGCCATCAAGACGAAGGTCGACCGCTTCAACGAGATCTCGGCGCTCATGGCCGATCCCGACGCCGACTTCGACGCGCTCCTCGCCGAAATGGGCGGGCTCCAGGAGGAGATCGACGCCGCAGACGGCTGGGATCTCGACTCCCAGCTCGACCAGGCGATGGACGCGCTGCGCACCCCGCCGGCGGATGCCGCGATCGCCCCGCTCTCCGGTGGAGAGAAGCGTCGCGTGGCATTGGCCAAGCTGCTGCTTCAGAAGCCCGACCTCCTGCTCCTCGATGAGCCCACCAACCACCTCGATGCCGAGAGCGTTCTGTGGCTCGAGCAGCACCTGCAGGCATACAAGGGCGCGGTGATCGCGATCACCCACGACCGGTACTTCCTCGACCACGTCGCCGAGTGGATCGCCGAGGTCGATCGCGGGCGTCTCATCGGGTACGAGGGCAACTACTCGACCTACCTGGAGAAGAAGGGCGAGCGCCTCGAGGTCCAGGGCAAGAAGGACGCCAAGCTGGCCAAGCGCCTCAAAGAGGAGCTGGAGTGGGTGCGTTCCAGCGCGAAGGGCCGTCAGACCAAGTCGAAGGCACGTCTCGCTCGCTATGAGGAGATGGCGACGGAGGCCGAGCGGACCCGCAAGCTGGACTTCGATGAGATCCAGATCCCCGCAGGCCCCCGCCTCGGCGGCATCGTCATCGACGCCAAGAAGCTGCAGAAGGGCTTCGACGGCCGTGTGCTGATCGACGGCCTCAGCTTCAACCTGCCGCCGAACGGCATCGTCGGTGTGATCGGACCGAACGGTGTGGGTAAGACCACGCTGTTCAAGACCATCGTCGGACTCGAGCCGCTCGACGGCGGCGACCTCAAGGTCGGCGAGACCGTCAAGATCAGCTATGTCGACCAGTCGCGCTCGAACATCGACTCGGACAAGACACTGTGGGAGGTCGTGTCCGACGGGCTCGACTACATCCAGGTCGGCAAGACCGAGATCCCGTCGCGCGCCTACGTGTCGAAGTTCGGCTTCAAGGGCCCGGACCAGCAGAAGAAGGCCGGCGTCCTCTCCGGTGGTGAGCGCAACCGCCTGAACCTGGCGCTCACTCTCAAGGAGGGCGGCAACCTGCTGCTGCTCGACGAGCCGACAAACGACCTCGACGTCGAGACGCTGAGTTCGCTCGAGAACGCGCTTCTCGAGTTCCCCGGCTGCGCCGTGGTCATCACACACGACCGGTGGTTCCTCGACCGCATCGCGACCCACATCCTCTCCTACGAGGGCACCGACGAGAACCCCGGCCAGTGGTACTGGTTCGAGGGCAACTTCGAGGCCTATGAGGAGAACAAGATCGAACGCCTCGGTCCGGACGCCGCGAAGCCGCACCGTTCCACGCACCGCAAGCTCACGCGCGACTGATGTCGTCACCCCGGCTCCACATCCCGATCCACCTTCGCTGGGGAGATCTGGATGCCTTCAACCACGTCAACAACACCTCGATGCTCAAGTTGCTCGAGGAGGCGCGCGTCCGCGCGTTCTGGCGTGCGGGGCCAGGGGAGGAAGCTCCCTCGACGGCCGTCCTGGATTCCGGCATCGACGAGGGCATCCTGACCCTCATCGCCCGTCAGGAGATCGAGTACCTCGCGCCGGTGCCGTACCAGCGCCGTCCGCTCGAGGTGCAGATGTGGTTCGGCAAGCTCGGGGGGTCGAGCGTCGAGGTCTGCTACGAGGTGCACAACGATCCCGAAGCCCTGCCGCGGACGATCTACGCCCGATCGACCGCCGTGATCGTCCTCGTGGATGCGGCAAGCGGACGGCCGACACGGCTGACGCAGGAGATGCGCGATGCCTGGGAGCCGTTCGTGGGCGATTCGATCGAGTACGCGCACCGTTAGACCGTTTTCGCGACCGACCGCGCTACCGTCGACCTGTGCCCCCACGCCGCAGGTTCCCCGCCACCACGTCTACGGCCGCACGCGCGCGGTACGCCAAACGTCGTCAGCGCCGACTGGACCGGGTCGACAACGACCTCACCGCCTCGCAGTGGGCCGACATCGTGGCAGCCTGGGGCGGGTGCGCCTACTGCCAGTCGCAGGATCGGCCGCTCCAGCGCGATTGCGTCACCCCGATCTCACGCGGCGGGCGGTACACCCTCGAGAACGTCGTGCCGGCGTGCGCCTCCTGCAACGCGAGCAAGAGCAACAGCGAGGTCACCGGGTGGCTTCGACGCAAGAAGCTCGACGAACGCGCCTTCCTCGCCCGCTATGCCGCGATCCTGCCCGCGCTCACGGCAGACTAGTCGGAGGGCACCCGGATCATGATCTCCTGCGCGACGCTGGCGACGAGCCCGCCCTCTCTCGAGTAGATCCGGCCCGTCGCGAGTCCTCTGCCTCCCCGCGCGTTGGGTGACTCCTGCACATAGAGCAGCCACTCGTCGACGCGCGCAGGACGATGCCACCACATCGCGTGGTCCAGGCTCGCGACCTTCAATCCAGGCATCGACCAGTACAGGCCGTGCGCTCGGAGGATCGACTCCTGGATCGTCATGTCGCTCAGGTATGCCAGGGCCGCGCGGTGCAGTCGCTGGTCGTCAGGAAGGGGCGCTCGCATCCGCATCCATACCGCCTGCCTGGCGACATGCTCGTCGTCGCTCGGCAGGTAGAGCGGCGAGTCCACGTGGCGGACGTCGGCGGCCCGGTCGCTCAGCATCCGAGCCGCACCACCCGGCAGCCCCTTGACCCTGTCCTCATCGGGAACGAGGTCCTCCGGAGCCGGCACACCTTCGGGCATCGGCTCCGCGTGTTCGACGCCCGGATCTTCATCCTGCGCTGACGCGATCATGGAGAAGATCGGCACGCCGTTCTGGTATGCCTGCGAGCGCCGCGTCGAGAACGAACGCCCGTCGTGGATACGGTCCACGGCGATCGTGAGCCCCTGGCCGGAATCGCCGGGCCGAAGGAAGTAGCCGTGCATGGAATGGACAGGGCGGTCCTCTGGGAGGGTGCGTTCCGCAGCGATGAGACTCTGCGCGAGCACTTGGCCGCCGTAGATCCGGCCGGTGGGCATCGGATGCGAGGAGCCGGTGAAGATGTCCTCGGTCGTGCGTGCCTGTGTGAAATCGAGGTCGAGCACGTCGAGAAGCCGTTCGACGGTCTGGGTGGCGTGCTCTTCGGGGCTCATTCGTTCCTCTCCGCGACCGCGGGTACCGGTCCGTTGGTAGTTTAGATCGCGTGCCGCATCACCTTCTCCTCGCCGACCCCGAGACCGCGAGAGACGTTCTCACGTTCGTCGGTCGAGCGACCCGGATCACGGATGACGGCGTGCGCCTCCAAGCGGCGAACGGCGTGCTCGCGCTGACCACCGCCGCTCTCGCCCCGCACGGACTCTTCGACAACACCCCGACGGTCCTCGCGATGCGCATCGTGCATGCCGATCCCGAACTCGAGTGCGACATCGTCGTCGACCAGCTCACCGCGGCCGACGATCCGCTGCGCCTGAACCTCCCCGATACGGGGCTCTCGCCGGCCTGGGCCGGTGTCGCGCCGCCGAGATCCGAGTGGGTACCGGAGTCCACGCTCTCGGCATCGATAGTCGCCCAACGCGCGCAGTGGGGGATCTCCGCCGTCGCCCGCGGTGCGACGCCCGGCTCGGGCGAGGAGGCCGTCCGTGCGCTCCGCGCAGCCATCTGGGGCGAGCCGGATGATGACCTGGGCGGACTGCCGCGAGGGATCGCGTTCGCCGCCGACGCCCTGGGCTTCATCTCGGGGGAGGAAGACGTGCCGGTCATGCGCTCCGGACGCTGGACCCGCTTGGCATTCCGTCGCGGCCACGTCCTCGCGCGCGGACCGGTCGCCTCGGGGCTGACCGCTGTTCGCGACACGCGCGCCGCAAGCTAGCGCGCCCCGCCCGCCCGCACCGGCGGCTACTGAGACGCGGCGCGGCCCGCCTGTCGTCCCGAGAAGAGGCAGCCGCCGAGGAAGGTGCCCTCGAGCGCGCGGTAGCCGTGCACGCCTCCGCCGCCGAACCCGCTCGCCTCCCCGGCCGCGTACAGTCCCGGGATGACGGCGCCCGCGGAGTCCAGAGCTCGTCCGTCGAGATCCGTGTTGATGCCGCCGAGCGACTTCCGTGTGAGCACGTGCAGCTTGACGGCGATGAGCGGCCCTGCTGCCGGATCCTGCAGGCGGTGCGGAACAGCCGTGCGGATGAGCTTGTCTCCGCGATAGCTGCGCATCGAGCGCAGCATCCCGATCTGCGCATCCTTGGTGAAGTCATTGTCCATCTCGCGGTCGCGGGCCACGACCTCACGACGGACATTGTCGATGTCCAGAACCTCGCCACCCGGATGCCGCTGCATCTGCTCCAGGAGCGATTCGAGGTCGTTCTCCACGATGAAATCCTCGCCCTCATCGAGGAACGCCTGCACCGGACCGGTCGGGCCCTTGGCGAGGCGGGACTTCAGCAGGAGGCCGACATCCTTCCCGGTGAGGTCGGGGTTCTGCTCGCTGCCCGAGAGCGCGAACTCTTTCTCGACGATGCTCAGCGACGTGACGAACCAGGAGTGGTCGTGTCCGGTCGTGCGCAGGTGAGCCAGCGTGCCGAGGGTGTCGAATCCGGGGAACAACGGCACCGGCAGGCGCTTGCCCGTCGCATCGAGCCACAGCGACGACGGACCGGGCAGAATCCGGATGCCGTGCGAGGGCCAGACCGGATCCCAGTTCGTGATGCCCTCGACGTAGTGCCACATCCGGTCGCCGTTGATCAGGCGTGCGCCGGCGGCGGCGCTCATGGCCTGCATCGAGCCGTCGACGTATGCGGGCACACCGGTGAGCATGTGCTTCGGTGGTGTGCCGAGGCGCGACGGCCACGCGGCACGGACCAGGTCGTGATTGCCGCCGATTCCCCCCGAGGAGACGATCGTCGCCCCGGCATTGATCTCGAACTGCGCGATCACCTCACGCGATGACTCGGCTCCGCGTCGCGCGCCGCTCGTCGCCAGCACGTCGCCGCGTGCGCCGGTGACCGTTCCATCTGTGACGACCAACTCGGAGACCCGGTGACGGGGGAGGATCGTGAGGTGCCCCTCGCGCTCGCCCTGCTCTACGGCGGCGACGAACGGTGCGACGACGCCAGGACCGGTTCCCCAGGTGATGTGAAACCGGGGGACCGAGTTGCCCGGCCCCAGGGCGCCATATCCGCCGCGCTCGGCCCAGCCGACGACCGGGAAGAATCCGACGCCGCGCTCACGCAACCAGGACCGCTTCTCGCCCGCGGCGAACTGCAGGTAGGCCTCCGCCCAGCGCCTCGGCCATTCGTCTTCCGGTCGATCGAAGGCGGCGTTGCCGAACCAGTCCTGCGACGCGAGCTCGAAAGAGTCCTTGATGCCCAGCCGCCGTTGCTCCGGCGAGTCGACGAGGAAGAGCCCGCCGAACGACCACCAGGCTTGACCGCCGAGGTTCGTCCGGGGCTCCTGGTCCACCACGATGACCCGACGCCCGGCCGCGAGGGCCTCCGCGGCGGCGACCAAACCGGACAGCCCCCATCCGATCACCAGGATGTCTGTGGACAGGGGCGTGGTCGTCATGAGGTCTCCGTTGATTCCTGACGTGATCGGGTCTCGAGAGTGGGGCGGCCGCCCGAGGCGGTCCCGATACCCGACGGCTCGAATGAATTCACCATGGCATAGGCGGCGCGCTCCAGATAGTCCCAGAGCGTGGATTCGTGCAGGGGCGACAACTGCGCTTCGTCGACAGCCGTCCGCATGTGACGGAGCCAACGATCACGGGCATCCGGGTTGACATGGAACGGCATGTGGCGCATGCGGAGACGCGGATGCCCGCGCGTCTCTCCGTAGGTGGTCGGACCACCCCAGTACTGCTCGAGGAACATCAGCAGGCGCTGCTCGGCGGGCCCGAGATCTTCCTCGGGGTACATCGGCTTGAGCACGGGGTCGAGAGCGACCTCGCGGTAGAACACCGAGACGATCCTCGCGAACGTCTCGTGTCCTCCGACCTCGTCGTAGAAGGTCATTTCTGGGTGCTCCCGTCATCGGTCTGCTTCTTGCGGCGCCAGATGCCCCGGTCGGGGATCACTGGAACACCGGTAACGGCGTTCGGGCGGGTCCTCGGCGGGTTCGCACCCCGGACGCGCCGCGCCCCCTCCAGGCCGGTGGGCACCACGTCGACGATGCTCGGCACGGCGATCTCCTTCTCCGTCAGTGCAGCGCGCAGGCGGCGGCGGAGCTCCTGGGCGACGTCATCCTTCGCGTTGGCACGCGTCTTGACGACGATGCGCACGACCAGAGCGTCGCCGCCGACGGACTCGAGGCCCCACAGCTCGGGCTTCTCGACGATGCGCGTCCGCCACTTGGGATCCTTGGCGAGACCCTGCGCGGTCTCGAGCATGGTGTGCTCCACCTGCTCCAGATCGGAGTCGGCTGGTACGCCGAGATCGATGATCGCGCGCGCCCAGCCCTGCGACATGTTGCCGATGCGGGTGACTTCGCCATTGCGGACGTACCAGAGGGTGCCGTTCACGTCGCGCACCTGGGTGATGCGCACGCTGACGTACTCGACCACGCCGCTCGCGAGCCCGAGATCGACGACGTCGCCGATGCCGATCTGATCCTCGGCGACGATGAACATGCCGTTGAGTACGTCCTTGACGATGTTCTGCGCGCCGAAACCGAGCCCGGCGCCGACGGCCGCGGTCAGCAGGGTCAACGAGCCGAGGAGGCCCGGTGAGAGAGCGCCGACCACGAGCACGAGCGCGATCACCACGAGCATCACGTTCACGATGTTCTGCAGGATCGTCCCGAGCGTGCGCGTGCGCTGGACGAGTCTCATGTCGGCGAGCGGCGACCGCTCGAGGGCCTGCGTGTCGTCGACGGATGCCTTGTTCTTCGCCGAGTCGACGATGCGGTGCACCACGCGGCGGATGACGACGCGCAAAATGAGCCCGATGACGATGCAACTCACGATGATGATCGCCACGGCGAGGGCTTTCATGCCCACGTCTTTCAGCACGAGAAGCATGTCCGCCCACCACCGGGGGACAGGAGTTTCGGGCAGGGGATCCGTGATATCGAAGGGAATCATCATCCCCTCCAGACTAGCGACCGGCCCTCTGCGCCGGCTGGATGCAGCGACGGCCGGGCGTGCTTCGACAAGCTCAGCAACCCAGCGCGTGAACGGCTGAGCCTGACGAGGAGATCAGTCTTCGGCGTCGCGCGACTGCGCCGCGAGGGCGCGCTCGACATCGGCCAGGTTCTCCAGGACGAGCCGTCGGAGCGCGGGTGCGGCATCCTGGTTCGCGGCGAGCCAGCTGCGGGTCGCATCCCGCAGCGCGATGTCTGCGAGCGCCGTCGGGAACAGCCCGACGATCAGATACTGCGCGATCTGGTACGTCCGCGACTCCCAGATCGGGAGCAGCATGTCGAAGTACGCAGGGACGAAGTCTCGGAGCGCCGCTGCACCGGCGGGGTGCACGAAGCCGAGCGCGGCGGACCGCACGATCGTGTTCGGCGCATCGTCGCGTTCGATGAGCGAAGCCCACGCAGAGCGCTTGGACTCGGCGTCCGGTAGCGACGCCCGTGCCTGAGCAGCGAATTCGCCGCCCTTGGCGGTGTTGTCCGCGGCCAGAGCGGCATCGATCGACGCGGCATCCGTCGCACCGATCGTCGCAAGGCCGACCAGCAGCTGCCAGTTCAGGTCGGCGTCGATCTCGAGGCCGGGCAGGGTCTCCTCGCCGGAACGGAGCCGTCCGACGATGCCCGCGTGCTCCGGGGTGACGAGAGCGTTCGCGAAGGCGGTGACGAACTGGAGCTGGCTGTCGCTGCCGGGTTCCGCCGCCTCGGCCAGCGCCCAGATCCCGTCGGCGACCTTCAGACGAGCAGCCTCGCGATCCGCCGGTGCGACGTACAGGGTCGCCGCGGAGCGCAGCTGCGCGAGCGTCGTGCGGACGGTCGTCGATTCCGTCTCACGGCCGATGTTGCCGAGGACGAGATCGATGTAGTCGGATGCCGGTGTCTCGGCGTCGCGCGTCTGATCCCAGGCGGCGCCCCAGACCAGCGAGCGGGCGAGCGGGTCCTCGATGTCGGCGAGGTGTGCGATCGCGGTGGCGAGCGACTTCTCGTCGAGGCGGATCTTGGCGTAGGCGAGGTCGTTGTCGTTGAGCAGCACGAGGTCGGGGCGGGTGATGCCCTGCAGCTCCGGCACCTCGGTGCGGTCGCCGTCGACGTCGACCTCGACGTAGTGCGTGCGCGTGAGTGAGCCGTCGGTCAGCGTGTAGAAGCCGATGCCGAGGCGGTGGGGACGAATGGTCGGATAGTCGGCCGGAGCCGTCTGCGTGATGGCGAATCGCGTGATCTTGCCGTCGCCGCCGTCGGCGATCACGGGCTCGAGGGTGTTGACGCCGGCGGTCTCCAGCCACTTCTTCGACCAGGTGCTGAGGTCGCGGCCACTGGTGGCCTCGAGCTCGGAGAGCAGATCACTCAACTCGGTGTTGCCCCACGAGTGCTTCTGGAAGTACTGCGAGACGCCGCCGAAGAAGGCCTCGATGCCGACCCAGGCGGCGAGCTGCTTCAGCACGGACCCGCCCTTGGCGTAGGTGATGCCGTCGAAGTTCACCTGCACGTCTTCGAGGTCGTTGATCTCGGCGACGATCGGATGCGTGGAGGGGAGCTGATCCTGGCGGTACGCCCAGGTCTTCTCCATGGCGTTGAAGGTGGTCCACGCCTCGGTCCACTCGGTGGCCTCGGCCGTCGCGATCGTCGACGCCCATTCGGCGAACGACTCGTTCAGCCAGAGGTCGTTCCACCACTTCATCGTGACGAGGTCGCCGAACCACATGTGCGCGAGCTCGTGCAGGATCGTGACGACGCGGCGCTCCTTGACGGCGTCGGTCACCTTGCTGCGGAACACGTAGGACTCGGTGAACGTCACCGCACCCGCGTTCTCCATCGCCCCGGCATTGAACTCGGGCACGAAGAGCTGGTCGTACTTCGCGAACGGGTAGGGCACGCCGAACTTGGACTCGAAATACTCGAAGCCCTGCCGCGTCTTCTCGAAGATGTAGTCGGCGTCGAGGTGCTGCCACAGGCTCTTGCGCCCGTAGACGCCGAGCGGGATGACTTGACCGGATGCGCTCGTGAGCTCGGAGAACGTCGCCTCATAGGGGCCGGCGACGAGTGCCGTGATGTACGAGGAGATGCGCGGAGTCGGCTCGAAGCCCCAGGTCGCGATGCTCTCGGTCCCTGAGCCCGCCGAGGGGTCGTGCACGATGGGCTCGGGTGTGGGGGAGTTCGACACGACCTTCCACGCAGCGGGCGCGGTGACGGTGAACTGGAACGTGGCCTTCAGGTCGGGCTGCTCGAACACGGCGAACACCCGGCGTGAGTCCGGGACCTCGAACTGCGAATAGAGGTAGACCTCGTCATCGACGGGATCGACGAAGCGATGAAGTCCTTCACCCGTGTTGGTGTACAGGCAGTCCGCATCGACGACGAGCACGTTCTCGGCCTGGAGCCCCGAAAGGGCGATGCGCGAGTCGGCGAAGACGTCATCCGGATCGAGCTGCTCGCCGTTGAGGGAGATCTCCCGCACCTCACGCGCGATGAGATCGACGAAAGTGAAGCTGTCCGGGGTCGCGTGGAAGCGCACGACGCTGCGGGAGCCGAAGACCTCGGCACCCTTGGTCAGATCGAGGGCGACCTCGTACGACTGGGTGTCGACGACGTCGCGGCGCTCCTGCGCTTCGATGCGGGTGAGGTTCTCTCCAGGCACAGATGTACTCCCAGGGGTGAGGGGATGTCACCGGGTGCGGGCGCAGTTGGCACCCACGGCAACCCTGACAGCCTACGCCAGAGCGGCGGGCGCCTTCGCTCCGCAGAAGTGAAAGGATGAGAGGGTGACTGTGACCGAGCCGAACACCGTTCTCTTTGCCTCACCTGCTGCTGCCGGCGGCGCACCCTTCGTGACGACGCCGGTCGCCTACGACGGCATTCTGCTGGCGGGCTTCGGCGGGCCGGAGGGTCAAGAGGACGTCATCCCCTTCCTCCGCAACGTCACCCGCGGGCGCGGTATCCCGGACGAAAGGCTGGAGGAGGTCGCGCATCACTATCGGCACTTCGGGGGCGTCAGCCCGATCAACGGCCAGAATCGTGTCCTCAAGGAGGCGCTGGAGGCAGAACTCGCCGCTCGGTCGATCGACCTGCCGGTCTACTGGGGCAACCGCAACTGGGCGCCGTACCTCGACGAGGTGGTCACCGAAGCGTCCGCGCAGGGCCGCACGACGCTCCTCGCCTTCGCCACGAGCGCGTATAGCTCGTTCTCCAGCTGCCGTCAGTATCGCGAGGATTTCGCCCGGGTCCTGCAGGAGACGGGTCTCGGCGACACCGTGACCATCGACAAGATCCGACCGTTCTATGACCACCCTGGCTTCGTCGAGGCATTCGAAACCGGCGTCCGAGAGGCGGTCGAGGGATTCCTCACGGACGGCATCGCGGCTGCCGACATCCAGATCCTGTTCTCCACCCACAGCATCCCGACCGCCGATGCGGAGCGCTCCGGCGCACGCGACATCGAGTGGGGCGAGGGCGGCGCCTATGCGGCGCAGCACCTGGCCGTCGCCGCCTGGGTGATGGACCGTGTGCGCGCGACCGTGCCTGCCGCGGCCGACGTCTCCTGGGAGCTCGTCTACCAGTCGCGTTCGGGCCCCCCTTCCCAGCCGTGGCTCGAGCCGGACGTGTGCGACGTGATCGAAGAACTCCCGTCCCGCGGACGCAAGGCGGTCGCCGTCGTTCCCGTGGGATTCATGAGCGACCACATGGAGGTGCTCTGGGACCTCGACACCGAGGCCGCCGAGGCCGCCGAAGAGGCAGGCGTCTCGTTCACCCGCACACCGACTCCCGGCGTCGCGCCCGCCTTCGTCGCGGGCATCGTCGATCTGATCGAGGAGCGGCTGCAGGGACGACCGAACGAGGAGCGCCCGCACGTCACGGCGCTCCCGGGCGGATTCGATGTCTGCCGCCCCGGATGCTGCGAGAACATCCGCGCCGGGTTCAAGCCCGCGGCCGCCGGAGTCGCGCCCTGACATCCCGGCGGAGCGTCCGCCGCTTCTAGGATGGGAGCCATGCGCATCCACATCGCCACTGATCACGCCGGGCTCGACTTCTCGACGCAGCTGCAGGACCACCTGCGCACGGCCGGGCACGATGTCATCGATCACGGTCCGATCGTCTACGACGCCGTGGACGACTACCCGGCATTCTGCATCCGGGCAGCGCAGGCGGTCGTGGACGACCACGAGGCGGGTGTGGAAGCGCTCGGCATCGTCTTCGGCGGGTCCGGAAACGGCGAGCAGATCGCGGCGAACAAGGTTCGGGGCGTCCGCGCAGCGCTGGTGTGGAACCTGTCGACCGCCGAGCTCGCACGTCAGCACAACGACGCGAACGTCATCTCCATCGGCGCGCGCCAACACTCGTACGACGAGGTCACCGCGCTGATCGACCGGTTCATCGCGACACCGTTCTCCGACGAGGAGCGCCACGTCCGCCGAATCGCTCAGATCGCGGACTTCGAGCGCGACGGCTCACTCCTCCCGGACCCGAGGGCCTGACATGCCTGAGGGGCATTCCGTCCACCGGATCGCACGCCAGTTCGATCGGAACTACGTCGGCAAGGTTCTCCGAGCCTCGAGCCCGCAGGGCCGGTTCGCCGAGGGGGCGGCGGTGCTCGACGGGCGCGAGGCGGTCAGTGTGAAAGCCGTCGGCAAGCAGATGTTCCTCGAGGCCGAGGGCGACGTCTGGCTGCGCGTGCATCTCGGGCTCTACGGCGCCTGGGACTTCGCGGGGGAGATCCTCCTCGATCCCACCATCGCCTCGGCCAACGGGCGGATGGGACAGACGAACCAGCGTGGGACGGTGCTCGACGAGTCGATCCTGGATGATGCAGGGGAGAACTCGCTGTCATCGATCGGTGCACCGCGCCGCGCACGCGTGCACGTGCGGATGTCGGAGCAGACCAAGGGCCTCGCGGACGACGGTCTGGAGTGGCCGCCACCGATCGTCGGCCAGGTGCGCCTGCGGCTCATGACGGACATCACGGCGGCCGACCTCCGTGGTCCCACTGCCTGCGTGCTGCAGACGCCGGACGAGATGCTCGCGACAGTCGCCAAGCTCGGCCCCGATCCGCTCGTCGGCGACCCTGTCGAGAACGAGGAGCGGTTCGTGCGCGCCGTGCGCAAGACACAGACCGTGATCGCCCTGCTGCTCATGGATCAATCCGTCGTGAGCGGCATCGGCAACGTCTATCGGGCCGAGATGCTCTACCGTCATCGACTGAACCCGCACACGCCGGGGCGCGACGTCCCTGAGGAGATCGTGCGCGCACTGTGGCACGACTGGGTGAGGCTGCTGGCCATCGGCGTCGAGACGGGTCAGATGATGACCATGGACGACCTCTCGCCAGAGCGATACCGGGCGGCCATGGCGAGTCGGGATGACCGCCATTGGGTCTACCATCGCGCGGGTCTGCCGTGCCGCGTCTGCGGCACCGAGATCGCCCTCGAAGAGATCGGCGCGCGCAAGCTCTACTGGTGCCCGCGCTGCCAGGCGTGACACCGGATCGCGGACACGCGGGTGGGACTCCGTAGCGTCCTGCCGTTCCTGTGAATAGGCTGACGGCGTCGCGTCGCGCAGCCAGACAGGAGCCCTCATGGACCTCACCGCCCTTCAGACCTTTCTCGAGACCGTCAGCGGTTTCATCTGGGGTCCGTTCTTCCTGATCCCTCTTCTGCTGGGTACGGGCTTGTATCTGACCATCCGGCTCGGCGGGCTCCAATTCGTCCGGCTCGGCTCCGCGCTTCGCCTCGGACTGATCACCCGCAACGATCCGGGATCCGACGGGGACATCTCCCAGTTCCAGGCGCTCACGACCGCCCTGGCTGCGACTGTGGGCACCGGCAACATCGTGGGCGTCGCGACAGCGATCGGCATCGGAGGTCCGGGCGCGCTGTTCTGGATGTGGGTGACGGGACTGCTCGGCATGGCATCGAAATACTCGGAGGCCTTCCTCGGTGTGCGATTCCGCACCACCGACTCCGCCGGTGAGAAGTCGGGCGGTCCGCAGTACTACCTGGAGCGCGGCATTCCTGGGCCCTTCGGGAAGATTCTCGGGCTCTCGTTCGCCGTCTTCGCGGTGATCGCCTGCTTCGGCATCGGGAACATGACGCAGGGCAACTCGATCGCACAGAACCTCGAGGCGAGCTTCGACGTGCCGACCTGGGTCACCGGGATCGTGCTGACTCTGTTCGCGATCACCGTCCTGGTCGGCGGGATCAAGTCGATCGGACGGGTCACGGCCGGCTTCGTCCCCATCATGATCATCTTCTACGTGCTGGGTGCGCTCTACATCCTGATCGCCAATGTCGGCGCGCTGCCTGCGGCGTTCGCCCAGATCTTCTCCGAGGCATTCACCGGGACGAGCGCTGTGGGCGGCTTCGCCGGCTCGGCGATCATCGTCGCCGTCCAGTTCGGCGTCGCGCGCGGCATCTTCTCCAACGAGTCGGGCATGGGGTCGGCCGCGATCGCAGCGGCCGCAGCGAAGACGAGCCACCCCGTGCGTCAGGGGCTTGTCTCGATGACCCAGACCTTCATCGACACGATCATCGTCGTCTCGTGCACCGGTCTCGTCATCGTCTCCACCGGTACGTGGAAAGAGATCGATCCGGCCACCGGGGAGCAGATCAGCCCCGCCCTGATGACCGGCGCCGCGTTCTCGCACGGGCTGCCCGGAGACTGGGGGCACATCATCGTCACGGTCGGGCTGGTGATGTTCGCTGCTTCCACCATCCTGGGCTGGTCGTACTACGGAGAGCGCAATATCGAACGCCTGCTGGGACGCCGGGCGGTGATGCCCTTCCGCATCGTCTTCTCCCTCGTGGTGTTCATCGGCTGCACGGTGCAGCTCGGGGTGGTCTGGGCCTTCTCCGATGCGATGAACGGACTGATGGCACTGCCGAACCTCATCGGTCTGCTGGTGCTCTCCGGTCTCGTCGTCCGCGAGACGAAGAAGTATCTCGAGAACGATCCGAAGCTGCGGGCCGATAGAGACCAGATCGAGGCGTTCATGGCCGGGACGCCGGGCTGGGAGGAATGGAAGACCCAGGCCATCCCGGTCGTGGGGCGTCGCAGACGTTGAGCACGCTCGTACCCTCGGCATCCGCTCTAGGCTGATTCCATGCGACAGAATCCGAGTTTCACGCTGGCCGACGTCACCGAGATCCGTCGTGTCATCGAGGCGAATCCGTGGGCGACGGTGGTCAGCTCCGGCGATGACGGACTCGTCGCCTCGCACTATGCGATGCTGCTCGACGAGACTCGCGATGACCTCACGATCGTGGGGCACGTCGGCCGTCCAGACGACCTGATCCACGGCATCGGCGAGCGGGAGCTCCTCGTGATCTTCCAGGGCCCGCACGGGTACATCTCACCGGGCTGGTACGGCGACGTCCAGGCGGTGCCGACGTGGAATTACATCGCTGTGCACCTGTCGGGGGTACCGGAGACCTTGACCGACGAGGAGAACCTCGAGGTGCTGGACCGGCTGGTGGCGCGCTTCGAGAACCGGATGCCGGATCCCCGGCTCATGTGGGAGCGCCCGAACGACCCCGCCTTCGTCCAGCGGCTCGCTGCCGGCACCGTCGGCTTTCGTCTGATGCCGACGCGCGTCGTCGCCAAGCGCAAGCTGAGCCAGAACAAGCCGGCCGAGACGATCGAGACCGTGATCGCAGCCCTGGACGAAGAAGGACCCTACGCCAACTCCGCACTGGCCGCCGAGATGCGTCGTGCGCAGGACGCGCGGACGGGAGCAGGGCGTTGACCGAACGGCACGCGACGGTCGGCATGGTCCGAGCGGTCCGTCTCGCAGGCCCCGGCCGCGAATTCCTTGCGGATGACGAGCCCGTCGACATCGTCATCGACGATGGCCGTATCGCTGACATCGCGCCGACCGGGGCCCTGCGGCCGAACGGCGAAGTCCTGGACGCGGACGGCGCTTGGGTGGTCCCCGGGTTGTGGGACAACCACGTGCACACCGTGCAGTGGGCGCTCGCGACAGAGCGCCTTCCCTTGGGCGCCGCCGGGTCTGCGGCTGAGGCTGCGCGATTCATGAGCGCCGCTCCGGAGCTTCCCGACGGAAGGCGAGTCGGCGCCGGTTTCCGCGACGCGCTCTGGCCGGACCGGCCTTCGCTCGAGCTCCTGGACTCCGCCACCGGCGCTGTGCCGACCTATCTGATCAACGCCGACGTGCACAGCGTGTGGCTGAACTCGTCGGCTCTCGCCCGTGAGGGGTTCCGCAGCGCCGATGGGATGCTGCGCGAGACCGACGCCTTCGAGATCTCCCGTCGCTTGAACGCCGCCGATCCTCTGCACAGCGATCGCGCCGTTCAGAGCGCTGGCGAACGTGCCGCTGCGCGGGGGATCACCGGGCTGGTGGACTTCGACATGGCCTGGAACGCAGACGCCTGGCTTCGACGGGTCAAAGCCGGGTTCGCCGAGCATCGCGTCCAGTTCGCGATGTACCCGTTCGACCTCGATCGCGCGATCGCGGCGGGTTTGCAGACCGGCGATCTTCACGAGGATCCGTCGGCGTCGGAAGCAGCGCTCGGCCTCGTGCGCGTCGGCCCGCTCAAGGTGATCTCCGACGGCTCGCTCGGCACGCGGACTGCGGCCTGCTCGCATCCGTACCCCGGCGACTCCGAGAACTTCGGGATGCTGACGGTGCCGCCCGAGGCCCTCATCGAGCTGCTGACCCGGGCCACGGGCGGCGGGCTGGCGGTCGCGGTCCATGCGATCGGCGACCGCGCCACGACGTCGGCGCTCGACGCGTTCACGGTCACCGGCGCCGCCGGGACCATCGAACACGCGCAACTGGTGCGCCACGTCGACCTCTCGCGCTTCGCGCGGCTCGGCGTCGCGGCGAGCGTGCAGCCGCAGCACGCCCTGGATGATCGTGATCTCGTCGCCACGCACTGGGGGGAGCAGACCGCGATCAGCTATCCGCTCGCCTCGCTGCGTAACGCGGGCGCTGAGCTGCGGTTCGGTTCGGACGCTCCCGTCGCAGATCTCGATCCGTGGCAGGCGATCGCCGCTGCCGTGTCGCGCACAGACGACGAGCGAGCGCCATGGCATCCGGAAGAGGCGCTGACGGTCGATCAGGCGATCGAAGCGAGTGTGCGCACTTCTCTCCGTCCGGGGGAGCCCGCCGATATCGTGCTCTGCGACGCGGATCCTCGCGCGGTCCCGGCGAGCAGACTTCGCGACATGCCGGTGACTGCGACGCTGCTCGCCGGCCGCGTCACCCACGTGCGGTAGCTCTCCGCACGCCCGAGAAAAGGGGCGGGCCTGCGATCGCAGGCCCGCCCCTTTCGCGTGCGGTGTCAGGCGGCGATGTGCGAGACGAGGAACCAACGGTCCTTGTCGAGGCCGCGCTGGATCTCGATCGCGACGTCCTGGCTGGTCAGATCGACCTCGTCGAGACCGTCGACCGCCGCGCGGACGTCGACGAGAATCGCGTCGATATCGGCGATGACGGCGCGGATGAGCTCGTCCGACTGAGTGAAGCCGGCGGGAACGCCCGTGGCACCTGCCTTCGCGGCGACGGCGCTCACACGCGCGTCGATCGGCAGGCCGAGAGCGACGATGCGCTCCGCGGCGGTGTCGGCGAAGTCGCCGGCGTGAGCGACGATCGTGTCGAGCAGCTCGTGGACACCGACGAAGTTCGCGCCGCGGACGTGCCAGTGCGCCTGCTTGCCGTTGACGGTGAGGGCCTGGAGGCCGAGCACCACGGGGGAGAGGAACTGCGCTGCAGCAGCGGCGACGGTCGGGTCGATGGCGGTGGTGGAAACGGTCTGTGCCTTGCTCATCTTGTGCTCCTCCGGGAGGGAAATCTCGTATCTGTTGAACACAACGCTACTCAGCCTCAGACATTCCGCAAGCAAGCTGAGGCTCGGCTCACTTCCGCGTGATTCCGCGGGAGTGAGGGTAGTCTCACCTCATGACCATCGCTGCCGGAGCATCCGTTCTCGCCCTCCCCGACAGAGTGCCGACGGTCGACGACGAGGCATTCGTCGCCGACGGCGCGAGGATCATCGGGGACGTGACCCTCGGGGCCGGAGCCAGCGTCTGGTACAACGCCGTCCTCCGTGGGGATTCTGCGGCGATCCGCATCGGCTCCGACAGCAACGTGCAGGACAACGTCTCTATCCACGTCGATGCCGGGCACCCGGTCATCGTGGGCACCAAGGTGTCCATCGGCCACAACGCGGTGGTGCACGGCTGCACGGTCGGTGACGGCACGCTCATCGGAATGGGCTCCGTGATCCTCAGCGGTGCTGTGATCGGCGAGGGATGTCTGATCGCCGGGGGCGCCGTGGTGCTCGGAGGTACGGAGATCCCGGCCGGATCCCTCATCGCCGGTGTACCCGCGAAGGTGCGGCGGGCGCTCACCGACGAAGAGCGCGCGGGGCTGATCGCGAACGCCGAGATCTATCTCGGCCACGCGAGAACGCACGCCGCCGCGTCTCCGGCGTGAGTGAGCCGGCCGCTAGGCTGGAAGGTGTACGGGGCGGTGGCCAAGCTGGTTAAGGCAGTGGGCTCATAACCCAACGATCGCGGGTTCAAGTCCCGCCCGCCCTACCGAATCGCCGACGCGGCGACCGCGCCCGAGCGGTCAGTCGGTTGCCGCGCTCTCGAGGTGCTCCTCGACGAGGGTGATGCCACCGCTGGAGTTCGCCGAATGGGCGAGATCCTCGATCCAGCCCCTGCTGAGTTCAGGCGTCTCCGGCTCCTGGAACACGAAACGCAGCGGGATCGAGGGGTGCAGCCACAGCGTCGAGCGCCCCGGTGCGTCGCCTTCCGGATGCCGCCAGGAGAGAGTGAAGCTCTCGTTGCGTCGGAGTTTGGTCGCGATGACGACCTTCAAGTGAGCGAGCGCACGATCCTCGATCTGGATCGGGTCCTGGGCGTCGCCGTAGTACAGACTCCCCATCCGTCAGCAGGCTTCTCGAGAGACGAAGGGCGCGGGGCTCATGGAACTCCTCGGGAGGCGTGCGGTGCAGGCCGAGATACGGCCACGGGATAAGTGAACTCTATCCAACTGCCGCCGGCCGGCTCTTCAACACCGACGAACCGCCGTCACACGCGAACATACTCTTCGCCTGCTGTCCCCTTGCGAAGTGGTTCGATGGAGGCGGACGGCGCGACACCGTACGCGGCGCGATAGGCGGCGATGAAGCGGGACGGGTGGCTGAAGCCCCAGCGGCGCGCGATCGCCCGGACGGATGCCGCCTCGCCCCGCTCGATGTCTCTGCGGGCACCGTCCAAACGGGCTCGACGCAGAGCCTCGGTCGGGGTGACGTCGAGAGCTCGCCGGAAGGCGTATTGAAGTCCTCTCGTCGAGATGAACGACGCGCGCGCGACATCATCGACTGTGATCGGCAGGTGCGCGTTCTCCTCGATGAACGAGAGGGCGCGTCGCACCGTCAACGGCGCCCCGGAGCGCTGGGGAGTTCGTCCCAGAGACTCGGCCATCGTGGTCGAGAAGGTGGCGAGAGTCGTGAGCAGCGCGTGCCGCTCGAACTCGGCGAGCAGCAGTCGGTCATCGCTCGACCCGTCCGCCAGGGAGTCGTCGAGGTAGCGGAACATGCGTTCCCACTGGGCGGCCGCGACTGTCGTGCGCGGGGCGAGACCGGTCGCGCGCAGCTCGACGTCATCGTCGCCGGTGACCTGCCGGACTCGGTCCTGCGCAGCGTCGCGGTCGAACACCAGAGCGCGAACCCGCGCCGAACGGTGCCATTGCGCTTGAATCCGCGTGCCGTCGGTGAGCCACGGCAATCGAGCGTCGAGGGTCTGCCGGTCCGACCAGAGCCGCACATCGGGGGAGTCCACGCGACACACCAGCAGCTGATCATGCGGTTCCGCGGTCGAGTGGACCTGCGCGGCGAGGTCATAGCGCACGAGAGTCGCGCTTCCGAGATCGGCTGATCGCCAGTCGAACCGGAAACGCTGGGGATCGACCTTCTGCAGCGCCGCCGACGGGACGTACTGCTGCCAGGTGGACTCCACGTCGTCGACGTTCCTGGACGTGAACTGCATCCGCCGCTTCCTCTCACGACGCACGAAGCGGCGCCACTGTGGAGATTAGCCGAACATGCCGACATCCATGGAAGACCCTCGATGGAAGAGCACTACTGCGGGGGAGACGTGCGCACCGGCCATGTACCGTCGAGCCTCTCCTCCGGCTCGAGGCGACCGACGCTGACGAAGTACTCCGTGAGGCTCGCAGCCTGCGAGCGCGCCCAGCCGATCTGGCGGCTGTGCAGCTCGGTCAGCGTATCGGGAAGCGAGAACTGGCGAGCCAGCGCATGAGCCACGCGGCCGGCGGCGATCGCATCGGCCGACGCCTCGTGTGCGCCGTCGAGCGGAACGGCATAGTGCTGGGCGACGACCTCGAGGGTGCGCTTGCCGCGGCGATAGCGATCGTAGGCCTTGTCGATGACGAACGGGTCGATGACGGGTGAGGGGTCGGCGAGAGGTTCGATCCCGTGCCGCGCCGCCTCATGGGCGAGAAGAGAGAAATCGTAGGACGCGTTGTAGGCGACGACCGGCACGCCCTGGTCGAGGAGGGACCTGAGCGCCGCCGTGACCTCGCTCACGACTTCACGCGCCGGCCGTCCGTGTTCGCGGGCGTGCGCGGTGCTGATCCCGTGGATCGCAGCGGCACCGTCGGGGATGGCGATGCGGGGATCGGCGAGCCAGGTGCGCGCCGCGACCTGCCACCCTTGCGCGTCGAGCACGCCGACGTGTGCGGTGACGACGCGGTCTGAGGCGACATCGACGCCGGTCGTCTCCAGATCGAACACGGCGACGCGGCGGAGCCAGGCGGGAAGCGCGGGACCGGATGACATGCCCTCACGGTAGGTCCCGCCTCGGACATTCCCGAGACGGACCCTCGGCGGCTCGTAGACTCGGAGGATGACCGTGCCTTCGCCCTACGCCGACCGCCTCAGTCGACTACCGGTCCAGCGGCACGAGGTGCCCGTTCGGGGCGGCGTGACCGCGTATTGGGAGTATGGTCCGGCGGATGCCGAGACGACCGTCGTCGCCGTGCACGGGTTCCGCGGCGAGCACCATGGCCTGGAGCCGGTACTCGCCTTCCTTCCCGACATCCGCGTCATCGCGCCCGACCTGCCGGGCTTCGGCGAGACCGCTCCGCTGCCCGGGCGCACGCACGATCTCGACGAATACGCGACCTGGCTCACCGACTTCGCGGCCGCCGTCGCCCCCGGAGCGGTCATCCTCGGCCATTCCTTCGGGTCGATCGTCACGGCGGCGGCGGTGGCCCGGGGTCTGTCGACACCACGGCTGATCCTGCTGAATCCGATCGGCGCACCCGCGCTGGAGGGTCCGAAGGAGCTGATGACGCGCCTCGCCGTCTTCTATTACGCGCTCGGCGCGCGTCTTCCTGAGCGGCTCGGCACCGCGCTGCTGCGGAACCGGGTGATCGTGCGGGTGATGAGCATCACGATGGCGAAGACGAAGGATGCCGCACTCCGGCGGTTCATCCACGATCAGCACGACACCTACTTCTCACGGTTCTCCGACCGCGAGGTGCTGCGCGATGCATTCGTCGCGAGCGTCTCGCACGACGTCCGCGAATTCGCGGGCGAGATACACGTTCCGACGCTCCTCGTCGCTGCGGAGCACGATGACATCACGCCGATCGAGGCGGAGCGGGTCCTGGCGACGCAGTTCGACCACGCAACCCTCGTGGAGATCGCGCACGTCGGGCACCTCATCCACTACGAGACGCCTGCGGAGGCCGCCGGAGCGGTGCGACGCTTCCTCAGGATTCCCGCCGCGCGAGGCCGATGAGCCCTGCCACTCGGAACGGGATCACCTCGCCCATCGCGAGCGAGGTCTCGGTCCGCTCGACGCCCTCGATCGACAGGATCCTCGCGTCGGTGTCGAACAGGTGCCTCGCATCTCGGCAGGCGACGCGCGCGAGGAGATCGATGGACCCGCTCAGGCCATGGGCCTGAACGATCTCCGGGATGCGGGCGAGCTCATTGATGATGCGCGGCAAGTCCGGCTGACGAACTCCGATGTTCACGAACGCCTGGAGCGGGAAGCCGAGGACATCGGGGGAGAAGGACCGCTCGTAGGAGAGCAGGACCCCGGTCTGCTCCAGACGCGCCATCCGCGCCTGGATGGTGTTGCGCGACAGCCCGAGGTTCTCGGCGAGGGCCACGATCGTGATGCGGGGGTCGCTGGCCAGTGCGGCGAGGAGTTCGAGATCGATGCGGTCCAGTCCGGGCATAGTGCCAAACCCTAGCAGCCCGCGTAGGCGAGAAATTGAGCAACATGCTCAAGGGCTTCGCAATTGCTTGAGCGAGGTGTTGACCAGACGTACCCTCAGAGCATGCCGGTGATGACGCCGGCGCCAGCGCGAGCGCCTCACGAGGGCCGCTGACGACTTGGAGGACGATGATGTCACCGCAGATCATTCCCATCGCGGACACCGCTCAGGATCTGGAGCTGTCGGAGCGCATCCTCGCGCCGGACGGGTCGCGCATCGCGAACCCTCGGCTGGATCCGTTCGTCGCCGACATCGACGCCGCGCAGCTGCGCGCTCTGCACCGCGACATGATCATCCTGCGCCGCATCGACGCCGAAGGCGTGGCATTGCAGCGTCAGGGTCAACTCGGGCTCTGGGCGCCCTGCCAGGGGCAGGAGGCCACCCAGATCGGCACCGCCCGCGCCCTCGCGCCGCAGGACTACGTCTTCCCGAGCTATCGCGAGACGGGCGTCATCTATGCCCGCGGTGCCCAGCCCGGCGACTACGTGCGGATGTGGCGTGGCGAGGAAGGGGCCGGACACGACCCTGCTGTGCTTCGCGTCGCACCACTGCAGATCATCATCGGCGCGCAGACGCTCCACGCGGTCGGCTATGCCCTCGGCATCCGTCACGAGGGTGCGGACGAGGTGGCCGTGACGTACTTCGGCGACGGCGCCACGAGCCAGGGCGACGTCAACGAGGCGATGATCTTCGCATCGTCGTACCAGGTGCCCGTCGTCTTCGTCTGCCAGAACAACCACTGGGCGATCTCCGAGCCGGTAGCCGTGCAGTCCCAGTTCCCGATCGCGGGCCGCGCGCCCGGGTTCGGCATCCCCAGCCTGCGCGTCGACGGCAACGACGTGCTCGCCTGCATGGCTGCGATGCGCTGGGCACTGGATCACGCGCGTTCCGGGAAGGGACCGGCGTACATCGAGGCCGTGACCTACCGCATGGGTCCGCACACCACCGCCGACGACCCCACGCGCTACCGCGACGAGGCCGAGCTCGACTCCTGGCGACGCCGCGACCCCATCGCACGGCTCGAGGAGTACCTCCGCGCGGCGGGCGAGTTCAGCGACGAGCACGTCGCCGAGACCCGGGCCGCAGCGGATGCCGTCGCCAAGGAGATGCGCGCCGCCTGCCTCGGCATGGTGACGCGGCCGCCGCTGGCCGTCTTCGACGGTGTGTACGCCGAGCCGCAAACCGGGCTCGAGCGGCAGCGCGACGAGTACGCCGCGTACCTCGCGACATTCGACGTGGAGGCGTGACCATGACGGAGATGACTCTCGGGAAGGCGCTCGGCGCCGGCCTCCGCCAAGCCATGCGCGACGACGAGAAGGTCGTGCTCCTCGGTGAGGACATCGGCAAACTGGGCGGCGTGTTCCGGATCACGGACGGCCTGCTGGACGAATTCGGCGCCGCTCGCGTGATCGACACCCCGCTCGCCGAGTCCGGCATCGTCGGCATGGCGGTGGGCCTCGCCTTCCGCGGGTACCGGCCCGTGGTCGAGATCCAGTTCGACGGGTTCGTGTACCCCGCGTTCGATCAGATCGTCGCCCAGGTGGCGAAGCTCCACTACCGCACGCAGGGTCGGGCGAAGATGCCGATCACCATCCGGATCCCGTGGGCCGGCGGCATCGGCGCTGCCGAGCACCACTCCGAGTCTCCGGAAGCGTACTTCGTGCACACCGCCGGTCTGCGCGTCATCGCTGTGTCGAACCCGGAGGACGCGTATCGGAGCCTCCGGCAGGCCATCGCCAGCGACGATCCGGTCATCTTCTTCGAGCCGAAGCGGCTGTACCACCACAAGGGCGAGGTCGACCTGGAGGCGCCGCTCGCGGACGCCTCGCCGATGGGGTTGGCTCGCGTCGTGCGCTCCGGGACCGACGCCACCCTGATCACCTACGGCGCAATGGTCTCCACGGCGCTGCAGGCGGCGGATGCCGCGGAGGACGAGGGGATCTCGCTCGAGGTCATCGACCTGCGCTCGCTCTCTCCCGTCGACTACGACTCTGTCGCGGCGTCGGTACGCAAGACCGGTCGCGTCGTCGTCGCCCACGAGGCATCGCGCGAGGCGGGCGTCGCGGCGGAGGTCATCGCGAGCATCACGGAGCGCTGCTTCGAGTACCTCGAATCCGCGCCGCTCCGGGTCACAGGGCATGACATCCCCTACCCACCCGCGAAGCTCGAGAAGTACCATCTCCCCGATCTCGACCGCCTGCTCGATGCGGTCGACCGCGTCCTCGACCGGCCGAACAGCCTGACGGGAGCCGAGGCATGAACGCCGAGTTCCGCCTGCCTGACCTGGGCGAGGGCCTCACCGAGGCCGAGGTCGTCCAGTGGCTCGTCGCCCCCGGCGACGCGGTCGCCCTGAACCAGACTCTCGCGGAGGTCGAGACGGCGAAGGCCATCGTCGAGCTGCCCTCGCCGTACGAGGGCACGGTCGCGACCCTTCACGCCGCGGCGGGGGAGACGGTCGCCGTCGGCGCCCCGCTGATCGACTTCGACGTGCAGGGCGAGGAGATGCCGGAGACGAAGGATGACGCGGGCGAGAAAGCACAGCCGAACCTCGTCGGGTACGGTGCCGCTCCATCGACGGGCGGACGTCCCGCCCGTCGCGCGCGTCGAGTCGGGGCGACGGTCACGGCGGCTGACACCGCCGTCCTCGAAGCAGCCCCGCACGATGCGCGCCCGGCCGCGAGCACCGACACAGTCGTCGAGCGGCCGCGATCCACGCCGCCGGTCCGTGCGCACGCCAAGCGACTCGGCATCGATCTGGTGCTCGTCGCGGCCGAGGTCGGGGATCGGGTGATCACGCGCAACGACGTGGATGCGTACGCGCAGCGGGTCGGAGCGCCCTCGACCGTCGAATCGACGACGACATCCGCGACGGTTCACCCGGTCGCCCCCGCGTCACCCGCAACGCTCTTCGACACGCGCGCCGGCGGCGAGCGGGAAACGCACATCCCGATCCGCGGCGTCCGCAAGCACACGGCGGCGGCAATGGTGCAGAGCGCGTTCACGGCCCCGCACGTCACGGTCTTCCATACGGTCGACGTGACGGCGACCATGGACCTCCTCGCGAGCCTCCGCGAGGATCGCTCACTCGCGGAGCACCGGATCGGTCCTCTCGCCGTCGTGGCGAAGGCTGTGTGCCTCGCTCTCGGCCGCACGCCGGGTCTCAACTCCCGCTGGGATGAGGCGGCCGGGGAGATCGTGCAGCACCACTTCGTCGACCTCGGGGTCGCCGCCGCGACCGATCGCGGCCTCATCGTCCCGAACATCCGCGATGCGGAGCGCCTGAGCCTCACCGGTCTCGCCGGAGCGCTGAAGTCCCTCGCGGAGACGGCGCGCTCGGGGAAGACCTCGCCCGCCGAGCTCGCCGGCGGCACCTTCTCGATCTCGAACATCGGCGTCTTCGGCGTGGATGCCGGGACCCCGATCCTGCCGCCAGGTCAGTCCGGAATCCTGGCCGTCGGCGCCGTGCGCAGGCAGCCCTGGGAGTATCGCGGCGAGATCGCCCTCCGTCAGATGATGACGCTGAGCCTCTCGTTCGATCACCGGCTCGTCGACGGTGCCGAGGGCGCACGCTTCCTCAAGGACGTCGCCGACGTGCTGCAGGAGCCGGGCCGCGCGATGCTGTTCAGCTAGGCGCGCGGAGCGCAGCATCCGCCATCGCGACGAGAACGCTCGCGGTGGCGGCATGACCGCGCGACGCCGCGCGCGTGCTGTGCGGAGTCGAGTTGATCAATCCGAAGCATGCCTGCACGCGTAGTCGCAGGGAGTCGCGGTCGTCGGCGTCGAACTCACCGGGGTGGAGTGGCGCCAGGGCGTCCATCCACAGCTCGATGTATGCACGCTGCAGGCGGCGCACCTCCGCCCGGTCGGTCTCGGCGAGATGCGCGACATCTCGATCCTGCACCTGGATGACCTCGGCGTTTCCGAGCGCGAAGTCCACGTGGAAGCGGATCAGCGCCTGCATCCGCTCGTCGGGTGCAGCTGCGCTCTCGGCGACCCGCTGACCTCCGGAGAAGAGATCCTGGCTGACCTTCACGAGCACGGAGCCGAGCAGCGCCTGCTTGCCTGCGAAATGACGGTACACCGCAGGGCCGGACACGCCCACGGCTGCGCCGATGTCCTCGAGGCTCACGCCCGTGTACCCGCGCTCGGCGAAGAGCCGAGCGGCGGCGTGAAGGATCGCGTCGGAGCGCTCGGCCTTCGCGCGGTCTCGTGCGGTGACCGGGCTTGTCATCTCAGTTAATCCTCGCTAACCTGAATCAACGGGTTAGTGAACACTAACCGAGAATGCGTGCACCGCGCCAGGCCATTCGGCGGTGCAGACGTGGGTCGAGGAGGACATCACGATGCCGGCATCCCAGGAGTCACTCGCGAAGGAGCTGCGGGAACGACTTGCGACCGCCGCCCGCGGGGGCCCCGAGGCATCGCGCGAACGTCACGTGGCACGAGGGAAGCTGCTTCCGCGGGACCGGGTCGCCCGCCTCCTCGACGAGGGCAGTCCGTTCCTCGAGGTCGCGCCGCTCGCCGCCGACGGTCTGTACGGGGGAGAGGCACCGGGAGCAGGAGTCATCGCCGGGATCGGACTCGTCCACGGCCGCCACGTGATGGTGGTCTGCAACGACGCGACCGTGAAGGGCGGCACGTACTTCCCGCTCACGGTCAAGAAGCACCTGCGCGCCCAGGAGATCGCCCTCGAGAACAGGCTGCCGTGCCTGTACCTCGTCGATTCCGGCGGCGCGTTCCTTCCCCGGCAGGACGAGGTGTTCCCCGATCGGGAGCACTTCGGACGCATCTTCTTCAACCAGGCACGGATGTCGGCGGAGCGGATCCCGCAGCTGGCTGCTGTCCTCGGTTCCTGCACCGCGGGTGGCGCCTACGTGCCGGCGATGAGCGACGAGACTGTGATCGTGCGCGGACAGGGCACGATCTTCCTCGGCGGGCCGCCACTCGTGAAGGCCGCGATCGGTGAGGTCGTGACCGCGGAAGAGCTCGGTGGCGGAGAGCTCCACGCACGCCGAAGCGGAGTCGTCGACCACCTCGCGGAGGACGATGAGCACGCGCTCGAGATCCTTCGCGACATCGTCGCCACGCTGCCGCCCCCGCGGGCCCCCGCGTGGGAGGTGCTCGACAGTTTGCCGCCGAGCGAGGGTTCCTCGCTCTACGACGTCGTACCGGTCGATGTGAACGCGGCCTACGACGTGCGCGAGGTCATCTCGCGTCTCGTCGACGGAGACAGCTTCCGTGAGTTCAAGGCCGAGTACGGCACGACACTGGTCACCGGCTTCGCTCGCCTGCACGGGCATCCGATCGGGATCATCGCCAACAACGGCGTGCTGTTCAGTGAGTCGGCGCTCAAAGGTGCGCACTTCATCGAGCTGTGCGATCAGCGCGGCATCCCCCTGCTCTTCCTGCAGAACATCAGCGGCTTCATGGTCGGCTCGGATGCCGAGGCCGGCGGTATCGCGAAAGACGGAGCCAAGATGGTCACCGCCGTCGCCAGCACCCGCGTCCCGAAGCTCACGGTCATCATCGGCGGCTCGTTCGGTGCCGGGAACTACTCCATGTGCGGGCGCGCCTACTCGCCCCGGTTCCTGTGGACCTGGCCGGCGAGCCGCATCTCGGTGATGGGCGGTGCGCAAGCGGCATCCGTCCTCGCCACGGTCAAGGAGGACCAGCTCTTCGCCCGAGGCGACTCGTGGAGCCCCGAGGCTCGCGCTGGGTTCGAAGCACCCATCCGCGAGCAGTACGAGGAACAGGGCGAGCCCTACTACGCCACCGCTCGCATCTGGGACGACGGCATCGTCGACCCGGCCCAGACCCGTGACCTCCTGGGCCTCGCCCTCGACGTCGTCGCCCGCAGTCCGCTGCCCGAACCGCGCTTCGGCGTCTTCCGGATGTGAGTGCCATGACGGTCATTGAGCCTGTCGAAACGTTCGACACCGTCCTCGTCGCCAACCGCGGCGAGATCGCCCGGCGGGTGATCCGCACGCTGCGAGAACTCGGCATCCGCAGCGTCGCCGTCTTCAGCGATGCGGATGCCGCAGCACCGCACGTGCGGGAGGCTGACCAGGCCGTGCGGATCGGCCCCGCACCCGCGTCCGAGTCCTACCTCGACATCGACGCCGTGGTGTCTGCCGCGCGCGCCACCGGCGCCCAGGCGATCCACCCCGGGTACGGCTTCCTCTCCGAGAGCGTGGGACTGGCCGAGGCGTGCGCCGAGAGCGGCATCGTGTTCATCGGGCCCTCCATCGAGGCTCTGCAGATCATGGGGGACAAGGCCAGGGCTCGTGACCATGTGATGCGCTACGGCGTGCCGGTGGTACCCGGCTTCGACGCGAGGGGACTGTCCGACTCCGAGATCGCGGAGGAGGCGGCGCGCGTGGGCTTCCCGCTGCTGGTCAAGCCCAGCGCCGGCGGCGGAGGCAAGGGCATGGAGGTCGTCGCGGATGCCGCGGACCTCAGCAGTGCGCTGGCTTCGGCGCGTCGGGTCGCGGCCGCGGCCTTCGGGGACGACGCTCTGATCCTGGAGCGCCTCATCCGACGCCCGCGACACATCGAGGTGCAGGTCTTCGGAGACGCGCATGGCACCGTTGTCGCCCTCGGCGAGCGGGAATGCACGCTGCAGCGCCGACACCAGAAGGTGATCGAGGAGGCGCCTTCCGCCGGCATCCCCGACGCGACACGGGAGCGGCTTCTCTCCGCCGCTGTGCAGGCCGGACAGAGCGTGGCCTACGTCGGCGCCGGGACGGTCGAGTTCCTGGTCGACGCGGATTCACCCGAAGACGTCTTCTTCATCGAGATGAACACGCGCCTGCAGGTGGAGCATCCGGTCACGGAAGAGGTCACGGGGCTCGATCTCGTCGCGCTGCAGCTACGGGTGGCGGCCGGGCTGCCGCTCGACGTCTCGCCGACCATTCGTGGACACGCCGTCGAGGCCAGGGTCTACGCGGAATCCCCGGAGCGAGGGTTCCTCCCGTCGACCGGGAACGTGCTGCTCTTCGATGCGCCGGACGGGGTCCGCGTGGATGCCGCGATCGAGACCGGCAGTGAGGTGACCGGCTTCTACGACCCGATGATCGCGAAGATCATCGCCTTCGCGGACGACCGGGCGTCGGCCCTCGCGCGACTGGATGACGCTCTGTCCAAGACCGTGGTCCTCGGGGTCGACACGAACATCGCGTTCCTCCGTCAGCTCTGCCGCGACGAGCGCGTCGTCGCGGGTGATCTCGACACGGGATTGATCGAGACGCTGCTCCCGGTTCATGCGGAGCCGCCATCCGCGGCGATGCTGGCTGCCGCTCGTGCGGCGGCTCCGCGGCGCGCGGAGCCGGTCAGAACGAGCGCGCTGTGGCGCGAACTGCCCGGCTGGCGTCTCGGATCCGATCCCGCCGAGCGCGAGGTCTTCGCACTGCTGACGGATGACGACGTGATCGTGGAAGCCGGGAATGATCCAGCCCTCCTCGGAGCTCGAGCTGCCGTCGATGCCGACGGTGCCGTCTGGGTGGCTGAGAGCGGACGGACCAGCCGGTTGCGCCCGCTGGACAGGCGCGAGCGGATGCGACGACGGCTCGCGGCACGCGACAGCGCCGGAGCGGCCACCGAGCCGGAAGCCCGTGCCCCGATGCCGGGAAGCGTCGTCGCCGTGCTCGTGGCAGAGGGAGCGACGGTCGCAGCCGGCACGCCCCTGGTCGCCATCGAGGCGATGAAGATGGAACACCCGGTCCTCGCCCCGCACGACGGCGTGGTGCATCTGATGGTCGCCGTGGGCGATCAGGTTCGACGCGACCAGCCGGTCGCGCGTGTGACGACGGAGGAGAACTGATGATGGAAGACCTGTCCGAAGAGGAGCGCGAACTCGCCGCCATGGTGCGCGAGTTCGCCGAGACGGTCGTCGCGCCGCAATCGTATGAAGCTGACCGCACTCATACCCTCTCGATGGATGTGGTCGCCCAGATGGGAGATCTCGGACTGTTCGGGCTGCCGTTCTCCGAGGAGTACGGCGGTCAGGGCGGCGACTACATGGCGCTCGGCATCGCGATCGAGGCGCTCGGCCGTGTCGACCAGTCCATCGCCATCACGCTCGAGGCCGGAGTGAGCCTCGGGGCGATGCCGATCTACCGCTTCGGAACGGAAGAGCAGCGTCAGGAGCTGCTGCCCGATCTGCTCGCCGGCCGCGCCCTCGCCGGCTTCGGCCTCACCGAGCCCGAAGCCGGGAGCGACGCCGGTGCGACGCGCACCACCGCTCG
>JAESFY010000111.1_pt1 | contig 47627 bp, 44 predicted proteins | sample 9266201 | NCBI WGS metagenome assembly JAESFY01 (sample SAMN14515071, study PRJNA621656) | algae metagenome | isolation source: Nodosilinea sp. WJT8-NPBG4 and co-occurring heterotrophs from soil, lower... | place: USA: Pinto Basin, Colorado Desert, California | collected 2006-05-27 | reverse complement strand
TCGACAAATCCGAGATCGCCAACGCCGCTGTCGTGGAGATACTTCACCGCTTCGCCGAGACCCACCGAGTCCGCAGTGCTGACAAGATCCGTTTCGATGTGACCGCTAAGACCACCAACGACCACGACGGGTAGGTACGGTCCGACGATCTTGCGCACATCGGCAGTGGTGGTTGCGAGCGAGTGCATGACGATGCCGTCGACACGTCGAGCGACCATCTCCTGAAGCGCCGCACGTTCTCCCGCGGGATCTCCGTCGGTGTTGGTGATAAGTGTCATGAAGCCGGCATCGTTGACCCCGTCGAGAAGAGCCCGTGCTGAAGCCGGGTAGTACGGGTTGGCGATATCCGGAACGATCAAGGCAAGAGTCTGCGTGCGCTGCGTGCGCAGGCTCGCCGCCAGCCGATCGGGCCGGTAGTCCAGTCGTTCGACTGCGTCCATGATTCGAGCGCGTGTCGCCGGGGCAACCGGGCGGCGACCGCTCAGGGCATGAGAAACGGTGGTCGGGCTCACTCCCGCTTCAGCCGCGACATCGGCGATCCGTCGAGATGAGACCATTCGACGCTCCTCTGCAAATCGTTTTGTGTTCGTGGCTGCCGACAACGTTGCTCCGCATTCCGAGGGTTGTCAATAGCAGTCACAGCGCAAACGGAAGTTTGGTGTTTGCATGTCGTTTGCGCGCAAATTGCGCGGTACGAGCGCGCTAGCCTGCGACGATGAACGAAATCATCGTCCTCGGCAGTGCCAACATGGACCTCGTTGTGCGGCAACCGCGTCTACCGCAACCGGGCGAGACCATGTTCGGTCGCGAGTTCACTACCGTCCCCGGTGGCAAAGGCTTGAATCAAGCAGTGGCAGCCGCGCGAGCCGGCGCATCAGTGAGCTTCCTCGGCGCCGTGGGTCGTGACGAGTTCGGAGCTGACCTGCGCAGATGTCTGCTGCACGACGACATCGATGTCAGCGGCCTCGAGAGCGTTGATATCAGTACCGGCACCGCACACGTCTCGGTGCTCGACGGAGGTGAAAACGCCATAGTCGTGGTGCCGGGCGCCAACGACTCGATCACGGCCCTCAATGATCACGCGAAGAAGCAGATCAGCGACGCACGCTTTCTTCTCGCTCAATTCGAACGACCCACGGCCCTCATCCTCGAAGCATTCCGCCTCGCAAAGGAAGCAGGGGTCACGACCGTCCTGACTCCCGCCCCCGTGCGAGAAGTTGGCAAGGAGCTGATGGAACTCGTCGACGTTCTCGTCCCAAACGCACAAGAAGCCTGCGAGCTCGCAGGAATCAGTGACGAGGAAACGGCTGCTATAGAACTCAGCCGTTCGGTGGGCCTGGTGGTCATGACCCGTGGATCGCGGGGAGCGTTGGTCGCCAAAGCGGGCGAGATAGTTCGAACGGTCCCCGCGATACCAGCGCGCGCTGTCGACACGACGGCCGCAGGCGACACCTTCGTGGGCGCGTTCGTCGCGATGATGGCAGAGAAGATGCCGCTCCAGCGCGCCCTGTCCGCCGCCACTGCCGCTGCTTCGATTTCTGTGACGCGAGAGGGCGCTTCGACATGTATGCCCTCGCGAGCGGAGATCCTGGAAGTTGCCGGACTGGATGACACAACGATGTTCGCGACAAGCCGTGAGTAGCAATCCAGCGGCTGCCCGTTGAGGATCATCCCACCTGCACCAGGGTGTAAAAGGCGCCGCGAGAATTCGGCCCTTTTGCCAAGAGCACGTCGAGAATGAGTCCATCGTCGAAACTCCGACAAGTCTCGTGAGACAGATCGAACCAAGAGCCGATCATGGCCGCCGCGAGATTCCACGGGACTCGTGTCTCACTTCACGACAACTCTCGCGAGATCAATCGAGCACCGCGTAGGCCTCGACCTCGACCAGCACGTCCGGCTCGAACAGGATCTCGACGCCGATGAGCGACGCCGGCGGCAGGGGAAGCGCGAGGCCGAGCTCATCGGCGACGCTCTCGACACCGGCCATGAACGCCCCCATCTGATCCGGGTGCCACTGGGTGACGAAGAAGCGCAGGCGCACGACATCGGCGAACGAGGCGCCTGCCCCGGCGAGAGCGAGGGCCGTGTTGCGGAGCGCCTGCTCGACCTGTCCGGTCAGATCGCCGGGTGCGACCGGTGCGCCGGCGGCATCGCGAGCGATCTGACCGGCGACGTGCACCTGGCGGGACCCGGAGCCGATCGCGACGTGGTGGTAGGGAACGGGCTGCATCAATCCGTCGGGGCTGAAGGTTGAAACCGTCATGTCTCTCTCTTTCCGTTGTAGGTATCCCATGTCTACTTGGTATCGAAAGAGCACTTCAACGAGACTAGGTGTCATGCAGGTAACCGACAACGCCCCCGCCATCACCGGAGAGCACCGCGAGCTGCTCGACCAGTTGCTCGACAAATGGTCGCTCCACGTTCTCGACCAGCTCTGCGAGCATGGCGCCCTGCGCTTCAATGAGCTGCGCCGAGCCATCCCCGCCGTGAGTCAGAAGTCGCTCACCGCGACGCTCCGTCGACTGGAGCGCAACGGCATGGTCGAGCGCCTGGTCATCAACGACCGCCCGGTGGCCGTCGAATACCGCATCGCTCCCGTCGGTCACAGCCTGCAGGAGCTCATCGACGCCCTCCTCCGCTGGACCACGACGCACCTGCCCGAGGTGGAGCGGGCGCGCGCGCAGTTTGACGACGCGGTCGAGTAGTCCTCATGTCCGCCGCCGTCGTGTTCCGAGCGCCAGCCGAGCCCCAGTAGGCAACCACGCGTCAGGCGTCGCACGCTGCACCAGAACGACGCTCTGGTGGCTAAGATCGCGTCGCCGGAGGCCACCATCCGCGGTAGATGCGGCTCTGGCCCTCTTCGGAGAGCTGGTCCCACCGGTGGGACCATGCAATGCGAGTCTGAGACGGTGACCATGGTGCGCCTCGCAGCTCGAGGGGGAGCAGTGGGTCCTCACGGATGGCGAGTTCCAGTGCGTCGGCGAGCAGAAGCATACGCACGGCAGGGGGCAGGTCGGTATTCGAGGTGTCTCGGTGGAGGGCTTCGTCGAGGGTCGAGTAGGCAGCGACAGTGGGTCCGCTGGGCCACAGCGCCTCCGCGATCGCCTGAGCGTTCGTCATGCCCCGTACGTCCAGGTCCTTGGTCGTCGCTGTCGACAGATATGGCCTCGCCTCGTCCGGGAGTTCGGTGACCAGGTCATGAGGGCTCACGTAGAGGCTTGTCGAGATGGCGATGGCGCCGAGCTCGTGGAGCCCGCGACGCAGCGTGTCACGGACTACCCGCTCGCGTTCAGGGGTTGTCACGGCAATCAACCGCCAGCGCCCGTCCCATGGGGCATCGCCCGCGTCCTGGGCGAAGGCGAGCGCCAGGCTCTGTCGATCGCGCTCCAGGCGTCGACGCCCGCTGCTGGTGAGGCTGACCATTCCCGCACGACCGCGCCCGATCTGCTCGATGTCACCACTGGCGACCAGCCGGCGCAGCGCCAGTCGGACGGGCTGGTCTGCAAGTCCCGCAAGGTTGGCGGTGTCGTATATGACGTCCAGCGGTGCGCCTCCGGTGGGTGGAAGGAACGCCTCGATGACGGTCCGCGGCGAGATCTGCGGCGTCATCGGCTGACCTCGAGCTCCATCAGGGTGTACCTGTCGAAGCCGTACACGGGCGAGAGGAAGCCGAGAGCCCCGCGCCCAGCCGGCGTGAATCCGTGTCGCTCGTAGAGGGCCCGAGCCCTGGGATTGATGTCGACGACCGAAAGCCTGACTGTCCTCGCACCGATGTGGCGAGCCTTATCGGCGGCTGCGCTCAACAGCGACGTCCCGATGCCACGTCCACGCGCGGCGCGGTCGACGCAGATGCCGTCGAGAACCAGAGCGTCGGGGCGGTCGGAGCGTGAGAGCACGGACAGGACGAGACTGGCGCGCAAAGCCGCGGGGACCGAGAGTGATTCTCTGAGCCAGGACCAGCCCAGGTCTGCCGCCCCGGTACCTGCTTGGTAGAAGCCGCAGACGCCCACGACATGGCCTTTCTGACGGGCAACGAGGAGACGGGCGCTGCGCAGCGCGCTCCGCACCACCGCCCGCCCAGTGGGCTCGTCGACGAACCCCGGACGGAGCTTGCGCCCGAACGCCTCCCAGTACAGCGCCGCGACGTGCTCGCGCTCCTCCTCGGTGAAGCCTTCATCGATGCTCACGTCGTCCATGACTCAAACCTATCGCATAGAGTACGAACGTGCAGACAACGAAACTTAAACGCATTGCGATCACCCTCCTCAGCCTCTTCGCGGCAGCAGCAGTCCTCGTCGGTGTTGCTCTCGTCGGCAACAGCTACCGCTTCGATCAGAGGGCTGTCACGATTCCCGGACCCGATGGAGACCTCGCCGGCGTCCTGACGCTGCCCCCCGGCGGCACAGCTCGCGGGCTCGTGGTGATGGTCCACGGTGATGGGCCGGTGGAGGCGACTCAGGCCGGTCTCTACGCACCTTGGTTCGAAGGGGCAGCCGACACGGGGTTCGCCACCCTGTCCTGGAGCAAGCCGGGTGTCGGAGGCTCAGACGGAGACTGGCTTTCGCAGACGATGGACGATCGAGCGGACGAGGTCTCCGCTGCCATCGACTGGGCCCAAGCGCAGGACGACGTCCCGGCCGGCACGATCGTGCTGTGGGGAGCGAGCCAGGCCGGTTGGGTGCTTCCCAAAGTCACCGGCGTCCGTGAGGACATCGACGGCGTCGTCGCTGTCGGGACGGCGGTCAACTGGCTCCGACAGGGCCGCTTCAACCTTCTCGCTGAACTCGAGCACGATGGCGCGGATGCCGAGGAGCAAAAGAGAGCGATCGCGGAGAGCGACCATACCCGCACTCTCCTCGAGCGCGGAGCCTCGTACGAGGAGTACCTCGCATCAACGACGAGCACCGACCCCATGACGGGAGCTCGCTGGGGGTTCGTCCAGCGGAACGTCGCCTCCGACGCGACTTCCGACCTCGCGGCCTCAGCTTCTCGCCCGATCCCCGTGCACCTCATGGTGGGCACTCACGACCGCAACGTCGACATCGCTGAGACCGAAGAGACATATCGATCGATCTTCGGCCCCTCGCTCACCGCCACCCACGTCGACGGGGCGCACTCCCTGGCCAGACCTGTGATGGAAGACAACGACCTCGTCGGACTCCTCACCGGCGCCGTCTGGCCCCGAGCTCTCCTCGCACCCGGTGTCATCGACGGCTACGAGGCATTTCTCTCTCACATCCCATAGCGCGGAGGTCTGTTCACGGATTCCGAATTCGACGTTCTCGACAGGGTGCGAATGCGGCCGGCTGAAGTGATTGCCGACGGCGCTCTTCAGACGCCTGGTTCGCTCGACCATCATCGCGAGATGCCTGTGGCCCGCGGCCACGTCCAGGCCCACCGCAGAATGAACGCGAGAACGCCGAGCTCGAGTGCGACGCCGAGCAGGTAGAAGATCATCCACGGCCCGCCCCACTCGCCGACCGCATTGAAGGCGGCGAAAGGGACCTGTATCGAAGCGACGACGAGGTTCAGGATGCGGTTGAGCCGTGCCGGCAGCGCCGCCGACAGCATGACCATGAGGATCGGGATCGCCAGAAGGGCGAGCGCCGTGATCGCCCAGGTCTGGGTGATGTCGAACTGCCAGACGACCCCGACGAGGATGTCGTCGACGACGCCGGGTTTGTAGAGGGCGAGGATGTCGACGTAGATGTACAGGAACATGAAGCTCGCCCAGGCGACGGCGAGCTTCGCTCTGACCGGCATCCGCTGCTCTTCCAGCGTCGTGGTGGCGGATCGACGTGTACTCATCAGGTACTCCTTCTCGGGGTGTGGTTCAGGAACGTGGGCCCTGAGCGACACGCAGCACGACGTTGCCGCGCTTGCGCCCGGTGTCGACGTAGCGGTGCGCGTCGACGATGTCGGCCAGGTCGAAAGTGCGGTCGATGACGGCGAGGTAGCGGCCGGAGTCGGCGAGGCTGACGAGATGCGCGAGGGCGTCGGCACCGGGCTTGCCGACGTTCCAGGTGACGAGCTTCCCCGAGCGGCGGCTCTGACCGCGGCTGCGCAGCATCGACCGCAGGTCGCCGACGACCAGCAGGAGTGCGCCGCCGGGGGCGATCGATCGCTCGACCCGATCGAAGGGGGCGTTGCCGACGCAGTCGACGATCACGTCATACGTGTCGCCACCCGCGGTGAAGTCGTGACGCATGTAGTCGATGACCCGGTCGGCACCGAGTGACGAGACCAGCGCGGCGTTGCCGTGGCTCGTGACGGCGGTGACGACGGCGCCGAGGTGCTTCGCCAGCTGGATCGCCGCGGTGCCGACCGCGCCGGATGCTCCGTTGATCAGCACCGAGGTGCCCGGCCCGATCGATACCTGTGCGAAGAAGCCCTGCACCGTGATGCCGCCGAACACCAGCGTCACCGCCTCCTCGAAAGACATGGTGGTGGGAGCGCGGGTGATGGCACCGTCGGCGGGCACGCACACATACTCGGCGTGACCGCCGAACGCGTCGCCCATCGCTGCGATGACCCGGTCGCCCGGGGCGAAGTCGGTGACGCCCGCCCCCACGGCTTCGACGACGCCGGCGGCATCCATGCCCAGAATCGGATGCTTCGGCCGGAAGAGTCCGATCCCGATGGCCGCAACCAGCCCGAGACCCGCGGGAACGTCCCGAGCGCGGGACCGGTGGTCGGCGACACTCACGGTGCTCGCGTGCACCCGGATGAGCACTTCGCCGGGTTTCGGCGAAGGGAGGGGACGCTGCTCGAGGCGCACGACCTCGGGTGCGCCGAAGCGGCGGTAGACGGCCGAGGTCATGGTGGTGTCGGTTGTCGTCTCATTGGTAAGCATGACTCGATGCTCGCCGTCTCGGCGACGCGCGTCATCGGCCGACGGGTCCCGATCCGACCAGCCGAAAGTACGGTCTCGAGTCCGTTCGGTGGGCCGATGTCCGCCGGTCCTCGCTCAGGCCACCATCGAGGCATGTCGCAACAGATGAAGGTCACCCGCCCGACCGCCGGGCACAACGAACGGCGTCGCCGAGCGAAGAGCGGATGGCTCGCGATCACCGGCCTTCTGCTGCTCAATACGATCCCCGTGCTCGGAGGGATATTCCGCCTTACGGAAGTCAGCACAGACCCCGCAGCTACGCTGCTCCTCCCGTCACGAGTGGCCCTGGTCGTGCACGTCGTGGCGATGACGGCGTTCTGCGTCCTCGGAGCCTTCCAGTTCTCTCCGGCGCTGCGGATCCGGCGCGGCTGGCACCGCACCGCCGGCCGCGTGCTGATCCCCGCGGGATTCCTCGCCGCACTGTCCGCCGTCTGGCTCGCGGTCTTCTTCGGCGGCCACCCTGATGGGCTCGCCCTCGCGCTGATCCGCCTCGTCTTCGCCGTGGCGATGACGGCGTTCCTCGTGCGCGGCGTGATCGCGATCAGGCGCCGCGACTTCCCAGCGCACGGAGCATGGATGACCCGGGCCTACGCGATCGCCGTCTCCGGCGGAACGCAGGCGCTCGTCTTCGCGCTGTGGACCATCCCCCTGGGCGAGGTCGACGCGGTCGGCGAGGCATGGCTCGTCACTGCGGCCTTCGTGCTCAACAGTGCTGTCGCGGAGCTCCTCATCCGGCGGCGGTCGGGTCGGCGGGCGCGCGGTGTGTCGGGCCGTGGCGCGCTTGTATCCTGACGGGGTGACCGGGCTCTGGCGTTCCGCGTGGAGGGCGCCGAGTGCTGTACCCCCTCCGCCGCGCCGGGTCTGGCGGGACTGGGCACTCCTGGCGCTCGTCGCCGTGCTGGCCACCATCGAGGGCATCTTCCGGACAGACCTGCAACAGCCGCTGCTCGCGGTGATCGCCCTTCTCGCTGTGCTGCCGACCGTGCTGTGGCGTCGCACGAGACCGCTCGCGATGCTCCTCATCGCGATGGTGGTGCTCGGGCTCCTCCTGCCCGACTCCACCCTCTACACGAGTCTCTTCGTCATGGTGCTCGTCTACGCACTTTTCCGATGGGGATCAGGTCGTGACCTCGTGATCGGTTCGGCAGCGCTCGCCGCGAGCCTCGGTCTGACGTTCGTTCGTGGGGGAGGCATCGACGACCTCATCGGCGGCGTTGCGCTGCTGGTCTCGGTGGTGCTGCTCGGCATCGCGTTCCGGTACCGGGCGGGATCCCGGCAGCGCAACCTCGACCGCATCCGGACGAGGGAGCGCGAGCACCTCGCCCGCGACCTGCACGACACGGTCGCCCATCACGTCTCGGCCATCGCGATCCGCGCCCAGGCGGGACTGGCGATGGCGCGACGAGACCCGAGCGCGGCGGAGGACGCGCTCGGCGTCATCGAGGCCGAGGCGGCCAAGACGCTGAGCGAGCTGAGGTCGATGGTGCGAGTTCTGCGGCAGGGCGATGCGGCGGAGCTCGCGCCGAGCCCACGGCTGGCCGACATCGAGCAGCTGGCCGGAACGAGACCGGGCGGCGCGATCGTCGCCGTGACGGTCGCGGGTGATGATGGCAGCATCCCGCCGCCTGTTGCTGCCGCCGTCTTCCGCCTCGCGCAGGAGTCGGTGACCAACGCCCTCCGTCACGCGCGACAGGTCAGCCGGGTCGACGTGCTCGTGCAGGCGGATGAGGGCGGGGTGCGGGTGGGCGTGAGCAACGACGGAGACGTCGCCGCGTCGCCGACGCCCGGATTCGGCATCATCGGCATGATGGAGCGTGCGGCGCTTCTCGGCGGCACCTGCCAGGCAGGACCCGCACCCGGCGGCGGGTGGGCTGTCACCGCGGTACTTCCTCGTGCAGGATGGGCACCGTGACCATCCGCGTGCTCATCGCCGACGACCAGGAGCTCGTGCGCACGGGCCTGAGCATGATCGTCGACGCGCAGCCGGACATCGACGTCGTGGGACAGGCCGTCGACGGCAATCAAGCGGTCGCGCTCGCCCGCAGTCTGCGACCGGATGTCTGCCTGTTCGACATCCGCATGCCCGATCTCGACGGCATCGAGGCGACCCGCGTGCTCGCCGGCCCGGGCGTGGAGGATCCGATGGCGGTCGTCGTCATCACGACCTTCGACCTCGACGAATACGTCTTCGCGGCCCTGCGGGCGGGCGCCAAGGGCTTTCTGCTCAAGGATGCCGGACCGGAGCTGCTCGCCCAGGCGATCCGCGCTGCCGCGAGCGGGGATGCCCTGATCGCCCCGAACGTCACGGTGCGGCTGCTCGAGGCCTTCGCCGGCGCACGGCCGGCCGCCCCGCCGCCGCAGCCGGTCGAGCCGCTCACCGAGCGCGAGGAGCAGGTGCTCGCGACGGTCGCGCGAGGCCTGAGCAACGGCGAGATCGCCGCCGAGCTGTTCATCACCGTCAGCACGGTGAAGACGCACGTCGCGAGCCTCATGACAAAGCTCGGCGCCCGCAACCGCGTCGAGATCGCGATCTGGGCGCACCAGACAGGGCGGATGCGCAGACGGGGCGCCGACGCGGGACGCTAGCTCTCCAGGACCGAAGTCCATGAAGAGGCTCGGTCAGCGACCGGCACCTTTGGGCCTGACGCGTCCCGGCGTCGTGCCGTAGTCCTCCAAGAGGGCACGTCGGAGGGTCATGGTCGACGAGAATCCGGCACGCTTCGCGATCTGATCGATGCTGAGCGCAAGGTACCGTTCGTCGACGAGCAAAGAGTGGGCGCGGTGCGATCTCTGCCGGCGGATCTCTCCGGAGACGGTCATGCCTGCCGATGAGAACGCAGCCTGAAGCTGGCGCAGTGAGACCTGCAGCTCGTCCGCGACGTGTACCGGGGTGATCTTCGGATCAGGGCACTGCTGCAGGATCAGCGCGATCGCTCGATCACGCAACTCATCGTGAGCGCTTTCGGCCGACTGGGGCACGCCGAATCTGTCGAACAGGATCGCCCCACCCATCTTCGTCAGGAGCTGTTCGATCGCGTAGCTCTCGATACTCGAGGGCTCCGCGTCCGCGTGCACGATGCTGCGGGCGAAGCGGTGCATCCCCTGGCCGAGCAGCCGTCGATCGGTGTAGGTGATCGTGCCCTCGGGCAACGGGTGCACGAAAGAAGCCAAGGCACGACGTGGCACCAACGCGCACGTCACTTCCCAGTGCCCCGAGTGCTGCAGGTTCGTCACGGCGCCGTACGGAGCGAGCACGACCGAGTCCTCAGTCCCCTGCCGCGTGTCCTGCTCGCTGTGCGTCGAGGCGAACAGGAAAGTCGCGTGATCCGGGTGCGCACGCGCGGTGTCGATCACCAGCCCGACGGGTGGCGGACCGTGCACCGTCAGGAGCACGGCGCTTCTCAGCACACGCTTGCGCCCACGTAACGGGCGGTCTGCTGTCTCGCGGATGCCGTGAGCCGAAAGCTCAGGCGCGCCGATCTCGGCGACGGGGAAGGTGGTCACGCAGCTTTCAGCCTTTCCTTGTCGTCCCCTCCTCCATTCTCGCCCATCTGTCCCGCGTCCCGGGCCGTTCAGGAGAACGTCGGCGAACAGAAAGGGCGGGCCGCATCGGGATGCGCCCCGCCCTTCCCGTTGCTCGTGACTGATCAGCCCGCTGCCGGAGCGATCTCGTTCGGGGTCACCTCGAGCTCGGTGCTCTCGAGCACCTCACCGGTGGTCAGGTCGACCGCGTGCACGCTGTTCGCGGCCGGCTCGGTGACATAGGCGATATTCCCGGCGACGACGATTGCCGGGTGGGCGTCCTGCCACTCGGCCGGGCCCTCCCACGCCTCGACGACCGGGAAGCTGTCGGTGATCTCACCGGACTCCGGGTCGAGCACGTGGATCGAGCCGTCGCTGCTGAGGATGTAGGCCAGATCCTCCGGGCCGCGCACGATGTCGCGGAAGGTGTACTCGACGCCCTCGGGCAGGTCGACGACCTCGAGGGTCTTCGCCTCGGTGTCGATCAGCGTCACCGCGCTGAGCAGGTAGCCCTCCGCGTCGACGTCGTTCTTGTAGTCGCCGACGACGATCGGGCTGGTCTCGCTCACGTAGGCGTTGCCCATGCGGCCGTACGGCTGGTCGGGAGCGTCGAGCTTGGTGATCTCGCCGTCCTGGTAGACCAGCGCGCCGTTCTCGCAACCGAAGACGACGACCTCATCCTTCGCGGTGCCCTCGCCGTGCACGCCGGGGCACTGGTCCGACGACGCGATCTCGGCGCCTTCGGCATCCTTCGCCACGATCGCGTTGCGGCCATCGGCATTGCCGACCGTGGTCAGGAAGGTGCCGTCCTCGAGCACGACCGAGACGCCGTGGTGCGCCTCGACGCCGGGGATGGTCTCGACCTCGGGCAGGCCGTCGGCGCTCGCCAGATCTGCGGTGTCGAAGATCGTGGTGTCACTGGTGCCGTCGGCGTAGAGCACGGTCTTGTCGGCGTGCCGCACGACGTGGCCCGGGGTGTCGGCCTCGAAGATCGTGTCGGTGAGCTCGGGCTTGTCCTTCGACCCGGCACCCGTGTCGAGCACCTGGAAGCCCTCGCTCATGGTGACCATGACATGCCGGTCGTCGCCGGCCGGGTTGAGGCGCGTGAACGGCTCGGAATCGAAGTCGCCGACGGTCTCGAGCGTCTCGCCGTCGAGGACCAGGATGCCGCCCTCATAGGAGACCGCGACGCGGGAGCTTCCCGCGTTGTCGGAATCGCTGCCGTCCGGCGTGGATGCCGGCGCGGTGGAATCGCCGCCGGCCGAGCACGACGCCAGGGTGACGACCGCGCCGATGGCTGCCGCGCTGATCAGCGCGCGCCGCATATGGGAGGTTCGCATGTGGATGCCTCTTTCTCTGTGGTGAGGTCTCACGGCGTGAGACCGGTGGTGATGCGATCGGTGTTGACGCGCATCATGGTCAGGTAGTCGGGGGCGCCTTCGTCGGGGCCCGTGAGTGATTCGGTGAAGAGCTCGATGACCTCGACCTGCACGTTCGCCTCGCTCGCCAGCGCCTGGACCAGGCGGTCCGGCGACGACGACTCCGCGAAGATCGCGGGCACACCGGTCTCCTCGATCGCGTCGACCAGGTCGGCCAGATCGGATGCCGAGGGCGCGGCCAGGGTCGTCCCGCCCGGAATCACCGCGCCGACGATGTCGAAGTCGAACCGCTGAGCGAGATAGCCGAAGACGTGGTGGTTCGTGACCAGCGCGCGGCTGTCCTCGGGGATCGTGGCGAACGCCTCGGTCATCTCGGCATCCAGCGCCTGCAGCTCTTCCTGGTACGCGGTGACCGTCGAATCCAGCGCGTCGGCGTCGATCCCGTCGATGTCCGCCAGCACCGGGGCGATCGCGTCGACGACGTCGATCATGCGGGCAGGATCGGTCCAGAAGTGGGAGTCCGGCATTCCTTCGGCGTCGCCCTCGCTGTAGTCGAGCACGTCGATGGCATCACCGGCCACGAACGTCGGCACGTCCTCGGCGGCAGCGGCGTCGAGGTGCTGCTGCAGTCCCTCCTCGAGGCCGAGGCCGTTCGACACCACCAGGTCGGCCCCGCGCAGAGTAGCGGCCTCCTGCGCCGAGATCTCGAAGGAGTGCGGATCGGCGTTGGGCTTCATGAGCGTCACGACCTGCGCCTGCTCGCCGACCAGCTCTTCGACGACGTCGCCGAGGATGTTCGTCGAGACCACGATGGTCGGGCGGGAGTCCTCCGCGGTCGAGCACGCGACGAGGCCGGTCGCCGTGAGTGCCGTGAGAGCGAGGATGGCGAGGAGACGTGGGGTGCGCATATCAGCGTCCTGTCTCGGCGACGAACGTCGGTTCGGTGGCCGTGTCGAAGGTGCGGGCGATGCGCGCGGCATCCGCATAATCGATCTCGTAGAGCCGGTGCTCGGTCGGAGCGCTGAGATACGCACGGTGCTGATCGGCGATGATCGTCGGGGCCTCGCCCGCGGCGAGAGACTCGGCCACGAGCGGCGCGGTCTCCGCGAGCACCGCACCCGTCTCGTCGAGAACCAGCACGCGTCCGTCCTGAGCGAGCGCGAGCAGATGGCCGTCTTCGTCGTCGACTGCGGTCACGTCGACGAGCGGAGCGGGGGAGGGAACAAGCATCCACGAACGCTCGCGCGTGTCCAGAAGCCAGATCCCGTCCGAGCCGGCAGGGCCGGCGAGGCCGGCGACCGTGGGACGCCCCTCTCGGTTGTCGAACGATTGCGCAGGGGGCGCGGTCGTCCCGGCGGGGTAGGGGATCCGCTCCACGTGCAGCTCGTCGTCGTCCACGTGCGCGAGGAGAGCGCCGTCCTCGCAGCCGATCACGGCGCCGACCCGGGTCGTAATGGTTCCCGCCGGCGCAACGCACGGCTCCTCGAAGCCGGTCGGCTCGCCGTCGGACGAATAGGCGACGACGCTCGTGCCGACACCGTCTGAGCTTTCCGTGACGAGGGCGAACGAGCCGACGGGGACGACGAGTCCGGCGTGCGGTTCGCGCTCGATGCGGAACAGCTCGCTGATCTCGCCCTTCGACAGCGCCTGGGTGTCGAGCAGAACCGCATCGCCCGAGCCGGCGAACGAGACGCCGGTGCCGCCGGTGGTCGACAGGTTGGTCGTCGCGATCGTGGCGTCACCCTCGCCCTCCACGGAACCGAGCAGCGCGGGTGCCGCGCGGTAGTAGTGGAAGTGGTCGACGTGATCCCACGTCCACACGCCGCTGTCGACGATCTGGATGCCGTCGTCGGTCTGGGCGAACAGGTAGCGCCCGTCGGTCGTCATCGCCGTCGGAGCCGAGATCTCGCCGATGTCGGAGACGCTCTCGTCCAGGAGATCGAGGTGCGCGACAGCGCCTTCCGGATCGATCGAGGTCAGGCCCAGCTGCGGCTCGGCCACCTCCTCCGCGCCGACGACCGCGCCGTGCCCAGCATCGGCCGAGTCGCTCGCGGGAGCGGGCTCAGCGGGAGAGGTGCCGCAGGCGGTCAGGGACAGTGCGAGCGTGCCGGTGAGGGCGAAGACGGTGATGCGAGAGCGCACGGGATCCTTCCTTGTCGTGTGTCGTGCGAGTGGTCGCTTCATCGCGACGGCGGGTTCAGACGCGCTGCGTCCGGTTCCCGAGAGAGCTGAGTGCTGCCCGTACGGCCCAGGAGAGGCCGGCGAGCAGGATCGCGGATGCCGCGACCGAGGCACCCGCGGCCGTTGCGGCGTACCACGAGGCGAGGAGGCCGAGGAAGACCGCGGCCACACCGAAGACGGCGGCGAGCACCATGCGCGTGGGGATGCGGGTGGTCCAGTGCCCGGCGGCGACGGCCGGGGCGAGCAGCAGGCCGACCACGAGCATCGATCCGACCGCCTGGTACGACGCGACGACCGCGAGGGTGACGAGTCCGACGAGTGCGGCCTGCGCGATCTGCGGACGCAACCTGAGCACCGACGCGATGCGCGCATCGAGGGACAGCGCGACGAACGAGCGGTGGAAGGCGACGGCGACGATCAGCCCGACCGCGGCGGCCACGGCGAGCAGTACGAGGTCGCCCGCGCTGATGGCGAGGATGTCGCCGAACAGGATCGCGGTGGCGTCGGTGGCGAAGCTCCCGGAGTGGGAGATGATGATGACGCCAAGGGCCAGCATCGACACGAAGAGCAGGCCGATGCTGGTGTCGTACGAGAGCCGCGCTCGCCGCTGCAGTGCCCCGATTCCCAGGCTCATGGCGATCGCGCTGAGCGCGCCGCCGACCAGGACCGGGAGAGACAGTACGGTCGCCAGCGCGACGCCGGGGAGCATCCCGTGCGCCAGGGCCTCGCCGAGGAAAGCCATGCCGCGGATGACGACCCAGGTGCCGACCACCGCGCAGAGGATCGCGACCAGGGCACCGCCGATCATCCCGCGTTGCAGGAAGTCGAGGGCGAACGGGTCGAAGACTCCGGCCGGAAGAACAGTCACGATCAGCGAGCCTAGACGTTTTTGATAATGATTCTCAAACTCATAGGCTGGAGCGATGACGACTCCTCGATCCACACGGACCGTGGCCGCGCGCCTGGCCGACGTCCACGTCGCGTTCGACGGCCGACCGGCTCTCTCCGGCATCGATCTCGACCTGGCGGCGGGGTCCGTGACCGTCATCACCGGGCCGAACGGCGCGGGGAAATCGACGCTGCTGGAGGTCCTCGCCGGTACGCGGACGTCCTCCGGTACACGGAGCGTGAGCGGAGCGGTCGCCTTCGTACCGCAGCGCGCCGCCATCCCCCCGGGGCTCCCTGTCTCGGTGAAAGACGTGGTGAGTGTCGGCGCCTGGGGCCGACTCGGACCATGGCGACGGATGGACGCGACGGCTCGCGAACTCGTCGAGCGGTCGATGGAGCGACTCGACATCCGCGCGCTCGCGCGGCATCCGTTCGCCTCGCTCTCGGGAGGCCAGCAACAGCGGACGCTGCTCGCCCAGGGGTTGGCGCGGGATGCCGACCTGCTGCTGCTCGACGAGCCGACGACGGGCCTCGATGCCGCGAGCGCCCTCCGCATCCGGGCCGTGCTGCGCGAAGAGGCTGCGCGCGGCGTCGCCGTCGTGTGCGTCTCGCACGACCCGGCGGTCATCGGGGATGCCGAGAATACGGTCCCCCTCGTGGAGGGCCGTATCCGCACCGACGCCTGATCACTCACCGTGCGGGCTCGCCAGATGGACGGTGTGGGCCGACAGGAGGAACAGGTCGGGGCGGCGGGCGAAGCTTCGAGGGTCATCGTCATTCAGCAGCACGTCGAGCGCGCCGCGATCCTCGTCATCCAGCCGCTCGCCGATGAGGGAGCGGACGTCGAGGTAGTGCTCGCGGATGTGGTCGCGGACGGCGTCCTCCACCGAAGCCGGACGATCAAGGAGGAAGGTCTTGCTCACGAGCGGCGTGAAGCCGGCCTCGGCGAGCATCCATCGCCAGTCCTTCGCGCCGCCGATCGCCGCCTCGCTGAGTGACCACTCGCGCACGAAGTAGTCGCTGAGGGTCGCCTCGATGCGGGACAGGAAGCTCGGAAGCCCGACGCCGTACCCGGCGGGCAGTGCCCGCATCGGCAGGCCGCCTTCGGCGATGGCGAGGATGCCGTCTTCGGCGAGAGCTTCGCCGACGCGCGACAGGCCGAGGACCGGATCGGGCAGGTGATGGATCACGGCGCTCGCCCAGACGATGTCGGCCGGGCCGAGAACGGCCAAGCCTTCTTCGAGGTCGGCCTGCACCGTGTGCACGCGATCGTCGAGGCCGGCGCGGGCGGTGAGGCGGCGTGCCGTCTCCAGGATGCGGTCGTTCTGGTCGACCGCGAGCACCCGGGCGGACGGAGCGGCGTGCGCGAACGCACGTGCCGCGAACCCGGCGCCGCATCCGGCATCGATGATGAGCGCGGGCACGCCTTCGTGCTGCGCCGTCACCCAGGCCACGGCATTCGCGACCCAGGGGGACGACACGTCGCCCGAACGTTCCAGGCCCTCGGCCTGGTCGTCCCAGGTGCGCGGGGTGTGATCGTGACCGCTCACGGCAGCTCCTCCACGTTCACGGGCCAGGCGGGAAGCGGGTCGGCGAAGCGTCGCCAGGCATCCGGACCCGCGGTGAGCTCTTCGTCGGTGACCGCGGCGCAGTCGAGCGCGCTGCGGATGCCCTCCTGGTCGAGGTCGAGCCCGGTGAAAGCGAGGTCCTGCGCGGTGGTCGCCGTCTCCAGCTCTGCCGAGAGCGGGTCGATCCAGATCGCCGAGCCGACCTGATCCCAGCGGGCGAGGATGCCGGCGCGCGTGGCGAGGCGGCAGAAACCGGCCGACCGGAGCACGGTGCCGAGCCGCCCGGAGTCGATGTCATCGAGCGCGTGGATCAGCCGGCCGGGGTGGAACGGACGAGGCTGGTCGTAGCGCAGCGTCGTCACCCGAGGATCCGTCATGTGCGGGTCGTGCTCGTCGTTGAGGGAATGCACCCATCCCGCTCGCTCCAGCAACGGTGGCGAGTCCTGCGGGGAAGAGCGCAGCGCGCGGAGGTCTTCCGCCGGGCCCCGTGACAGCCGGACGCGCGCCGCGGGGTTGAGGTGCGAGGCGATGGCCATGAGCAGTGACAGCTCGGCGGTGGACGTCGACTCCCAGTTGACGAACGAGACCAGTGTCGCGGCTTCCAGGTAGGACACCGCGCGGCGGGCGCGCGAACCGAAGTCGCCCCGGTCGTCGCCGTCGGCCGCTGTCGGCAGGAGCGGCTCGCCGTCGCGGAGATCGTCCTGCAGGTGCAGCGCGTCGACCACGCAGATGACCGAGGACTGCGGATCGTTCGCCAGGCCGAGGTGCGGCACGTCGAGCTCGCGGGCGACATCCGCCACGACGCTCGTCGGCCGCCGCGACAGGGAAGGGTGCTCCGGCGAGAGCGGAACGTGCTGGCGCTGGCGCGGCGGCATCCGTTCCGCGAGGCGGATCAGATGCCCCCCGGTAGCGCGCGCGAGGCGAGAGGCATAGGACTGCCGCTCGGGTACGCACACACCGACGACGACGAGGGGATTCCTGTTCTCCACGGGGCGACCTGCTCTCCTTCTTTTGACGGGACGTTCGTCTCACCCTACTCTCTTATTGATAAGAGTTATCAATAAGGAGATCGCCATGAAGGTTCGTGCATCGCTCAAATCGCTGAAGAATCAGCCGGGCGCCCAGGTCGTGCGCCGTCGCGGCAAGGTCTTCGTCATCAATAGGCTCAACCCGCGCTTCAAGGGGCGGCAGGGCTGAAGCGCGGCCTGCCGCGCCGGCTCTCCTCAGCGGGCGTCGTCGACCGCGCTGCGTCGCCGGCGGACTGCCATCTCGCTCGGGATGCCGCGTGAGAAGAAGAGCGCCAGGAGGCTGATGACGATGAGACCGAAGAACGCGACACGCAGTGAAGAGAGCTGCGAGTCGCGGTAGATGTCCGCGAGCTGATCGGCGTCGTCCACGCTGAGCCCCGCCGCCTCGGCGATCGTGGGGACGTCGGCAGCGGGCACGATCGTGACGCCGTGCTCGGTCGACGCCGAGACCGACACCTGCGTGCTCTCGGGGAGATCGCTCTCGGCGACGCCCGACGCGAACGAGGTCGAGAGCGCCCCGATCAGGATGGAGCCGATCAGGGCGGTGCCGAGCGACGATCCCAGATTCTGGAACACCCCCTGCAGCCCACCCACCTCGCTGGTCTCCTTCGCGCTCACGCTCGACATGTTCACGTTTCCGAGCTGCGATGCCAGCAGCCCGAGTGCGGCCCCGGAGAGGAACATCCCTGCGGCGAAGAGTCCGCTGCGCAGATCGCTCGTCGCCGACCCGAGGAGCACGAGCGCGCTGAAGACCAGGAGCAGCTGACCCGTCCGCACGATGGTGCGGGGGGACATCCGCGTGGTGAGGCGGGTTCCGACGATCGAGAACAGCACCAGGGCGACGGACAGCGGGAAGATCCGGATGCCGGTCTGCAGCGCGTCGAGTCCCAGCGTCATCTGCAGATACACGGGCACCATGAAGAACAGGCCCGCCGTGACGGCATACTGCGCGCCGAGCACCGAGAGGCCGCTGCGCAGCGAGGTGATGCGGAACATCTCCACGTTCACGAGGGGCGGTCGCCCCGCGTGTACGAGCGAGCGCTGCCGCATGATGAACAGCACGATCAGAAGCACGCCGATCACGATGAGCCAGGCGGTGAGCGAGATGCCGAGCGGCGCGACGGCGACGCCGCCGATCATCGGAACCCGCAGCGGTAGGATCCAGCCCCACACCTTGCTCTGCAGCATCCCGAACACGACAGCGACGAGACCCGCCGACGAAAGCACGACGCTCAGAAGGTCGATGCGGATGCTGGTACGCGGAGTCGCGTCGGTGATGATCCTCGCGAACAGCACGACCGCGATCATGATCACCACCTCTGCGACGAAGACGTAGCGCCAGTCGAAGTAGGTCGTGACGAAGCCGCCGATCAGCGGCCCGGCTGCGACAGCGGCGCCGGATACCGCGCCGATCACGGCGAAGGCGGTGATGCGTTCCCGACCCTGATAGTTGTCGGCCACGAGAGCCGCGATCGCCGGTATCACGAGCACGGCCCCGAGCCCCTCGATGACCGACCAGCCGAGGAACAGGGTCTGCACGTTCGGGCTCAGCGCCGTGACCAGGGAGCCGACCGCGTAGACGCACGACCCGATCACGAAGGCACGACGGCGACCCCACACATCGCCGAGCTTGGCGCCGAGCAGCATGAATGCCGCCATGGTCAGCGTGTAGAAGGTGATGGCGCCCTGCATCGCGGCGACGCTCGTGTCGAGATCGACGACGACCGTCGAGATCGACACGTTCATGACCGTGCCGTCGAGCACCATCACGAATTGCGCGCAGCCGAGCACGATGACCACGTTCCATCTCTTCACGAGGTCTCCTCGGGGGATGCGGACCCGCCGGCGGTGCGGGGACTCGCGCCGCGCATGATGCGCGCGACCGCCGTGATGAGGAACAGCTGGCCTGTGATCGCCTCGGCGACGGCGACGGCCTGGCTGCCGGAAGTCGAAGGCACGAGATTGCCGTATCCGGTCGTGGTCAGCGTCGTGAAAGAGAAGAAGAGTTGATCTGAAAGGGATTCTTCGCCGCCCTCGCCGAGGATCGGGGCAACGGTCGCCAGTGACACCAGGTTGTAGATGAACGTGAAGAGCAGGCCGACGAGCACGTAGGCGGTGATCGTCGCCAGCAGAGCCTCGAGGTTGAATCCGCGCCGCCGCGCCTGATGCGCCACGATCGCCGCCGGAGCGACGAGCAGGGCGACGACGGATGCCGCGGAGAACACGACATCCAGCACCTGCCCCTGGGCCCCGATGAGTGTGGCCACGATCGTCGCGACGCCGGCCACCGCGAGCACGACCCAGGAGACGTGCTGGACGACTGCCCGCACCGCCGTGACATGGAAGACGACGGCGACGGTCGCGAGGATGAGCAGGAACGCGAAGGGACTCGGATCCGGGGTGCGCTGCACCGTGCACAGCGCGTAGGAGAACACCAGGAGGACGAGCGCGGCGACGTAGCCCGCGACGCCGTGGCGGTCGCGGAGGACTGTTCGTCGGGCGGCGTGGGCCGCCGACGGGTTCCCTTTCCGCGTCGGCGTGCTCACGGAGGCGATCCGTCCCGACCGGCCGCCGGCAGCCGTCCCGAATCGAGTGCAGCGCGGAAGGACGCGTGGTCCTGCTCGTTCTGGTCGGCGTAGGTGTCCGCGAAGGCGGTGACGGCGTCTTCGAAACCACGGCCGCGCCCGAGGTATCCGGCGATCTCCAGGCGATCTCCGCCGCGCGCATGGGCGCGCGCGAGCGTCTCTCCGCAGATGCGGGCGTAGAGCGCGGCGCCGTGCGGCGTCATCGTCTCCGGATCGATGCCGCCCTTCCAATCGTGCAGCTGCCGGATGTAGAAGTCCCTCGTGCCGCCGTCGAAACCGGTGACGCGCTGCCACCCGAGGAAGATGTCCGAGGCCGCCTGCATGAGCCGCTGGCCTCGGACGACCCGCTCGCCCGCGTGCTCGTGCTCGCTCGCGCCGAGGAACTGCTCGAGCACCGACGGCTGCGCCTCTTTCGCCTGCAGGAGGAGCGGGTCATCGTCATCGCGTCCGCTGAGAAGGATCACCCACGCACGGGTCCCGACGCTCCCGACCCCGACCACCTTCCGCGCCATATGCCGGTAGCGGTATTCCGAGAGCGGATGCCGCGCACCGGGCAGTGTCTCCCGGTACTGCGCGAGGAGCCCTCGCATCGCGGCCGCATCGTCGAAATCCTCATCGTCCGGCACGAGATCCTCCACCGGGACGATCAGCGGCGGGTGCGCGAGGATGCGCAGTTCCCCGTGCTCGTGGCCGACGAGCTTCCCGAAGGACTTCATCCGGTCGCGCTTGCGTGCCTTGGCGAGCGTGGCCTCCAGGCGTTCGACCGTGACGTCGTCAGCGCGCTCGCGTCGTCTCTCCGAGCGGATGCGGCGGCGCGCATGTCCCGCATCGAATCGGTCGTACCAGACGTCGAGGACCGGTGCGTCGGCCGCACGACGCATGGCGATCCGGTAGCCGCGGACCGCCGCCGTCACGCATTGCCGAATCTCCGACGCGGTGAATCCGCGCTGGCGCCCGGCCACCGCGAAGCTCGTCGCCAGCCGCTTGACGTCCCACTCGAACGGCCCGGGGAGCGTCTCGTCGAAATCGTTCATGTCGAAGACGAGTCGCCGCTCCGGTGTGCCGAAGAGGCCGAAGTTCGACAGGTGCGCATCGCCGCAGAGCTGCGCGACGACGCCGCTGTGCGGCATCGTGGCGAGATCCGAGGCCATGATCAGGGCGGACCCGCGATAGAACGCGAATGGCGATGCGACCATGCGAGCGTGCCGGACCGGGACGAGCTCGGCGACGCGCGAAACCGCCTGGCCCTCCAGCAGGGAGAGCGGATCGACGCGATCCGTCGGAGGTCTCCATGGCCCCTGGCTCGACCGCGGGGCGCGGACTCGAGCATCCCTCCCACGGTTTCGACGGAGGACGAAGTCGGGCGCGACCGGGTTCGGTGCTGCGAGCGGCGTGCTCATGGCGCCGAGTATCGCAGCCCGGAGGCTCGCGCCGCGGTACGGATCATCCTCAGCGGGTGAGGCCCGCTCGCCGCCGTCGAGCGCTCAGTCTCTCATCGGAACAGGCACGTCCGAGCCGCCCTCGACCGTGATCCGATCTCGCATCTGCACGAGCTGCGGTTCCGCGGAGAAACCGCCGGCGAAGATGGCCTGGCCCTGCGTGAAGGCGGGCGATCGTGAGAGCAGCTCGGCGGGGATGAACCCGAACGCGTCGCCGAGGGCGGCGAGATCAAGGGGAGCGTTCATCCGCATGATCGCCACGTTGTCGCACTGCGACAGGGCGTTCGGATGCACCTTCGACGGCCGCTGTGTCGACAGCACGAGCCACAGCCCGAACTTCCGCCCTTCGGCCGCGATCTGCACGATGCGCTCCGTGAGAAGCCGTTCCACCGGCGTCGAGGGATCGGGACTGCACAGATTGTGCGCTTCGTCGATGACGATGAGACGGGGGCGCCGCTGCTCCCGGCTCTCCCAGAGATGGTCGAGCACGGCGAGAGCGGCAGCTTTCGGTTCCCCCGGCTCGCGGAAGGCTCCGAGGTCGAGCACCGTCGCATCGTGCTCCTCGTCGATGACATCACGCGCGTCGCGGCCGCCCCACGCCCACAGGTCCCACTCCGCCGTCCCGAGGTTCTCGAGACGCATCGCGAAACGGCGCTGATCCGGATCGCTGTCGCGGCGCAGCCACTCGTGGAAGTCGGCGCGATCCGGAGCGTTCTCCCGCAGCTGCTCACCGACGCGCAGTGAGGCGTTGAAGGTCTCCGGGTCGGCGACGGGGTCGAGTCGCATGATCGCCGCTCGAGTCCGAGTCGGCAGATCGATGAATCGAACCCTCAAGGGCTCGTGTCCGTTCGGACCGAGCACCTTCACGGTGCGACCGGCCCACGTGTTCGCGGCAGTCGCGTCTGTGCCGGGCCGGGTCTCGTGGAAACGGGTGAAATCGGAGTTCGGATCGAGGACCACGACGGGAAGGCGGGTCGCCGCGATCAGCTGCTCGAGCACGACCCCCAGGGCGTAGGTCTTCCCCGAACCGCTCTGCCCGCACCAGAAGGTGTGCCGGTTGAACTTGGCCGGGAGGAGTTCTGCCGGCTGTCCTGTGTCTGTCTGCGTGCCGATCACCAGTCGTGTGTCCACGCTCGGTACGGTAGCGAACCCCGACACCGCCGTCCATGGTTCGCGTCGCGCAGATGCTCAGCCGTTCAGAGCAGCATCGCCTCGCCGAGGGGCACGCCGCTCGCCTTCACCAGCCACCATCCGGCCAGGCACGAGCCGGCCGTGACGGCCAGGAGGATCCACGACGGCTGCGAACCGGTCGCGAGAAGCCAGACGGCTGCGGCGCCGAACAGAAGGCTGCAGCAGAGGCCGCCCCAGAACATCAGCGCGCCGACGAGCCCCATAAGCGGACGAGGCTGCGAGGAGGACACGCCTCCACGGTAGCGGCATCCCTCAGGGTGCGAGCCGACTACGCACCGCGCGTTCGGTGAGCACAGTGAAGTAATCCGTGACCTTCGCGTCGGAGATCTTGTCGAGCTCTTCCGTCGCCAGAGAGGAGATGCGCGCACGGTCCACTTCGGGATAGCTCTCCGCGATGCGGTCGGTGACCTGCTTCACGATTTCGTCCGGGTCGATGTTGGTTGCCACGATCGTCATGCTATGCCGCATCGCGCCTTCCGGGCGGGGAGTTCTCCAACTGTTCTTGTTGACGCGGTACGCTGTGCGGCGCAAGCAGAGCGCCGTCATCCCGCGGCGCGCCCGCGGAGGGAAGAGAGTCATCATGGCGAAGACGACGAAGGCAGTGAAGTCGGCCCACGCGGCCCTGGATGCTGCCGCAGACGCGGCGAAGGACGCGAAGCGCCTGAGCAGGACGCTGCCGAAGAAAGACGCGAAGAAGCTGCGCGATCTCGCTTCCGACGCGAAGGACGTCGCCGATGTGAAGAAGAAGAAGGTGGAGCGCAGCCCGCGCAAGGTCGAGAAGAAGGCGGTCGCCGCGATCGGACGCCTCGAGAAGGCCGCCGGCAAGATCGAGGCACGGCTCGCGGCCGAGGCGGATGCCGCGAAGCAGGCCGCGAAGAAGGCGGCGAAAGCTGCGGAGAAGGCTGCGGCGAAGTCGGCGGAGAAGGACGAGAAGAAGGCGAGGAAGCCCGAAGCGAAGCAGCTTGCCCTTCCCGCCTCCGTGGACGCCGCGATCCCGGCCGGAGAGCCGGTCGCGAAGCCCGTCGCGAAGCCGGTCCCGAAGCCTGTTGCGAAGCCGGTTGCGAAGCCTGTTGCGAAGCCGGTTGCGAAGGCCGTCGCGAAGCCGGTCGCGAAGCCTGTTGCGAAGACGGTCGCGAAGCCGGTCCCGAAGCCGGTCGATCGCGAGCTCCCGGGGTCCGACCTCTCGGCACTCACAGTGATCCAGCTGCGCGCACAGGCCCGTGCCCGCGGTCTCTCCGGTTTCTCGAGATTCAACAAGGCGCAGTTGCTCGATCTGCTCTCCGCTTGACGGCCGTGCAGGACTACCTCGACCGCTCGAAGGCCGCTACCGATCCGCGAACGCTGATCGACATCCTCCGGGCATCGGCGGTGGAGCATCCGCAGGCTTCGGCTCTGGAGGACGCTGCCGGAGCGCTGAGCTACGCCGAGCTGATGGCGCTCGTCTGGCAGACGGCCGCGCGACTGCACGCGCGCGGAGTGCGTGCAGGGGATCGCGTCGGCATCCGCATGCCGTCGGGCGATCGACAGCTCTATGTCTCGATCCTCGGCATCATGGCCGCCGGCGCCGCCTACGTGCCCGTGGACGCGGATGATCCACAGGAGCGGGCGGATCTGGTCTTCCGCGAAGCAGCGGTCGCCGGGGTGATCACCGGCGCCGGCCTCTATGAGCCTCGTGCCGCGAAAGCGCGGCCGACGGCGACGACCGGCCGACTCTTCGACGGCGATGCCCCGCACCCCAACACGACCACGCTTCCCGCGATTCCGCCGCCCACCGTCGACCAGGACGCCTGGATCATCTTCACCTCGGGTTCGACGGGTGTGCCCAAGGGCGTCGCGGTCACGCACCGTTCGGCGGCCGCGTTCGTCGATGCGGAGGCGCGCCTCTTCCTGCAGGACGCACCGCTCGGCCCCGGCGACCGGGTGCTGGCCGGCCTGTCCGTCGCGTTCGACGCGTCCTGCGAGGAGATGTGGCTCGCCTGGCGGCATGGCGCGTGCCTCGTTCCGGCCCCGCGCGCCCTCGTGCGGTCGGGAGAGGATCTCGGGCCGTGGCTCCTCGGCCACGGGATCACCGTCGTATCGACGGTCCCGACCCTCGCCGCGCTGTGGCCGCAGGACGCGATCGAGAACGTCCGCCTCCTGATCTTCGGGGGCGAGGCCTGTCCGCCGGAGCTCGTCTCCCGGCTGGTCGCCGACGGACGCGAACTCTGGAACACGTACGGACCCACCGAGGCGACGGTCGTCGCGTGCGCCGCACTCCTGAACGGCGAAGGGGCGGTGCGGATCGGTCTTCCGCTGGACGGCTGGAGCCTGGCCGTCGTCGGCAGCGACGGTCTCCCGGTCGCCGACGGCGAGGTCGGCGAGCTGATCATCGGCGGCGTCGGTCTCGCCCGGTACCTCGATCCGGCGAAGGATGCCGAGAAGTACGCGCCGATGGCTTCGCTCGGTTGGGACCGCGCCTACCGATCCGGCGACCTCGTCCGCGCCGATCCCGCGGGGTTGCTCTTCCAGGGGCGGGCCGACGATCAGGTCAAGGTCGGCGGACGACGGATCGAGCTGGGTGAGGTCGAAGCAGCCCTGCAGGCGCTGACAGCGGTGTCCGCGGCGACCGTGGTCGTGCAGCGCTCCGAGGCGGGAGTCTCGCTGCTGGTGGGCTATGTCGTCCCCGGTGAAGGCTTCGATCGCCAGACGGCCCGGGCCGAGCTCGCCGGAACGCTTCCCGCGCCGTTGATCCCCTTGCTCGCGGTCATCGACGACCTGCCGGTGCGCACCTCGGGCAAGGTCGACAAGGCTGCCCTCCCGTGGCCGCTGGTCGACACCGACGCGTCGGATTCCTCCCTCTCGGGCACCGCGGCGTGGCTCGCCGAGCAATGGGTCGCCGTCCTCGGCATCCGACCCGCTGATGAGAAGGCCGACTTCTTCCAGCTCGGCGGCGGCTCGCTCGCGGCAGCGCAGCTGGTGTCGCGGATCCGCGTTCGAGCGCCGGAGTTCACGATGGCCGACGTCTACGATCTCCCTCGCCTGCGGCAGATGGCGGACGCCATCGAAGAGGATGCGACGGAGAGCGGCGACCCACAGAACTTCAGCACGGCGCATCCCACGCCGAAGGCGATGCAGTGGGTGCAGACGCTCGCCAGCGTGCCGCTGTTCATCCTGACCGGGGTGCGGTGGACACTGTGGCTGCTCACGGCGAGCTGGATCCTGCAGCTCGTGCCGGGGTTCGAGTTCCTGCCCGACGTGCCGGGCTGGATGATCGTGGTCGGCCTCGTCGTCTTCGTGACGCCTCTTGGTCGGATGGCGCTCTCCGCCGGGTTCGCGAGGATCCTGCTGCACGGGGTGCGCCCCGGCGACCACCCGCGCGGTGGGGGAGTGCACCTGCGCCTCTGGCTCGCCGAGCAGATCGCGCACCAGATCGATCCCGTCGGCCTGGCCGGCGCCCCGTGGGTCACGTACTACGCGAGGGCCCTCGGCGCGAAGATCGGGCCGAACGTCGACCTGCATGCTCTTCCTCCGGTCACCGGGATGCTTGAGATCGCGGAAGGGGCGGCGATCGAGCCGGAAGTAGACCTCTCCGGGTACTGGATCGACGGAGACACCGTGCGAATCGGCGGCATCCGCATCGGTGCCGGGGCGACCATCGGCGCCCGGAGCACACTGGCACCCGGCGCCAAGATCGGCAGGAATGCCGAGGTCGCGCCTGGTTCCGCAGTGTTCGGTCGGGTGCGCGCCGGTCAACGCTGGGCGGGATCCCCCGCCGCGCGCGTGGGCGGCACCTCCAGCCCGCTCGCCCCGGAACGGCCCCCCGCTCCGCGTCGCTGGCTGTGGATCTACGGGCTCTCCTCGGCCGGTCTCGGACTGCTGCCGTTCGTCGCCTACGCCGTCGGCGCGCTCGTGATCGCGCAGGGAGTGCGAGGAGCCGATTCGGTTCTCGCCGCGGTGCCCGCCGTGCTCGCCTGGCTGGTTCCTGCGACGCTCGCGGCCGGCCTCACCTTGGCCGCAGCGGTCCTCGTGTTCACGCGACTCCTGTCCATCGGGCTCGTCGAAGGCATCCACCCGGTGCGCGGGCGGGTCGCCTGGCAGGCGTGGACGACCGAAAGACTGCTCGACTCGGCGCGCACGATCCTGTTCCCCATCTACGCGAGCCTGTTCACGCCGATCTGGCTGCGGATGCTGGGCGCCAAGGTCGGGCGAGACGTCGAGGCATCCACCGTGCTCCTGATCCCGTCGATGACCACGATCGACGACGGGGCGTTCCTCGCCGACGACACGATGGTCGCGGGCTACGAGCTCAAGGGCGGGTGGATGCGCATCGACCAGGCCCGGATCGGCAAACGCGCGTTCCTCGGCAACTCCGGCATGGCGGGCCCCGGGCATCGCGTGCCGCGAGACGGTCTCGTCGCCGTGCTCTCCGTCGCCCCCGAGAAGTCCAAGCCGGGATCCTCCTGGTTGGGGTCCCCGGCGATGCGACTGCGCAGAGTCGTCAATGACGCCGACCTCGAGCGCACGTTCCGGCCGCGGCCCGGACTTCGCGTGGCTCGCGCCCTGTGGGAGCTGTGCCGGATCATCCCCGTGGTGATCAGCTGCGCGCTGGGGCTGGCGGTGCTCCTCGTCCTCGCGACGATGATCGAGGCCTGGGGGCCGGCCGTCGCCGTCATCCTCTCCGGAGCGGTCGTCGTGGTCGCGGGCGGCGTCGCCGCGGCCATCAGCACCGCGGCCAAGTGGATCTTCGTCGGCCGCATCCGCGCGGGCGAGCACCCGCTGTGGTCGAGTTTCGTGTGGCGGACCGAGGTCTCCGACGCGTTCACCGAGATGGTCGCCGCCCCCTGGTTCGCCAACGCCGCTGCGGGCACTCCCGCGCTGGCGATCTGGCTGCGCTCCCTCGGCGCGAAGATCGGGCGCGGGGTCTGGACCGACAGTTACTGGCTGCCGGAACCCGACCTCGTGACCCTCGGCGACGGCGCCACGGTGAACCGCGGATGTGTGGTTCAGACGCATCTGTTCCATGATCGAGTGATGAGCACCGATACCGTGACCCTCGAAGAGGGCGCAACACTGGGCCCGCACAGCGTCATCCTTCCTGCGGCGTCGATCGGCGCGAACGCGACGGTGGGTCCGGCATCCCTCGTCATGCGCGGAGAATCCGTGCCGGAGGGCAGTCGATGGAGCGGCAACCCGATCGGGCCCTGGAGGGCGGTCAAGGTCCGCGCCTACCAGTCCGCCGACGCATGACCGGCGACCCGTACACTCCGCAGAGCGGGGATGCGAACCTCAGCATCGACCACTACGAGCTCACCCTCGACTACAAGATCTCCACCAATCGGCTGAGCGGCACCGCTGTCCTGCACGGGCATGCCCTCGCGGCCACTGGGTCGCTGTCCCTCGACCTCACGGGGCTGCGGGCGTCCCGCGTGCGCATCGGGACCAAGGCGGTCGACTTCCGCCAGAGCGACCGAAAGCTCCGGATCTCGCTTCCCCAGGCACTCGCTCCCGGCGACCCGTTCTCGGTGACCGTCGCCTACGCGGGGGCTCCTCGTCCGCGCCGGTCCCGGTGGGGATCGATCGGCTGGGAAGAGCTCGAGGACGGCGTTATCGTGGCCGCGCAGCCGACGGGCGCCCCGACCTGGTTCCCGTGCAACGACCTGCCGTCCGACAAGGCGACTTACGCGCTGACTTTCACCACCGAATCCGCGTACACCGTCATCGCGGGCGGAGCGACGTCGTCGTCCACCCGAGGCGGCAAGACGACGTGGTCCTTCCGGCGAGATGTTCCGACGCCCACCTACCTCGCGACCGTGCAGATCGGACGCTACGTCTCGAAGCCGGTCGCCTTCGGAGGAGTGCATGGCGAGATCCACTACCCGCGCGCTCTGGAGTCCCGGGTGCAGGCGGACTTCGCGCATCTTCCGGCGATGATGACCGTCTTCCAAGAAGCGTTCGGACCGTATCCGCTGCCGGACTACCGGGTGGTGGTGACCGAGGACGAACTCGAGATCCCTCTCGAAGCGCAGGGCGTCGGAATCTTCGGCTCGAATCATGCCGACGGAGCGGGAGGATCGGAGCGTCTCGTCGCGCACGAGCTCGCCCACCAGTGGTTCGGGAACAGCGTCGGTCTCGCGTCCTGGCGCGACATCTGGCTCAACGAGGGATTCGCCTGCTACGCCGAGTGGATCTGGTCCGAGCGCTCGGGTGGTCCCAGTGCGCAGGTGAAGGCGCTCGCCCACTACGGTCGACTCGCCCTGCTCGCTCAGGACATCGTGGTCGATCAGCCCGGCGCTGACCTGATGTTCGACGATCGGATCTACAAGCGCGGCGCGCTCGCTCTGCACGCCGTGCGCGTGGCGGTGGGCGACGAGCTCTTCTTCCGGCTTCTCCATGAGTGGACAGGTCGTTTCCGCTGGACGACGGCCACGACGGCGGACTTCGTCGCGCTGGCGGAAGAGGTCACTGCGCTCCCGTTGGCCGGGCTTCTGCGCGTGTGGGTGCACGAGCCGGCTCTGCCGGCGTTCCCCGTCGCGGCGGCGTGATCGGTAGGGGGCTGCGGCTTCAACGGACAGCGGATGCCGGTGCGACGGCGACGCTCACGAGGTAGCTCGCGGGGCCCGGTGCGGAGGCGACTTCGAAGCCGTCGGCGTTCCCCGGCACACCCGCGGCTCGGCCGCCGGGGAGCAGCGTCGACGATGGACCTCCGAAGGTGACGTCCGCCGGGGGAATGCGCATCCCGCGGCCGTCGGCCTTCACGACCGCCTCGATCTCCGTCCAGCCCCGCAGCCCCGGCGGCGTGCGCGGTTCGAACAGGCCGGCCAGTGCGGTGAGCGGTGCGTCGACGTCGTCCGAGCGCGGCTCGATGTCGACGCCGAGTGCCGACGTCGATTCCGCGGCGACGGCGGCAACGACGACCGTTTCGCCCGCGTAGCTCACGCTGACGGCGTAGGGGGCGCCCACCACGCGGGGGCGGCCGTGGTCACCGCCGCAGTGCTCGCAGAGGCTCTCGATCGTGGCGGCATCCGTGCCCACGGCGGGAACGAGTTCAGCCAGCAGCAGGCGGCCGACGGCGAAACGTCGTGCTCGCCCGGCATCGAGGCGCCGGTAACGGTGCAGCGCGCTCTCGCCGAGCCGCTGCATCGCAGCATCCTGCCCCGACATCGCGGGATCGGCGAGCGCCCAGGCGATCTGCACCGGCCCGAGCGCGCCCTGGTCGAGGATCACGGTCTCACCGTACCCGCCGCTCGACGAACTGACCCCGGGGGCGCGTACGATCTTCGACAGTGCCCCCGAACTCCGAGAAAGCAGTGACATGACGTATACGGCTGAGCCCACCAGGTACGACTCGATCCAGACGGCACGCTCCGGGCGGAGCGGTCTCATCCTGCCGCGGGTGTCCCTGGGACTGTGGAACAACTTCGGGGAGGACCGCACGCTCGAGACTCAGCGGGAGATCCTGCGCCGTGCCTTCGATCTGGGTGTGTTCCACTTCGATCTGGCCAACAACTACGGCCCGCCGGCGGGAAGCGCGGAGCGCAACTACGGCCGCATACATCAACTCGATTTCCGCCCGTACCGCGACGAGCTGGTCATCTCGACCAAGGCCGGTTACCAGATGTGGGACGGGCCGTTCGGCGAGTGGGGATCGCGGAAGACGATGATCGCGTCGCTCGACCAGTCGCTGCAGCGACTCGGCCTCGACTACGTGGACGTGTACTACTCGCACCGCCCCGATCCGGAGACGCCGATCGAGGAGACGATGGGCGCGCTCGCGACGGCCGTGCGACAGGGCAAGGCGCTGTATGTCGGCATCTCGAACTACTACACGCCAGAGGAGACGAAGGCGGCATCCGCCGCTCTGCGCGCCGAGGGCGTGCCGCTGACGATCCACCAGCCGCGATACAACATGTTCGACCGGAGGATCGAGGAGCAGGGCCTGCTCGACACGCTGACCGAGCTGGGGGTCGGCGCCATCGCGTTCTCCCCGCTCGACCAGGGGCTTCTGACGGATCGGTACCTCAAGGGCATCCCGAGTGATTCCCGCGCGGCGACGGGCCGGTGGATGACCGAGTCGAACATCACCGAGGAGTATCTCGACCGGGCCCGCGCCCTGAACGAGATCGCATCCTCGCGCGGACAGACGCTGGCGCAGCTCGCGATCCAGTGGGTGCTGCGTGACCCCGCCGTGACCAGCGCGCTGATCGGCGCGTCGAGCGTGCGGCAGCTCGAGGACACGCTGCGGGCCCTCGACGGTGCCCCGCTCACGGACGAGGAGCTCGCCCGGCTCGAGCCTCTCGCGGCCAAGCCCGCCTGACCGGCACTTGACATCCGGGCCCTCTCAGTGAGATCGTGCTGTCAGCGTTGGAAACGTTTACAGCACTCGAAGGGGAGGCGCTCGTGGCACGAGTCACCATCACACAGGTCGCCGCACACGCCGGCGTCTCCATCGCGTCCGCCTCGCGAGCCCTGAACGGACAGATCGCCAGCGCCGAGACGGTCGCGAAGGTGCGGGAGGCAGCCGCGACCCTCGGTTACGTCGCTGATGCGACGGCGCAATCGCTCAAGCGCGGCCGCACCGACCAGCTCGCGTACGCGGTCGCCGACATCGGCAACCCCGTTTACGTCGAGATGATGAGCGCGATCGATCGGGTCGTGTCCGCCTCGGGCTATCGACTGGTGCTGTCGTCCACGGGCACCTCGTCGTCATCGGTCGACGTCGTCCGGGATCTCGGGCGCGGATACGTCGACGGGATGATCCTCTCGCCGCTGCGTGTCACCGACGAACTGCTCGCAGCGCTCACGGCGACGCCGGTTCCGGTGGTGGTGCTGGGTCGCCTTCCCGACGGCGCAGGCCTCGACACGGTGCGCGCCGATTCGCACACCGCGATGCGGCTGATCGTGGATCACCTCGTCGCCGAGGGCCGTCGCGACATCGCCTTCGTGAACGGCCCCGCAGACACCACGCCTGGCGCATACCGTCGCGACGGTTTCGCCGCAGCGATCGACGCCCATCCCGCCGTCTCCACACGCAGCGTCGACGCCACGGACTTCACCATCGCGGCGGGATACGCCGCCGCCTTCGAGGCGCTCCAGCACCACCGCCGTCCGGATGCGATCGTCGCGGCGAACGACCTGATCGGCATCGGTGCGCTCCGGGCGGCAGAGGATCTCGGCCTGACGGTTCCCGACGACATCGCCGTCACCGGCATCGACAACACCGAGCTCGCCGGCGTCCTCCGCCCGGGCCTGACGAGCGTCGATCTCGGAGCCGAGGAACGCGGTCGCGTCGCCGCCGACCTGCTGCTCGCACGGATCGGCGAACCGTCCCGTGCGGCGCACACCGTCACGGTCGCGCCCTCCCTGGTCATCCGCGGATCCTCATCGGCCGCGCACGACCATGGCCGGATCCGCCCCGTTCTCGAGACCGACGCCGTTCTCGACACCGACGCCGGGCACGCAGACCTCGATGAAGAGAGGGCAGCCGGATGAGCACCGCCACGAAGACAGACAGGTCGGTCCCCGCTCCCCGGACGAAGAAGCTCGGGCATCGCGCGCGCGCACAGCGCAAGGAGGCCATCGCCCTCGTGGTGCCGGCGCTCCTGCCGATCATCATCTTCTCCCTCATCCCGCTCGTGAGTGGTGTGGCGCTCGGCTTCACCAACGCCACGCTCAAGCGCAACGCCGAGATCGAGTTCATCGGGTTCGGCAACTTCATCGAGCTGCTCGGCGATGACCGGTTCTGGGGCTCGTTCGGGATCGGCATCGTCTGGGCCGGCTCCGTCGCCCTCCTCACCCTCGTCTGCGCGATGGGGCTCGCCCTGCTGTTGAACAGCGACCTCCGCCTGAAGGGCCTCACCCGCGTCCTCGCGCTGATCCCGTGGGCGATGCCCCCGGTGGTCATCGCGATCGTCTGGCGGATGATCTACAACCCCAACTCCGGCCCCCTGAACGGTGCGCTCGAAGCCGTCGGCATCCCCGGCGTCAACTGGCTCGGCGACTTCTCGACCGCCCTCCCCGCCGTCATCGTCGTCGGCGTCTGGGCCGGAATCCCGCAGACCACCGTGCTGCTGCTGGCGGGGATGCAGTCGATCTCGGCCGAGCAGCACGAAGCTGCGGCTGTCGACGGCGCCGGCGCGTTCCGCCGGTTCTGGCACATCACCCTGCCGGCGCTTCGCCCGGTCATCATCGCGGTGACAGCCCTCGACTTCATCTGGCAGTTCAACTCGTTCGGACTCATCTACGTGCTCACCGAGGGCGGCCCGGGCGGCAAGACGATGATCCCGCCGCTGTTCACCTACCTCGAAGCCTTCCGCAACCGTGAGATCGGCTACGCGTCGGCGATGGGCGACGTGCTGGTGGTGGCGATCATGCTGATCCTGTCGCTCTACCTGATCCATCAGTTCCGTCAGAACAAGGGGGCACGCTCATGACCTCGAAGCGCCCCTGGTGGGGAACCGTCCTCATGTACGTGGCGCTCGCCGCGTTCCTGCTCTTCCTCGGATTCCCGCTGCTCTGGCTGTTGTCCGCGTCGTTCAAGTCGACCAGCGAGCTCAACTCGCTGGCCGTGAATCTGATCCCTGCCGAGTGGGACTTCAGCAACTACACCACCGCGCTCGAACGGCAGAACCTCATCACGGCGGCGGGGAACTCGCTGCTGGTCTCGGTCGCGACGATGGTGATCACCGTGCTGCTGTCGATGCCGATGGCCTATGCGCTCGCACGTCTCAAGGGCAAGCTGCGCGCGACGGGCACCATCTGGATCCTCACCAGCCAGGTCTTCCCGTCGATCCTGATCATCATCCCGCTGTTCCTGGTGCTCCGCTCGATCAACCTCAACGACACCCTGTTCGGCCTGATCCTCGTGTACGTCACGTTCACGCTGCCGTTCACCCTGTGGATGCTGCAGGGCTACGTCGCGGCGATCCCGGCGGAGTTGGAGGAGGCCGGCGAGATGGACGGCGCAACGCGGATCACGATCCTGCGCACGATCATCCTTCCGCTGCTCGCACCGGGTCTCGTCGCCACCGCGATGTTCACGTTCGTGTCGGCGTGGAACGAGTTCTTCCTCGCCCTGGTGCTGCTGCAGAGCCCTGAGCTCTACACGCTGCCGATCGCCCTGCGCTCGTTCCTGGGCGCTGAGGGCCAGACCCAGCTGGGACCGCTGGCCGCAGGAGCCATCCTCGCGACGATCCCGTCGCTCATCATCTTCGGCATCCTGCAGAAGAAGCTCACCGGCGGCATGCTCGCCGGCGCAGTCAAGGGCTGACCCGGCGTATTCCGAGCAGCCAGAGCAAGACCCCAAGAGAAATCACAACGAGAAAGGCGAGCAACATGAACAGCATCCGAGGCATCGGCGCCGTCGCTTTCGCGGGCGTCGCCCTCCTTGCCCTGAGCGGTTGTACGCAGGGCAGCGCGAACAACGATTCAGGCGAGGGGGAGGACGGAGCCGTCACCCTCCAGTTCCAGTCGCTCTCCGATCAGCCGGCGACGCAGGCCGCCGTGAAGTCGATCGTCGACGAGTGGAACGCCGACAACCCCGACGTGCAGGTCGAGATCGTCCAGGCCGGATGGGATGGTGCGTTCGACAAACTGATCACCCAGTTCACGGGCGGAACCGCACCCGACATCATCCACTTCGAGGCGAGCTCGATCGTCTCCTTCGCGACCGACGGCTACCTCGCGGATCTGACCGACCTCATCGACGAAGAGCTGAAGGGCGACATCTCCGAAGGCATCTGGGAGTCGGTCACGCAGGACGACCAGATCATCGCGTACCCGTCGACACTGCAGTCGTACATGGCCTTCGCCAACGTCGACCTGCTCGAAGCGGCCGGCGTCGAGATCCCGACCGGTGACACGATGACGTGGGACGAGCTGCAGGAGATCGCCAAGGCGACGACCACGGGCGGCACCTACGGTCTCGGCTGGGGTCTCGCCTCACCGACCGCCACGATGATGAGCCTCGGACTCGGCTTCGACGGCGGCTACTTCGAGGGCTCGGGCGCAGACGCGTCGATCGAGGTCGGCGAGAACGAACTCGCCGTACCGGAGCGCATCCACGAGATGGCCTACACCGACAAGTCGATCGAGCCCACCTCTCTCACCCAGTCGGGGTCGGATGTGCTCGCTTCGTTCTACGGCGGCACGGTGGCGATGACGGTGCAGGGATCCTTCCAGGCGACGAACATCGCGAACGATGCCCCCGAGGGCTTCAACTGGGTCGCCCTGCCGCCGCTCGAAGGATCGGAAGGTGCCATCCAGGCCGCGAACCCGCAGACCTACTCGGTGAACATCGATTCCGAGTACGTCGAGGAGTCCGCCGACTTCCTCAACTTCTTCATGAGCGGCGACAACCTCGCGGAGATCGCCTACGCGGACGCGCTGATCCCGTCGTCCGAGTCGGCTCGCGCCGGGGTCGAGGAACTCGCCGCGGACAACCCCGCCTGGACCCAGGTGCTGGCCTCGGGCGAGGGACTCGTCGGGCCGCCGTTCCTCAAGGTGGAGAAGTACACCGAGTGGAAGGACACGATCGCGACGCCGGCCTTCCAGCAGTACCTGGCCGACCAGATCACCAGTGAGCAGCTGGCGACCCAGCTGACCGACGGCTGGGCAGACATCGCCGGCTGATGACGCGAGCGGGGGTGGACGATCGTCTGCCCCCGCTCCTCATTCGACGAAGAACCTCGCTCGACGAGGAAGCAAGAAGGAGTGGGAATGTTCGTGTTGCAGGACCGAGTGGCCGGGGTGCTCGCCGGCGCTGCCGTGGGAGACGCGCTGGGAGGCGCCACCGAGGGGTGGACGCCCGAGCAGATCGAGGAGCGTCACGGCGGCCGGGTGGAAGGGATCGTCGGACCCTTCCTCGCCGACTGGAAGACCGCGCGCCCCATCGCGCCGTACCACAAGGGCGACGGCCACGTCACGGATGACACCCTCATGACGCATGCGCTCATCGAGGTGTATGTGAAGCGCCGACGCCATCTCGATGCCTACGACGTCGCCACCGACCTGGTGCCGCTGATGATCGGCGAACGCCGCTGGATTCCCGAGCTCGAAGACGATGCGCTCATCCTGCAGCGCGTGTTCCTCGCCGAGAAGTGGATCGTCGCGAAGCTGCATTACGGCCACGCCGATCCTCGTGAAGCCGGAGTCGGCAACATCGTCAACTGCGGCGCGACCATGTACATGGCGCCGGTCGGGCTCGTGCACATCGGAGATCCGCAGGGCGCGTACGCCGAGGCGATCGACATCGCCGGTGCGCACCAGTCGTCCTATGGACGCGAGGCTGCGGGTGTGTTCGCGGCGGCGGTGGCGGCATCCGCTGCCCCCGGAGCGACGGTCGCCGACGTGCGCGACGCCGTGCTCGCGGTCGCGCACGACGGCACGGCGGCGGCGATCCGCGCCGTGTTCGACGCGGTCGACGCCTTCACGGCCGGTGGAGGATCAGACGACCCGCGCGACATCGCCCGAGTCGTGCGTGCCGCCGTCGCACCCTTCGACACCGTGGGGGAGCAGTACCGTGCCCCGGCGATGGATGCTCGATTGCCCTCGCGCACGAAGTCGATCGAGGAACTGCCGGCTGCACTCGGCTTCGTGGTGGCGCGTGACGGCGACCTGCGGGCCGCCGTGCTCGATGCGGTCAACTACGGCCGCGACTCCGATTCCATCGCGACGATGGCCGGGGCGATCTGCGGCGGTCTGCACGGTGCCGACGCTGTGCCGAGCGAGTGGGTCTCCGGCGTCACCGAGGCCAGTCGCCTCGACCTCGACGGCGTCGTCGTCGCGATGACCGAGGTCGTGCAGGACGTCGCCCGCGCCGACGCCGACCGCGCTTCCCGACGGGCTGCGACGCTCTCCGACCTGCTCGGACAGGAGCACGCGGCGTGAGACTGACCTGGGCACAGCCGGAGGATCTGGTTCCCGCGGAGTTCGCGGCACTGCGGGAGCAGGGCGTCGCGGAACACGCGCTCACCCCGATCGAACAGCGATGGGCGGATGCCGGAGGATCGACGCAGCTCGCTCCCTCCGGTGCGAGCGCCGACGTCGCATCGCCCGAGCTGCGCGCTCTCGCACGGGACGTGCTCGATGAGCTGGCGCTCCTCCAGGTGTCGAGCGCCGAGGAGCCCGACGAGTGGGACGACATCGTCGCGCTCCTGCCGACGACGACGCCTGTGCGGACGGATGCTGCGTTCGAGCGCGTCCATGGGGCCTGGCTCGGCCGGGCCGCGGGATGCCTGCTCGGCAAGCCTGTCGAGAAGATCCCGCGGGACGGTATCGAGGAGATCGCCAGGGCGACCGGGAACTGGCCGATCGAGCGGTACTTCACCGCCGTCGGTCTGCCGGCGGACGTCGCCGAGCGCTGGCCCTGGAATCGCCGCTCGGCACCGACGTCTCTGCTCGAGAACATCGACGGGATGCCCGAAGACGACGACCTCAACTTCCCGATCCTCGCTCTCGATCTGCTCGAGACTCACGGCGACGGGCTGACCACCGACGATGTCGCACAGGCCTGGCTCGCCGCACTCCCCGCCGGCCGGGTCTTCACCGCCGAACGTGCGGCGTACCGGAACATCCTCGACGCCCGACCGGTGCCCGAGACGGCCACGCACCTCAACCCGTTCCGCGAGTGGATCGGCGCGCTCATCCGCGCCGACGTGCATGGCTGGGCGCATCCGGGCGACGTACGCGCGGCTGCCGCGTCAGCCTGGACCGATGCACGTTTGAGTCATACCCGCAACGGCATATACGGCGAGATGTGGGCCGCGGCCCTGTGTTCGGCCTCGATCATCGCGACGTCGATCGACGAGGCCCTCGATGCGGCCGACACCGTCGTGCCCCCGGCATCCCGTCTCGCCGCCGCCGTGCGGCTCGGACGCGAGGTCGGGCGAGCCCTCGCCGACGGCTCGCTGACGACGGAGACCGCGCTGGACCGGCTCCACGCCGAGTTCGCCGGTATGCACTGGGTCCACACGCCCAACAACGCCGCCCTGACCGCGTGCGCGCTGCAGGCGCACGGCGATGACTTCGGATCGGCGGTCGCCCTCGCGGTGGCCGGCGGCTGGGACACTGACTCCGTCGGCGCGACGGTCGGATCGATCGTCGGCGGACTCCTCGGAGCGGATGGCATCGACGAGGCGTGGACCAGCCCGTTGCGTGACCGGATCGCGACATCGATGCCCGGCGGTCCGGAACGATCCATCCGCGAACTCGCGGCGCGCACGCTCCGGCTGTCGGAGTCGGCAGCATGAGCGTCGTCATCGTCGGCAGCATCAACCAGGACGTCGTCGCGCAGGTCGACCGCATCCCCGCACCGGGGGAGACCGTGCTGGCCTCCTCGCTGCTGCGCACCGGAGGCGGAAAGGGTGCGAACCAGGCCGTCGCCGCGCGCCGTACCGGCGGAGCGGCCGTCGCGTTCGTCGGGGCTGTCGGGACGGATGCCGACGGCGAATCCCTCCGCGCCGCACTCGTCGCCGACGGCATCGACGTCTCCGGCCTTTCGCAGATCGAGGGGCCCAGTGGCACGGCGCTGATCGCGGTGGATGCAGCGGCCGAGAACACGATCGTGGTCGTGCCGGGCGCGAACGCGGCACTCTCCGCTCTCACGGACGTGCAGCGCGCCGTGGTCGCCGGGGCGCGAGTGCTCCTCACGCAGCTCGAGATCCCGTTGTCGCTGGTGCAGGATGCGGCGGCATCCCGATCCGCGAAGGCCTGGCATCTGCTGAACGCGGCGCCCTCCGCTCCGTTCGTCGCCGCGGGAGCCGAGCTCCTCCCCGCCGTCGACGTGCTCATCGTCAACGAGCACGAGGCGCTCGACATTGCCGGAGTCGTCGACCTCGACGCGGCCGTCGACGCTGTCGCCTCCCGCGTGGGGGCGCTCGTCGTCACTCTTGGACGCGAGGGATCGCTCGTCGTCTGCGGCAGCGAGCGCGCCGAGGTTCCACCCTTCGCCGCCGAAGCCGTCGACACGACCGGTGCCGGCGACACGTTCTGCGGCATGTTCGCCGCGACGCTCGCGGCATCCGGTCGCACTCCTGACACTGTCGACGTCGCTCTGCTGGCCGAGGCTGCACGCGCAGGGGCCGCGGCAGCGGCGCTTGCGGTGACCCGGCCCGGGGCTCAGGCCGCCGTGCCTTCGCAGTCGGAAGTCGCAGCGCTCCTGGAAAGGACTCACGCATGAGCGGCGGATTCGATCCCCTGCACCCGCGCGCGCTCGACCTGCCGACCCCGGTCCCGCTCGATGCCGACCTCGCCGAGGGAGACAGGGCGCTCGTGCTCGACGATGCGAAGATCTTCGCTGCGCCGGCCGACCCGGCCGACGTCCCGCAGTGGCGGGCGCAGCTGGCCGCGTGGCGCGACGGTGCCCGTCGGCGTCACGGGGCGCCCACCAGGTACGACGAGCCCGCATCGAGCTGGGCGAGCCGGTGCTTCACGGTGGCGCAGGTCTGGCTGTGGGACGAGCTGTTCTTCGATTTCGAGGCGCAGCGGTTCACCCCCGAGCGCTTCCTCGCCGACGCCCGGGAACGTTTCGGCGGCCTCGACGGGGTCGTGCTGTGGCACGCCTACCCGGTGATCGGCATCGACGACCGCAACCAGTGGGACTTCTACGACGTGCCCGGCCTCGCCGAGGTCGCGGCCGAGCTGCGTGCGGCCGGCGTCGCCGTCTTCCTCGACTACAACCCGTGGGACACCGGAACCCGCCGTGCGGGCCCCGACAAGGATGAGCTCGCCGCGACCGTGCGACGCCTCCACGCCGACGGCGTCTTCCTCGACACCCTCAAGAAGGCCGACCCCGAGCTGGTCGCCACCCTCGACGAGGCGCGCCCCGGCATCGGCCTGGAAGGGGAGTCGAAGCTCGCCACCGAACGGATCGCCGACCACACGCTGTCGTGGGCGCAGTGGTTCGCCGACTCGGACACCCCGGGCGTGCTCCGCGCGCGCTGGTTCGAGCGGCGGCACATGCAGCATCACATCCGGCGCTGGCACCGCGATCACGCCGCCGAACTCCGCTCCGCCTGGCTCAACGGCGTCGGCATCATGGTGTGGGAGGTGGTGTTCGGCGCCTGGGTCGGCTGGAACGAGCGGGATGCCGCGACGCTCCGGCGGATGCTGCCGGTGCAGCGCGGACTCCACCGCTGGCTCGTCGACGGAGAGTGGACTCCTCTGGCTGTCCAGGAGGGACCGCTCGTGGGGTCGGCCTTCGACCTCGAGGGCGTCACCCTGCTGGTGCTGGCCAACACGTCGAATGACGACGTGGTGTTCCGTCCGGAGGGCGAAGGATGGATGGCGGTCCACGCCGGGGATACGGCTGACGCGGTCACCGTGCCCGCCGGTGGGATCGCCGCCGCCGTCCACATCCCCGATCACACCGTCACCCCTGCCGAAGTCGGCGTGGCGCAGGCGGCCCTTCGCGACGAGGTCGCCGTACGGGATGCCTTCTTCCCACACCGTCGCGCCGTCCGTCTCGCGGCGCCGCGAGGAGAGGGTCCGGCCGCTTCCGTCCTCCCGGCATCCGATTCCGTCGTCGTTCCCGCGGGGGAGTACACGCTCACCGTGCGCTTCCGCATGCGGGAGACCGGGATGTACGACGGTGCGCCGTACGTCGACGAGTGGAAGCCGCTCCCTCCGCGCCTGCACGATCAGCGCACGCTCGAGCGCACGGTGACCGTCGACCGCCCGGTGCGGGTCGCCGCGGCGGAGGTCAGCGAAGCGGAGTACGCCCTCTTCCTCGACGCGATCGGTGAGGTAGCGGTCTCCCGCGACCCCGAGCGTCCGGCATCCGGCATGACCTTCGCCCGTGCGCGCGAGTACGCGGCCTGGGCCGGTGGGCGCCTGCCGACCGAAGACGAGTGGCAGCTCGCCGCCGGCCAGCCGGGCTTCATCCGCCGCACGCCTGAGGTCTGGAACTGGACCGAATCGGAGCACTCCGACGGCCGTACCCGCTTCGTCATGCTCAAGGGCGGCAGCGCCCACCTCAGCGAAGAATCGGACTGGTACTTCGACGGCGGGGTGGAGCCTCCGGAGTTCAGCGCGAAGCTGTTGCTTCCCGGACTCGGTCAAGACGCGTCGCCATCGATCGGATTCCGCATCTGCGGGGAGGGAACGGCATGAGCGCACTCGAGGGCCTGAAAATCGTGGATGCCTCGACCCTGTTCGCCGGTCCCATGGCCGCGATGCACCTGGGAGACATGGGTGCCGAGGTCGTGAAGGTCGAGCATCCGAACCGCCCCGATCCCGCGCGCGGACACGGGCCGAGCAAGGACGGTCAGAACCTCTGGTGGAAGACGCTGGGACGCAACAAGCGCACCGTGGCGATCGATCTGCACACCGACGGCGGGCGCGACGCGTTCCTGCGTCTCGCACGCACGGCGGATGTCGTGATCGAGAACTTCCGGCCGGGCACTCTCGAGCGCTGGGGGCTGGACTATGCCGCGCTGTCGGCCGACAACCCCGGGCTGATCCTGGCGCGGGTGACCGGCTTCGGGCAGATCGGGCCGTACAAGCGCCGCCCGGGTTTCGGCACGCTGGCAGAGGCGATGAGCGGCTTCGCCTCCTCCACCGGTGAGCCCGATGGCCCGCCGACGCTGCCGCCGTTCGGACTCGCTGACGGGATCGCATCGCTCGCGACCGCGTACGCGATCATGGTCGCCCTGCACGCCCGTGATCGGGACGGGAAGGGCCAGGAGGTGGATGTCGCGATCATCGAGCCGATCCTTGCGATGCTCGGCCCGCAGATCACGCGGTGGGATCAGCTCGGCACCGTGCAGCCCCGAACCGGCAACCGCTCGGTGAACAACGCCCCTCGGAACGCGTACCGGACGGCGGACGGCTCGTGGGTCGCGGTGTCGACGAGCGCGCAATCCATCGCCGAACGGGTCGTCGCGCTGGTGGGGCGGGCGGAACTCGCCGCCGAGCCGTGGTTCGCCACCGGAGCCGGTCGTGCCGAGCACGCCGACCTTCTTGACGACGCCGTCGGCGGATGGATCGCTCGGCACTCCCGCGACGAGGTCGTCGCTGCATTCGAGCAGGCTGAGGCCGCGGTCGCGCCGATCTACGACCCTTCGGACATCGTCGCCGATCCGCAGTTCAACGCGCTCGGCACCATCCACCGCATCCACGACGCCGATCTCGGCGACATGGCCATGCAGGGGCCGCTCTTCCGTCTGTCGCGGGATGATGCGACGATCGCCTTCACGGGTCGCGCGCATGGTGCCGACACCGATGAGGTGATGGCCGATCTCGGTTTCACGGCCGAGGAGATCACCGCGCTGCGCGACGAGGGGAGCATCCGATGACGCGTCCGCTCATCGTCGCGCTGTACGCGCCGGCCGACCGGCCGGAGCGATTCGAGAAGGCGATGGATGCCGGAGCGGATGCCGTGATCGTCGACCTGGAGGACGCGGTCACGGCGTCGCGAAAGGATGCTGCGCGTGCGGCTTTGACTGAGTTCGCGGCCGCATGGTCGGAGCGGGGCGAGGAGGCGCCGGCTGTGCAGGTGCGCGTCAACGCGATCGGTTCGTCATGGCACGAGGCCGACCTGGCCGCCTTCGCTGAGCTCCCCACCGCGTTCGGTGTGCGTCTGCCGAAGACGCAGTCTCGCGACGATGTCGCTGCAGTTCGCGCCGCTGTGCCCGGCCGAGAGGTGCATGCCCTCCTCGAATCGGCGCTGTCGATCGAGCGGGCGTTCGAGATCGCGTCCTCCGGTGTCGCTGCCATCTCCACGGGGGAGGCCGACCTGCGCGCCGAGCTCGGGGTGCCCGCCGGCGCAGGCGGGGAACAGGGCCTGCTGTGGTCGCGCAGCCGGATCGTCAACGCCGCAGCGGCCGCCGGGCTTCCCGCTCCGCTGATGGCTGTGCATGCCGACGTCGCCGACCTCGACGGACTCGAGGCGAGCTGCCGTGCCGGCCGCGCGCTCGGATTCGGTGGGCGCACGGCGGTGCATCCGCGTCAGATCGCCGTGATCCGCCGGGCGTTCACCCCGGGTGCCGCGGAGATCGAGCGGGCACGGAGCATCGTCGATCGCGTGCGCGCGGCCGCGGCCGACGGCTCCGGAGCGGTGATGCTCGAAGACGGCACGTTCCTCGACGTGGCGATGGTTCGGGCCGCGGAACGCGTGATCGCTGCAGCTGAACCCTACGAGGCGCGCGAGGGATAGTCTCGCGCCGATCGACTGGAGCATGCGTGGCGAGGTTTTCGTGCTCCAGGACACGGACGCCGTCAGACGGTGAGCAGCACCTTGGTCGCGCGCCTCTCATCCATGGCCCGGTAGCCCTCGGCAGCATCTTCGAGTGGCAGGGTCAGGTCGAAGACCGCGCCCGGATCGATCTTCCGGTCCCAGATCAGCTGGATCAGCTCGGGCAGGAAGCGGCGTACGGGGGCCGGGCCGCCGTGCAGGTGCACGCCCGAGAAGAACAGCTCCTGGCCAGGCAGCTCCACATCGTGCGAGACGCCGACATAGCCGACGTGCCCACCGGGACGAGTGGAGCGGATCGCCTGCATCATCGACTCCTGGGTGCCTACGGCCTCGATGACCGAGTGCGCGCCGAGTCCGTTCGTCAGTTCCTTGATCTTCTCCACGCCGGCATCCCCGCGCTCCTCGACGATGTCGGTCGCGCCGAACTTCCGTGCGAGTTCCTGGCGATCGGCATGACGGCTCATCGCGATGATGCGGTCAGCGCCCAGCTGCGCAGCGGCGAGGATGCCGAGGAGCCCGACGGCCCCGTCACCCACGACAGCCACGGTCTTGCCGGGCCCGACCTCGGCCGCGACGGCAGCGAACCACCCGGTGCCGAGCACATCGGAGGCGGCGAGGAGCGAGGGGATCAGGTCCGCGTCGGGCTGACCCGGCGTGGCGACGAGCGTGCCGTCGGCGTGCGGGATGAGCGCGTACTCGGACTGGGTGCCGATGCCGCCCATCGGGACGACGTGCACGCAACGGGACTGGTAGCCGGCCTGACAGATCTCGCAGGTGTTGTCGGATGCCATGAACGAGCCGACGACGAAGTCGCCGACCTTCACGTTCTGCACATCGGCGCCGATCTCCTCGACGACGCCGACGTACTCGTGACCCATCGGTGTCGCGTCGACGTCGTCCTGGCCGCGATAGGGCCAGAGGTCCGACCCGCAGATGCAGGTCGCGGCGAGCTTGATGACGGCATCCGTCGGGCGGGTGATGGTCGGCTTCTCACGGTCTTCGACCCGGACGTCGCCGGGGCCGTGCATGATGACTCCACGCATGTGGGGATTCTCCTTCTGACGATGAGAGCTTGTAGCTCCAGTCTGAAGGCGGATGCCGCGGGTTGGGAGGGGCTGTCGTTACCTCCCTGCGTGTGCGCGCAGGGCGTACGTTCGATGTATGGACACCCGCAGCGAAGTGCGCGAGTTCCTCTCCACGAGGCGCGCCCGGCTCACCCCCGACCAGGCAGGACTCCCCGCGTTCGGCGGCAACCGCCGCGTGCCGGGACTCCGCCGCGAAGAGGTGTCGCTGCTCGCCGGCGTCAGCGTCGACTACTACACCCGTCTCGAGCGTGGCGACCTCTCCGGGGTGTCCGACAGCGTGCTCGACTCCCTCGCTCGTGCGCTGCAGCTCGACGATGCCGAGACGGCGCACCTCTTCGATCTCGCTCGCACGGCGAACGCCTCACCGGTGGCGCGGAAGCCGCGGAAGAAGGCAGAGGCGGTGCGGCCCAGTATCCAGCGGCTGCTCGATGCGATGACGGGGGCCCCGGCCCTCGTGCGGAACAACTATTTCGACTACCTCAGCGCGAACGCTCTCGGTCGCGCGTTGTACGCACCGCTGTTCGAGGAGGCGGTGCCGAACAGTGCCCGCTTCGCGTTCCTGAACCCGGCCGCGCACGATTACTACCTCGACTGGGATCGCGTCACGCGCGAGCTGGTCGCGGCGATGCGCGGCGAGGCCGGACGAAACCCGTTCGACCGCCGCTTCAGCGACCTGGTGGGCGAGCTCTCCACGCGCAGCGATCGGTTCCGCACGCTCTGGGCCGCGCACGACGTGCGGTATCACCGCAGCGGCGTGAAACGGCTGCGGCATCCGGTCGTCGGCGAGATCGAACTCGTCTACGAAGCGTTCGAACTGCCGGCGGATCCCGGTCTGCACATGTCGACCTATACGGCCGAGCCGGGGACGCCGTCGGAGGACAAGCTGAAGATGCTGGCCAGCTGGGTCGCGACCGAACAAGCGAGCACGAAGAGCGCGGCGGCCACCGAGGCCTGACGCGGCACGCCGCCGCGGGCGAGCCGATCGCTCAGAGGATGACGTCGTCGGCGGAGAGCAGCGATCGCCACTCTGCAGCGCGCACGCTCTCGTCTCGCAGCGCATCGGCAGCGGCCAGCGGGCCGAAGTCAATCCTGGAGACGCTCGCGATGTCGGCGACCGGCACCTGGAACGTGCGGAACGCGCCGAGGGGCGGGGTCGCGAGCAGGCCTTCGTTCGTGTCGACGAGTTCGGTCTGATCGAGCACGAATCCCGCGGCGCGAAGGCCCGACGGATCCTGCCAGGCGGCGACCTTCCAGAAGCGCAGCGGGATGCGGATGCCGCGGTACGCAGGATCGTCGTCGGCGAGCACCGGCGCGGTGAACACGCTCACCCGCTGGTCGGTCGCTTCCGCGTAGGCGAGCACGTGGTCTTCGAGGCCGAGCCACAGTTCTTTCGACTGATTGAAGCCGGCGGCCTGCGGAGCGGCGTTCGGGTAGAAGAACGTCGCCTCCATCGCATCTCGTGCCTCCTGCGGGGCACCCCAACCCGGGTCGCGCCGTCGCACCAGGTGTCCGCGATCGAGGTCGTTGCGAGCGTATACCTCGGGTCCGGTCTGCTCCTCGGCCGCGATCCTCGAGTCGAGCCGCCAGTCGCCCTCGCGCGCGAGGTCGCGCAGCTGCGCGCCGTCGATGTTCACCGCCGTCACAGCCGCGAGCCGTCGCTCCGGATCGAGCAGGACCGAGAAGCGCGGGTAGTCGAGCAGGCGAGCGGTCTGCGAAGGCCGCGGGATCGGCACTGCGGTGGCGAGGAACTGGGAGTCGTAGCCGTCGGTCATGACTTCCATTGTGCCGGACAGATCCGACACTCACGAGAAGCGCGTTGCCCGTTCATCTTCACTTCACCCGTGACGGCCGGCGTTCGATAGGACAGAATCAGTTCCAATCCGTGATCCCGTTCGCGCCGAACAACCCTCGGACATCGCTCCATCGATGGCGCGGGCGTTCACCGGGTCGAAAGGAAGCCATGGGACTGGCAACGACGCTCAAGAGGATCGAACTCGAGACTCGTCCGATCCATCCGGATACCCGGCGCGCGCTCGACCTGCGCTGGGCCGAGCTTCCCGAGCACGCGAAGACCCCTAATCAGCTGCTCGGCCGGTGTGCGGTCGGATGCGAGGGCACCCACGGAGTCTTCCCCAAGTGCGATCTCACGTGTTCTCCCTGCTATCACTCGGCTGATGCGAACAAGGTCCGCATCGACGGAGACCACACGGTCGACAACGTCGCACGCCAAATGTCCTTCCTGCAGCAGGTGCGGGGTCCGCGCGCGCACGCGCAGCTGATCGGCGGCGAGGTGAGCCTGCTCTCGGCCGAGGATCACGCGCAGTCCCTGCTCGCCATGCGTGCGGTGGGCCGCGAGCCCATGTCGATGACCCACGGCGACTTCGGCTACGACTACCTGCTCGACCTGGTGCTCGACGAGAACGGCAAGCCCCGCTTCGACAAGGTCTCGTTCGCGGCGCACTTCGACTCGCTCATGCGGGGTCGCCGCGGGGCGGTGAGGCCGCACAGCGAAGCCGAGCTCAACCCGTTCCGCGAGAGATTCACGCAGATGTTCGTCGACCTGAAGCGCGACCACGGCGTCGGCAGCTATCTCGCGCACAACATGACCGTCACACCGTCGAACGTCGACGAGGTGGAGCAGGTCACCCGCGATGTGCTCGAGATGCCGTTCGACATGATGTCGTTCCAGCCGGCCGCGTTCATCGGCGACGACCGTCGCTGGCGCGAAGACTTCGGCGAGGTCACGATCGATGCGGTGTGGGAGCGCATCGAGAAGGGCGCAGGCCACAAGCTTCCGTGGCAGGCCACGCAGTTCGGCGACCCGCGCTGCAACCGCTCCACGGTCGGGGTTCGCGTCGGGGGCGGCTTCGCCGCGCTCCTCGACCCCGACGACCCCAAGGACATCGCTGCCCGCGACCGCTTCCTCGACCACTTCGGCGGCATGATCTTCGGCGGCATCCCGAAGCGCACCCTGGTGGTGAAGGTCGTACGAGCGATCGGCGCACACCCCGGCGACATCCCGCCGCTGATCGGACTGGCTCGTCGCGTACTGCGGCGGGCAGGCGGCCTGCGCCGCGTCGTGCGGGAGGCACGACGCGGCAAGGTGTCGTTCAAGACATTCGTGGTGCACAACTTCATGGATGCCGCGCAGGTCGACCCGGCCTGGAAGCTGATGGAACAGGGCGTCGTCGCGGACGACCCGCTCCTTAAGGAGACGCAGGAGAGGCTCGGCTCCTGCATGTACGCCATGGCGCACCCGGAGGACGACCGTCTGGTGCCCGCCTGCGTGCAGCATTCGGTGCTCGACCCGATCGAGAACGTCGAGCTGCGCCGGCTGCTGCCGCTTCCCTCCGTGCGCGACGGTGCTCAGCCGCAGGTCGTGTCGCGCCCGTCCGGACTCACCACGGTGCGTGAGACCGGGTCGGCGCGAACCGCTCGCTGACTGCTCTGCCGCCGGTCGATCAGCCGGCGACGACGTGCAGGGCTTCGGGCGGCAGCGTGATCGCCACCCGGTCGCCCACCGCCCGAGACTGCGCCGGGGGCGTCTCGGCGTGCACGAGCACGTCGCCGCATCGCACCACGATCTCCGCGCGCGCGCCCGACAGGCGGACGGATGCCACGACGCCGGAGATCGCGGCCGATCCCGTGACCCGAACCGCGGAATTCACCGGAGCCGCAACGACCGCCACGTCTTCATGA
>JAESFY010000110.1_pt1 | contig 47687 bp, 47 predicted proteins | sample 9266201 | NCBI WGS metagenome assembly JAESFY01 (sample SAMN14515071, study PRJNA621656) | algae metagenome | isolation source: Nodosilinea sp. WJT8-NPBG4 and co-occurring heterotrophs from soil, lower... | place: USA: Pinto Basin, Colorado Desert, California | collected 2006-05-27 | reverse complement strand
GACGACCGCAGGCTACACAGATGTGGTTTTGTTTACCTTTCCTCTTACCATTCTTACGGATGTGAGTAGCTCCGCATTCTGGACACTGCATCGCAGATTACCCTAACTCATCTAATTATGCAACGCCGAAAAAGGAATTGTAACGGGCATCTTGCCCTGCCTACGAGACTTCCGCCCATACAGATTTTCACGATTCACGTAGGTTGGATATAGGATGAGGCAATTGTGAGTAGGCAGAATCTATGTCAAGTCACAGGGTTAATTGGAGATTTGGTTTGCTGTGGTGGCTAGTGAGCACAATCGCCATCTTTGCCGGTGCGTTTGTGGCGCTATACATTAGCTGGTTTACTGCTGGTCAACTGGGCTTAGCGATCGAAGGCACCAATGAGGGCCCGGTGGGTTCTATTGTCTTTTTAGCCCTGATGTCGCTGCTGCTCACGCCAGCGGTTGGGGCGGCTCAGGGCTTGCTGCTAAAGCACTACTTGCCGATCGCTCACTGGTTTGGCGCGACATTGGCAGGTGGAGCAATTGGGGCTGCTATTACTAGCGGAGTCGGATTATCGGGCGGTGATAGCCTAGACATTGCATCGGCCGCAATTTGGGCAGGAACCGCGATCGCCCAATGGTTTCTGCTGCGGCGGTTTTCGTCCAGGTCGATTGCTTGGCTGATTGCCGGAGTAGCGCAGATTCCGCTCGTTTTGAATCAGCCAAACCTGGTGATTTTCAACCCGCCTATTGGCATATTGGTCTACAGCGTTGTGACTGCAATTTTGATTGTTTGGATCCTGCGGGGCAGTTCACGTCCGGTTGGCCTACGTCCGGTTGAACGTTGAACTGAGACAGGGAGATCGCCTCGACTAGTACCGGGCAGCGGGGTTGTAGATCAGGTGTTGGCTGGGAGCTAGGCTTTGCTCAATACTCCTTAAGTGAAAGATTTTCTTGAGTGTAATTAGATGTATTTTGGAGGATGTCTCAGAAGATGGTAGGTCAAATCATTGCAGCAGGCGGTGGTGGCTTTTCCGCAATCACGAACGATCTGGCTTTAGAACGATACATTCTGAGTCAAAGCAAGAATTCCCAATTGCCAAAAGTTTGTCTTTTGGCAACCGCAACTGGAGACTCAGATTCCTACATTGAGAAATTTTATAGGGCATTTAATAGTTTGAACTGCCGCCCTGTTCATGTGCCACTTTTCAAGCAAACACCCGATTTAGAATCCACTCTTTTAGCGCAGGATGTTATCTATATAGGTGGGGGAAATACTAAAAGTATGCTTGCCGTCTGGAGGGAATGGGGAGTGCCAGATATCCTCCGTCAGGCATGGTCAAGCGGAATTATTTTGTCAGGCAGTAGTGCTGGAGCTATTTGTTGGTTTCAGCAGGGAATCACTGATGCATGGGCTAATAGATTAGAAGTCATGGAATGTCTTGGATGGTTTCCAGGCAGTTGCTGTCCCCATTACAATGCAGAATCCGAACGTCAACCAACTTATCATCGCTTTTTGAAAACTGGTGAAGTGGAACCAGGCTATGGCATTCCGGAGTGGAGTGCTTTACATTTCAAGGGAGATCGAGTTTTTAAGGCTATTTCTGCTCATGCTGATACAACGGTTTATCAAGTCACTGTGGAGAATGGGCTGATTAAGGAAATCCCCTTGAAAATGGAAAGGATTTCTTAGGGGCAGCGAAGGCCGTTGCCAGCGTAGATTACAACCTCGATATCAATAAAAAAGGCGATCGCTGGAGCTTTTTGTTAGCTAATACCCTTACCTAACAACAGTAATAGATTTTTCGTCTCTAGGCATTTTAAGCAAAGGTGCCCAGGAAACCAGATGAAAAACACTCAGCCCATTACGTGGACTAGGGTAAGACCCTTACGGGTGCTTAGTGCGATCGCAGCTTATACCGTTCTACTAATGGCCACTATCTTCTTCTGCTCTTTTGAGGACATGCAGCCGTTTTCGCTTGCATTCACCACCTATCCGTCCTAGCCTGTAGCTTGCTGATCTAGAAACCTCTGTAAACGTTTACAGGGCTTAACCTTTCAGCCAGATTACTTGCGGTCAAGTACCATCCTTATCAACCCCAACCCCCCTTTTGAAAATTGCAGCAGCTTGGCACAAATAGCAGGTTTCTCCAGTTTTACAAAGACTTCTTAGCTTTAGTCAAACAGGCATAATGCTTTGACAACGTCAGGTTTTTTGTTTGCGTTCTGCTCTAGCTGTCTTGAGTTCTGTGCTCTTTAATTTGGCTGCTTGATAAGCATTCACGTAGTCTTTTCCCCCTAGCATCACGTCACCGTAATACTCGTAGGGTGGAGCACCGTAAATCGGCAGCGGAGGATCCTCTGGGTAATCTTCCCGGGCCTCTTCAATAGAGGCTTTTAATGCCTTGATGCTGAGGCTCTGGGCGGGAAAGTAGTAGATTTCTTGCCGAGCCTTATTTATATGCGGTAGCGTCGGGTCAATGATATCTTCACCCAATTCAATCCAGGCGTGTTCGATAGGCTCATACTGCCCGTTATTCAAAACCACAAACCCTTGGACGTAGGTCGCTCCAGTCAGTGTCAGCACAGCTAGATGGGTGTTGTCAAAGGGAGCGCCTGCTTTGCTTTTGATTTGTTCAAAAATTTCGAGGGAAAGGAGTTCATTCAGGGTTGGGGGCATTGGGCGTGAATTTTTAGAGTCGCTACTGCAGATCGTAAGCATCTGCGCTGCGTATGTCTATTGCCGCTAGGGTGATGTCCAGGTCGTTTAGCGAATGCTAGCGCCAAAAGGCTCAGCCGTATCGGGTTGGGGGTGCGATCGCGTTTTGGAGGCCAGGTAAGCCTGCTCAAGCAATGCAGCCTTGGTTTTTCGCTGGCTCGGTGTAGACAGAACCTCTATGGGCGACCAACGCAGGGGACGCTATTTTACGCCTCTAAGCCGGCGAAAGGTGTTCCCTAGCTGAGCCAGACCGTTCTAGCCAACTTTCTCTCTAAAGCCCCCGCCGCAATCCCCCGCTGAGCGGACAGGCGTTCAAACCTTCTCAGGATCTGCGATCGCACTCAGCAGACTTACTCCACGTCGTTGCTTGGCCTAGCTCTCTCCGCGCCATTCCAAGCAACCTACCCTCCATAGAGATAGCTCCTCTGCAACCTTTGAGTCAGCCTGCCTGTTGCCATCCTGTTTTGGGATGAGGCTGCTTTGCTTGTAGCCTGTCTCCCCCCTAGCCTGCTGTTTTCTTTTCACGACAGTGGAGGCCAGCGTGGGTAAGCATTAGCTGATGGCCTTGAATATGATAAAGCTTGCCGCTTACGATGCCTTCCCAATAGTCATACTCCATCGTCTTCTCAATAAAGCGTTTGAACGTTTTGGTTTTGATATCGGCTAAGACAATATAGCCGTTACAGTACATTTCGATTTTGGTAACTCCACCAGGAGCAGCAGTGGCTATTGGGATACCGCTGAATTTAACCGTAATGTCGATTTCACCTTTTGCAGGCATGGCCTAAACCCCAGTTAAGGCTTGAATAATGACAGATTCCGCAGAATAATGCGATCCGTGCATCAGGAAAACCTTATTAGTATTGTTTCAGCGAAGAGGGGCAGCACTCCAAAGACCCCACACCGCACTTTGCTATCGCTAAGTTTCTTAAAAAAGCCCCACCCTATAGCCCACCGAGCGGCCAGGCGTCCAAACAGTCTTGATATTACCAATTGTTTCCAAAGCACTTCCCCAACTGTCCTCATCCTGTCAACAATTAAAAGGCAGGTTTACGATGTTATCAAAGCAGTGACGACTCAACACTGGATGATTGTATACAGTGAATTGAAGGGGTAGTCGGCATGATTAACGTGCAAGGCTTAGCATCAGTTTTAGGTTTGGCTGCTATAGGGGCTGGTGGATTAGGATGGCGTTGGCGACAGCAATCGAAGCAGCTTCAGTCACTGAAAGCATTACCCTCACCGCCAGGTCACTGGCTCAGCGGTAATGCCTCAGAATTAATTGCCCTAGCTAAAGACGGTAAGTTTTCACAGAAGTTTTTGGAGTGGACTCAGCAATATGGCCCCCTATTCGTAGTTTGGGTCTTTAACAAGCCAATTTTGCTGGTGTCAAAACCTAAGTTAATCGAGCAAATTCTCACCCAGGGTCAGAGTGACGGCATCTTTGCCAGGAGTCCTAATTTTTATGGAGCCTATCAAGATGTCTTTGGAATTCACATCGGCAATCAAAAAGGGCAGGAATGGAAGTGGCGGCGACAGGCTGCTGCCCCATCGTTCAAACCCAGTCAGTTTTCGCAAAAGCTAGACGTGATTGTTGATAGCTGCATGGGCGTGATAGATGACATCCATAAGCTCACGTCAAAGCAGGAGGTTATCCATGTCGATCCACTTTTTGTCAACTTAACCATGGGAGTGATTGCCCATTTCCTGTTGGGGGTATCGCTGGATGGCAAGCCAAATTTTGAGGGTGAGCCCTCCTTTGAGCCGCAGAAGTTATACAAATCCCTAGCCGTGCTGGAAAAGCAGGTGTTGCTTCAGTCTGCGGGCACAAACAAATGGCTTAAGTATTTGCCGACCAAGGAAGGGCGTACCTACAAAAATGCTCAACAGTATCTAGCGGAGTTCCTCACCCCTCGTGTAGCCATGGCGCTACGGTTGGCCAAGGAGTCCGATGCTCAGTCTATACCTGAGGTCAGTCAGCAGTTTCGAACCTCGATGCTGATTCAATTCGCAAAGAGTCCTCAGCACAATCTAGAGACTTTAGTTGCTGAAGCGAAAGCCTTCCTCTTTGCCGGTCACGATACCACCGCTCACACCTTATCGTTTGCTGTCGGAGCCCTGGGGTTAACCCCGACAGTACGCCAGAAAGCCCAAGGTATTGTTGACGAAATTTGGCAGCAGGAAGGATGCCTTAACGCCTCAGCCCTTAAGAACTTGACTTATATTGAGGCAATCGTCAAAGAAACAATGCGGCTATATCCCGTGGCCCCTGGCATTCCTTTAGTAGCCACTCAAGACGCTGAGCTTGACGGCATACAAATTCCTCAAAAGACCGGCATAGAGCCCTTTTTCCTAGGCGCGGGCAGAGATCCTAAGATGTATCCTCAACCGGATGAGTTTCGCCCAGAGCGCTGGCTTCAAGCGGATAGAGTAGAGAACGTACTTGGGAAACAGCCCCTTCACCTTGGCTTTTCTTTGGGACCACATTACTGTCTTGGGGCTCCCCTGGCGCTCTTAGAAGCCACGATCATGCTTTCAACTTTGCTTCACTACTTTGACTGGGATTTGGTCAATGGTTCTGCATCGTTGGAACAGTTTGATCAGAACTTGACTATCTTTCCGCGCGATCGCATGCCAGTAAGATTTCAGGTGCGCTCATTCGTCCCGCCGCAGGCAAAATCATTGGTTAACTAACAGGGCCAGCACAGCAGTGACCACATGCTTGAGCCACTTAAGAGTAGCATCGACATTAGGTAAATAAATCAGTTTATGCTCTTAAAATTCCCTTGTTAGATAGAATCGTAAGGGAAGATGATTAAAAGGCTCCGGAAACTCTTTTCTGGGGCATCGCATATTTGATGTTTACCCTGTGGACAATCTAAACTATGGCAGTAAAAAGTAAAGAACCCTTGGCAGGGAAAGAGCTTCTGGCTAAGGTAAAAGAGAATGATGGCCTTACCAAGCGAGAACTTGCTAAGGAATGTGGTTACTACACGGTTGGTAAAGAAGGGCAAACCCGTGTGAACCTGGCCGACTTTTATGATGCTCTCCTAGCAGCTAAAGGCATTCAGCTTGAGCCAGAGAAGGCAGCTGATGGTCGGGGCCGGGAAGCGTCTTACACCCTTACTGTCCATAAGAATGGTCAGATTGTGATTGGGGCAGCCTACACTCAGGAAATGGGCCTTAAGACCGGGGATGAGTTCAAGATCAAGTTAGGCTATAAGCACATTCGCTTGGTCAAGTTGGACGCTGAAGGCAATGAAGAGCAATCCTAACGAAATTGATCGATGAATTAAGCATTCAACTCACACCCTTTGGAATTGATCTTTCAAAGGGTTTTTTATCACTAGGTCAATGCTATCGCTCTTCAATGGTTCTCGGATTTAAAGCGCTGAAACCTCGAGGATTGGTTAGGCACTAGGCATGACAATTCACTCATCTGCTCTGTTTCACCTATTCTCTGTCCAGAGTCATTGAAGAGCGATAACTGCTTAAAAAACTGTTTAAGATGAGAAGAGAACTCGGCATCGCCACCTCCAGATGCAAAGCGGCAGGCCCCGCCAGCACAAACAGCCGGCCCACGAGGTGAAACGACTAGCTAACAGCAGCGGCATGACGCCGGGTTGCGGTGTCAAAGATTGGTACCAATTTATACCCCTCTGGTACCCACTGCCAAAGTTCTTTCAGTTCTTTTGACGTGGGCCGCTGACCTAATCCCAGGCGGGCCAAAATAACGCGAATAATCACCTGGTTAAAATGCTTAGGAAATCGATACTGCTCCTGGGCGTGATCTAGAAAAAAAGTTTTGTAGTAGGTCTTCAAACTACCTTCCAGCTGGGAAATTTTCTCCAGAAAGGTCCTAACCTCCCCTAGCCGATGCTGATGACGGGCTAACAGCAGTTCAGCCGCATTGTTGAAATGCATGCCCTCATCTTTGACTAGATGGTGACCGATCTTTTGAATGTTTGGCCCAAAATGCTGATAATATTCGGCCAAATCTCGTCGGTAGGAGTAGACTGAGCCAATCTCATCGAACATCAACGTCACCAGCAGCGTAAATTCGTCTTGCAGGGTGATTTGCAGCGGTTCAAAGTCATGAACCCGTTCTGAGAAGCAGCGATCCATGGCGGCAAAACTTACCCCTGATAGGCTGTGATAGGTGCGTCGCAGGGCTTCGTAGTGCTTAAGTTCATCAGCCAGCCAGAGCCTCAGCATGGCTAAAAAGTCTGCCGACATGTCTGCCTGGCGCGACATTACATAGTCGTGTAGCGCCTGGGAGTCTCCTTCTGAATAGACGTCTCGACTGAGCAAGTTGCAAAAGTTTTGCCAACCCCCCTTGGGGGCATGGGTAAAATACTGTTCTGGAATGGAGTAATCGAGGGGGAGAACCTGATCTAAAACCCAATGGGTTTGCCCCAGTTTGGGCTTACATGCCACCATCATTGACTTCACCCATAAAAAGACTACAGCCTGCCCTCGATCTAAATACCGGCAATATAGAGTCCATCATTGGAGACAATGTGGGGAATGATCAGGCAGTGGCGTCCTGTAATGCGCGAGGTGTCTCCGCGCAGGATGATGCCCGCTGCATCGCCGTTGATGACCCAACTACCGACCATGTAGTGGTAGCCAAAGGCCTGGGGGAGTTCGATATAGTCTTGAATGACAAACCCCTCTGAACCGTAGCCCAGGGTATCCCGTTTTTCCAGTTCACCGACCCCTGTTTCAATTGAGGTGCCCACCCCCTCTAGCCCCAGCATGGGCTTCTTGACGTGCATCTCCAACATCAGCTTTGTGGCTTCGGGGGAAATATCGCTGTCGAAGTAGGTTGCTAACAAATAGGGACTGTAGTCAGAGGTTTTGAACTGGTCCCACATTAGGGCCATGGCCCCCTTATTGGAAAGCACCTGCTTCCAGAGGGGTTCGAGCACCTTGACGTCTCCAACCTCTAGGCGACGGGCTAGGGCAGGGGTGGCTTGGGTGTTGGCCATGTCGTTTTGAAGGTCAGACCAGTCGTAGATTTTCCACAGTACCGGAATGCGATCGTTGATGTGATCGACGAAGTAGCCCTCTTCATCTAGCCCCAGCCCCCGCTGCACCTCCTGGCCCTGCTCGTCTTGGAGCCCCCGCAGGTAGACAATTTGGGTGTAGATGTCGCTATCCACTTCGTCGTGGAGGATCTGGATTAGCTGCATAGCCATTTCGAGGTCTTCCTCTAGGTTCTCATCGACCAGGAAGGAGATACCCGTTTGGCGCAGGTTATAGGCTTCAGCAATGCGCCGCCATTGACCAGCCACCATATCCCAAAACTCGTTGAACTGGCTGGCGTCATTGGGCAAGGGAAACGGGCCGGTCTGGTGGTTGCGCTTGTAGTCGACCAACCAGTTCCACTGATAAATCGTTTCTGCCCCCAGCAGCGGCGTCTCACCGTTGATTTCGATCAGTTTGATCTGGCCGACGTCGGTGACCACCAGATCAAATCGGGTGCAGAGGGAGAGGTCCTCTACCGGGTCGGTGCGATCCCAGCTGGCCTTGATCGCTGACCAGTAATCGGGACGAATTTGCAAGCTGGCTAAACACCGATCTACATCCCCCGGCTGGTGGTCGGTAAAGAACCAGTCTAAAAACTCTACGCACATCTGCCACAGTTGCTCGGTGGCAGATGCGATCGCAGTTTCTTCCTGTGCATCAAACTGTAGGGCAAAGGGCTGGGGCAGGGCCTCTACCCAATACTGCTGCTTTGGATCGCTCAATACCTCAGTTTGATAGGCGTTGGCTTGGATGTGCTCCTGCCAGTTGCGGCGCCGAGCTACTTTAAAGGGTCTCATAAGCGACTACTTCCCACCGGTACCCGTACTTTTGTAGGTTGAGCCAAATCCCTGGCTGCTGCGGCCGGTAATAGTGCCCCTAGCGGCGGTACCCGTGGGTCGTTGGGGCGCGGCTACGCTGGTGTGGCGCGGCACCGACACCCGCCCTGGACTGGTTTGGGGAACAGTACGTCCGAAGGGGGTAACTACCTGCCCTGGCTGACTGCTGCGGAAAACGGTGTGGGGCTGGTAGACGCTGCGGTTGCTGCCGCCAAAATTGAGATAGACAAAGCTTGGGAAACCGTAGGGGTAGAGATAGGTGCCGCCATAGGCCGGCCGGTACCCATTAGTTTCAGCGTTAGCGGGCGTGGTTTCGCACTGCACCCCCTCGGCCTGGCAGACTGCCAGGCTGGAATAGACCGGAGCGGTGCGCTCGTGTTCCTGCAGGGCGGCCTGCATCTGTGGTGCGCAGTCTGCAACCTGCATTACCGGGGGAGCTGGGGGCTGGGCCAGTTGATTCTGCTGGTGGGCCTTAAGTAAGACTTGATATTCTTGCTGCTGTTGGGTAATGTCGGCTTCGCATTGCTCCGTGGTTTCGTAGAACACCGCCGGAATCGCCTCATCGGCGTTTTGGTCAGTGGTAGGGGTGCTGCTAGTCGATTGGGTAGACGATCCGTCACACCCAGCCAGTAGAGAAGCAAACACTGCCGCCAGAACTAAACTGCTGTGGAGCTGCTGTCGATAGATGAAGCGAGTTTGCAAGGGCTGGGAATTGGGTTTTGGATATGCCATGGAGTTTTGCTAAAGCCGTGAGCCCTCATCGAGCTTTCCCACTATAGCCAGCCTGTTTATCGGATTAGGCAATAATAAATTCCTGCAACAAACTCTAAAACGACATAGAGCTGTCCTCTAGCCGGCGATCGCTCATCAGCATCTTCAGCAAAACAGTCTTCAAACTGCTCAATCCACTCCAGACTCAGAGATGACGGCGTTGTAATAACTCTCACCAATGCGGTCTTTGTATAAGGGATTCATTGTGTCGCCATGCAGGAGCGATCGCCCCATAAACTTCCTCCCAACTCGCAGGTCTTCTCACCTATCACCCCCACCAGCTGCCGATGGAGGTTCTTCCCCAATTCAGCGGGCTGGGCGAAGGCCTTTTCTCCTGCTCTTAGTCTTGTTGGGGTGAATTAATTCAACAGTCCTAATGTTTATCTTCAAAGTACTGATACCAGACCCAGTTGCCCGCTACGGTTAGCGCCAGTGTTGCGCCGCCGCCTACCCAGCCCAGGGTTGGGTTGTAGCCGCTGTGAGCCAGATTAGTCATCCACAGGTGGGTGAGATCGCTGCCCACTAGCCCATCGGCGATCGCCGGAAAGAGATACATCAGAGCTGCTCCTACCAGCAGCCAACCCACTATGGAGACCAGGAGAAAGACCGTTTTTGCGGTTGATTGAGTGCCGATCATGGGTTCACCAATTCCTCAACGTTCCATATCCTTTAATGCTTTGGGCACCGCAGCGGTCAGAACTTCGCAGCCGGTTTCGTTCACCAGCACGTCGTCTTCAATGCGAATGCCGATGCCCCGCCAGCGATCGTCGATCTGGGGCTGCCCCTCCACCGGTTCATAGGTGGGAGAAATGTAGATACCCGGCTCAACTGTGACCACGTTGCCCAATTCAAAGGGTTTCCAGGTTTTATCGGCGTTCCGCAAGATACCTGCATCGTGGACATCTAACCCGAGAAAATGGCCGGTGCCGTGCATGAAGAAGGCCTTGTGCTTTTTCTCTTCGATCAGGGTGTCCACGCTTCCCGCCAGCAGGCCTAGTTCTATCAACCCCTCGGTTATGGTGCGGGTGGCGGCATCGTGGAATTCGTTGAAGGGAGCGCCGGGTTTGACGGCCGCGATCGCCCGCAGCTGCGCCTCCAACACCAGCTCATACAAAATCCGCTGCTCGTCGCTAAAGCGCCCCCCTACCGGAAAGGTGCGGGTAATGTCGGCGTTGTAGTAGTCGTAGGCGCAGCCCGCGTCGATCAGCAGCAGGTCGCCCTCCTGCATTTGGCAGTTGTTCTCGACGTAGTGCAGAATGCAGGCGTTTGCCCCCGAGGCCACAATCGAGGTGTAGGCTGGCCCCATCGCTCCTTCTAGGCGAAAGATGTGCTCCATCTCAGCCTGAATTTCGTACTCAAAGCGGCCGGGGCGGGTGATGTCGCGAGCATGATTGTGGGCTTTGGCGGCGATCGCGATCGCCCTTCTCAACGAATCCAGCTCCTCGGCCGACTTCACCCGGCGCAGGGTCTGCATCATCAGAGCAGCGTCTTCGATCGCCACCGGGCCAGTGCCGCGCTTGTAGTAGGTGGCCAGCAGCCGCTGCCAGTGACGCATCACCCTGTCATTCAAAGCCTGGTCATGGCCAAAGTGATAGTAGAGGCGATCGGCCTTTTCTAAATACTTGGGCAGGTGCTCATCCAGCTCGGCAATGGGGTAGACCTCATCGGCCCCAAAGTGCTCCTTAGCCAGATCTACCCCTACGCGGTAGCCCGACCAGGTTTCTTTTTCAGGATCCTTAGGCCGCACAAACAGCACGAACCTGTGCTCGTCGTGGTGGGGGGCCAGCACGGCAACCGCGCCCGGCTCGTTAAACCCCGTCAGGTAGTAAAAATTGCTGTCCTGGCGAAAGGGGTAGTCTACGTCGTTGTGCATCACTGCCGGAGGGGCGCTGGCAAAGACGGCAGTGCCGCCACCAATGAGATCCATTGCGCGCTGACGACGGTGGGCGTAGGAGGAAGTCATAGCGGAGGGTCGATGGGTAGAAGGGTCGATGGGTGAAAGGGTTTAGGGTACAAGGCTTAGGGAAAGACTCGCACCCTGTACCTGATACCTTAAACCCCTACGTCCCTAATAGCAGCCTACGCTCTAGGGTACTGATAAACCTGAATACGCGTTCCCTGACTGGGCAGGTCGCTGGGGCGCAGGCTCAAAGTACCGCTAGCGGCCCGGGTCACCGGAGTGCCCTGCATCAAGCTTAAAAACTCGTCCACGGGAGAAAGTTCGCAGCTTTCGCCAGCAACAGTCGTCAAATAGTGGGTGGGAATCGCAATTTTGGGCTTCAGCACCTGAACAGCTTGCACCGCCTCAGCGGCAGTGTAGGCCTTGGGACCACCGCCCACGGGCACGAGCATAATATCCGGGCGGCCCAGCAAAATTTGCTCCTCTACCCCTAGTGGTGCAGCGGCTCCACCCATATGAACAATGGTGACGCCGCCCTGGGTCCATTTCCACACAATGTTGTTGCCGAAGCGCCGCCCACCCTGGCGATCGTGGGGGGTAAGAATGCCCTGTACCCTCAGGTTGTCAAAGTCGTAGATACCGGGGTCGGTGAGCACGCGGGGGCCGTCGGGTAGGTCATCCAAATAACCTTCGTCAAACAGGCGGCTGCTGATCATCACCAGGTCGGCAGGCACAGCTGGGGAGGGGAAGCCAGCGGTGCAGCCAATGGGACGAAAGGGGTTGACCAAAATGCGCCGACCGCCACCAGTAAAGAGAAAAGCCGTATGGCCCAGGCTGCGGATTGTAATGCCTGCGGTCTGAGCCTGAACTGCGGAGCCAACTAGCCCTAGCCCCAGGGTAGCCCCCAACCCTGCCCCTGCATAACCCAGTAGTTGTCGCCGTTTCATTACACTCTTACTCCCACACAATACATATAGCTTTGGCTAGCCTAGTGTAGACCGCAAACCGCCGGTTTATTGCCTCATTTTGAGCCAGCCATAGAACTGGACGTACCAGTTTTGGATTGGCGATTTTGAGGTTGGTTATGCCCAGCCACCCGTTTTGGTATGGGCATAACCAACCTCTGGGGCAGTCCCAGTCTAGTTGTAGCCGCCATGCACCGTATGCAGTACTGGTGAGCTCGATTGACAGGCACGCCTTGGCAGTGGTTGGTGGGCAGTGCCCACCCTACATCAGCTCTGAGCTATCGGACGCTCAGCTCGGGGCTAGCTTTACCGCTGACAATATCGTCAGACACGCCATAGTCTTCGGCTACTAGCCGCGCCGTCATTTTGGCCGACATCATCACGCTGGGGGTGCCTGCCCCAGGCTGGGTGCCGGCACCCACTAAGTAGAGACCGTTGATGTCTTCGCTGCGGTTGTGGGGCCGGAAAAAGGCCGACTGCACCAGCAAAGGTTCGAGGCCAAAGGCATTGCCCGCATAGGCGTCGAGGGTGTTTTCAAAGTAGTCGGGAGTAATGTAGCTGTGGCAAACCAGCCGCTCTCTCAGGTTAGGCAGGAAGCCGCGCTCGTCGAGAAAGTCAAAGACGATGTCTTTGAGGCGATCGCCCATCTCGTTCCAGTCAATCCCAGACTTGTTATTAGGCATCGGCAGCAAGGTGTAGGCTGCGTGATGTCCGGGCGGAGCCAGGGAAGGATCGCTCAGGGTAGGCAGGTGTAGGTACTGGGAGAAATCTTTGGGAAAAATCTTGCGGCCAAAGATATCTTTCAGCAGCTCTTCGTAGCGGGGGCCGAGGATGATGGTGTGGTGACACAGCTTCTCGTTTTCGTTGCCGTCAGCTTTAAAGCCAAAGTAGATCACAAACACCGACATTGACTGCTGAGACAGCTTCACCCGCAGGTCGCTGTTCCAGAAACGGTACTGGGGTTCGATCAGCTTGCCGTAGGTGGTGGCCCAGTCGGCATTAGAAACCACAACATCGGCGGTCACCGTCAGGCCGTCGCCCAGAGTGACACCCGTAGCTACCTTCTTGCCGTCCTTGCGAGTGACGTTAATTTTGCTGACCGGCGCGTTGTACCGGATCTTGCCGCCCAGCTCCTCAAACTTTTTCACAAAGCCCTGCACCAGCGCCCCAGTGCCACCCATGGCAAAGTGAATGCCCCAGGTTTTTTCGACAAAGTGAATCATGGCGTAGATGGCGGGCACCGACAGGGGGTTGCCACCCACCAGCAGCGGCTCGAAGGTGAAGACCTGGCGCAGCTTGTCGCTCTTAAAGTAGCGGCCGCTAAAGCGGAACAGGTTGCGGACGGCATCGAGCTTGAGCAGGTCGGGGGCCACCTTGAGCATGGTGCCGACATCGCCAAAGTGGGTGTAGCCCAGCTCTAAAAAGCCCCGCTCAAAGATGGCGCGGGCCTGCTCGTGGAAGCGTTTGTAGCCCTCTAAGTCGCCCGGTTCGCCCAGGGCGAGAATCTGCTCGTGGGTGTGGGCTTCGTCGCCGTCGTAGTCGAAGAAGGTGCCGTCATCGAAGTAGATGCGGTAGAAGGGCAGAATCGGGACGATTTGCACGTAGCGGCTGGTGTTGGGGCCACCCGAAACCCCTTCTTTGATGCGCTTGTTCTCGTCGACGATGGTGGAGGGGAAATCCTCGGTGGTGAGGTCGGCGCGATCGCGCTCCAGCGAAAACAGCTCTTCGATAAAGTGAGGCACCGTGATCACCGTTGGCCCCATGTCGAAGGTAAAACCCTGCTCGCGTCGCACGTAGGCTCGACCGCCAGGAGCATCTAGCGCCTCAACGATGGTGGTGTCAAACCCCAGACTTTGCAGGCGGATACCCATGGAGAGCCCGCCTACCCCAGCCCCAATCACGATCGCCTGCTTCCGGCCCATGCTTGACTCCTGAGAGATTCTGTTACAAACGTTAATAACTTGTTCGTATTCTACTACTGCTGGTCAACCTCGCGCTGCAAACAGGCGGGCCACCTCGCAAGCAAATCCCGGTAATAGTTCTGAGGTAATCGTGTCCTGGGCCAATAGGGTAGTGGTCAAGGTCAGCTGAGCCTGCTCGCGACGATAGATCTCGATGCGCTGGGCAGTGCGATCCACAATCCAATATTCCAAAACGCCTTGAATAGAGTAGAGCTTGAGTTTGGCGGAGCGATCGCGCTCTTCGTTGGCTTTACCCGGCGATAACACTTCGACGACCAACTCCGGTGCCCCCTGGAAGTGGCCCGCCTCGTCTTGGATTTGGGCAAGTCGCTCGGTACTTGCCCACACCACATCAGGAGAAACATTGTCGGCATCTGAGAAGATTAGTCCCGGCATGATGGATGCTTCGCCTTCACCAGAGCTAATCGCCCAGTTGTCTAATGCAGCAAAAATACGACCTGCCAGCTGTTGATGTTTGTGGTGAGGCGACCTAGTCACAAACAACTCTCCGTCAATAATCTCGTAGCGAACCCACTCATTTTCAGGGAGCACTTCGATGTCTTTGGTGGTCCAGCGAACTGGGCTTTTAGCAACGCTCATGGCTGAGAACCCCTGAAAAGCTGTAGCTCTAATTTTAAGCTAGATAAGCTGGCGTAGATGAGCTCGCCTTAAGCCGCTACAGGTACAGGCAAGGTCATCAAAAAGTTTCGCAGAATTTGCAGGCCCGACTCGGTGAGAATGCTCTCGGGGTGAAATTGCACCCCTTGCAGATGCGGGTAGTCGCGATGCTGCACACCCATAATGGTGCCATCTTCAACCCAAGCGGTAATCTCGAGCACATCGGGGCAGGTGGGGCGATCGATCACCAGGCTGTGGTAGCGGGTGGCCAAGAAAGGATTCTCTAGACCGGCAAATACGCCCTGGCCGGTGTGGAAGACGGGAGAGGTTTTACCATGCATCAGTTCGGCGGCGCGCACCACGTTGCCGCCGAACACCTGACCGATGCTCTGGTGGCCCAGACACACGCCGAGAATAGGGAGCGTAGGGCCAAGCTTTTCGATGATCTCCAGCGAAACCCCTGAGTCATTAGGAGTGCCGGGGCCGGGGGAGATGACGATGCCGTCGGGCTTGAGAGCCATAATCTCATCCACGGTGATCTCGTCATTGCGAAACACCTGCAGGTCGCCCGCCACCGGTAGCTCGGCCCCCAGTTCGCCCAGGTACTGCACCAGATTGTAGGTAAAGCTGTCGTAGTTGTCGATGACCAAAATCATGGGCGCAGGCAGAATGGGGTTTAAAGAGCTGAGGCTAAAAAAACTGGGGTTGCAGAAGCTGCCACAGCGGCGGCAGCAGCAGGCAGGCGGCCACCGACACCGAGATCAGCGCCGAGATCAGCACGGCGGCGGCGGCACAGTCTTTGGCAATCTTAGCGAGTTCGTGGTAGGTCTGCTCGACGGTGAGGTCAACCACCGACTCTAGGGCAGTGTTGATTAGCTCCATGGTGAGCACGATGCCGCAGGTGAGGATAATCACCGCCAGCTCCACCGGGGCGAGGCTGAGGGCGATCGCCAGACTAACCGCAAAGCTGCCTACTCCTACGTGAATGCGAAAGTTGCGCTGGGTGCGAAAGGCGTAGGCCACCCCCTGCCAGGCATACCTAAAGCTCACAAGCAGATTGGTGGCTACCTTCCAGGAGAGCGAGCGGTTTACTGGGCTAAGGTTAGCCTCAGGCACCGACACCACCGTCTCGGAGTTTTCGCTATAGAGGGTCATAGATAATTACTGATAGAAACCATGGAGCGATATGCCCCTATACCGTACTGTGGAGGACGAATCAGGGCTAATTTAGCCTACTCCTTCAGACTTTAACCCAGCGGCGGTGAGCAATTCGCTTTGTTTGTCCAGCATTTCTACCAGACTAGGGTCATCGGGGTGATCCCAGCCCAGCAGGTGCAAAAATCCGTGGGCGGCTAGCCAGGCTGTCTCCCAGCGCAGGGAATGACCGGCTTCTGCCGCCTGGCGAGCGGCGGTGTCTAGGGAAATAATAATGTCGCCCAAATAAAGGGGCTCCGTCGTTAAAATCTCGTCTATTTGAGGAAAATCGGTTTCGAGCGCGGCGAAGGAAAGCACGTCGGTGGGCTGGTCGAGCTGGCGAAACTGGTGGTTGAGGGCAGCGATCGCCCCATCGGTCGTCAGCTTCAGCGATAGCTCGTAGGCCCCAATGGGGGATCCCTCCAGGGCCATCTGCTGGCCCCACTGGGTGAACCAGGTCTCCCACTCGTCGGCCGATACCACCTCAGCCTCGGGATGCTCTGGGTCTAGGGCCACCTCTAGGGTCGGCATAGGGAAAAGAGTTGTAGCCATGGTTAATGGGTCAGGTAGGCTAAACCTACCAGCAGGCTCAGCAGAGCGGTCACGGTCAGCGAGAAGTGAAACAGAGACTTGCCGCCCTTCTTAACCATGTTGCGCATGGCCAATTTGACAAAGCTGGGGGGCGCTTCAGCAGAAGCGGTCGGTGAGGGCTGCGGGGTCGCAGCCGGGTCTAAGGTGGGTTGCTCTTGGCTCATAGGAAACGTCGCAGTGCTAGATAGCTTTAATGTACTGGGTTTTCTGGGTGGGTAGCGGGGCAGCACTATTAGGGGTCGCCCTGGTGGCTGACTTCATCAGATTACGCCCCATGCCCTAGGCCGTCTGATCTTGCAGCACCTGATTTTCCTGGCGCAGATAGGCTTGGATAAAGGCTTCGAGTTCTCCGGCCATCACGTCGTCGATCGCCGTGGTCTCAACCCCGGTGCGCAGGTCTTTGACTAGCTGATAAGGGTGAAACACATAGTTGCGAATCTGGGCACCCCAGCTAGCTTCAACCATGTCACCGCGAATTTCGGCGATCGCCTTGGCCTGTTGTTCTTGGGCAATAATTAGCAGCTTGGCCTTGAGGATGATCATGGCCTTTTCGCGGTTTTGCAGCTGCGATCGCTCCTGGGTGCAGCGCACTGATATCCCCGTGGGTAGGTGGGTAATGCGCACCGCTGTCTCCACCTTGTTGACGTTTTGACCGCCCGCTCCGCCCGATCGCGAGGTTTTGATTTCCAGATCTTTTTCGGGGATATCCAACTCGATATTTTGATCGAGAATCGGCATGATCTCTACCCCGGCAAAGCTGGTCTGGCGCTTGCCGTTGGCGTTAAAGGGCGAAATTCGCACCAGGCGGTGGGTGCCTTTTTCAGACTTGAGGTAGCCGTAGGCGTAGCGCCCGGTAATCTCCAGGGTGGCTGATTTTAGCCCGGCCTCTTCTCCATCCGATATTTCGACTAGGTGCACCTGGTAGCCCTGGCGCTCGGCCCAGCGGGTGTACATGCGCAGCAGCATCTCGGCCCAGTCTTGGGCATCGGTGCCCCCCGCTCCGGCGTTGAGGGTCAGGACAGCTCCTTTTTTGTCGTAGGGGCCAGAGAGCAGTTGCTGAAGCTCCCACTGGTCTAGCTCTTGGCTGAGGCTGGTAACGGTGGCCTGGGCTTCTTGAAAAAGAGATTCGTCCTGATCTTCTTGCAGCAGCTCGAGAATGGCAACGGTGTCATCGAGGCTGGTTTGCCAGGTGGTGAGCTGGCTGAGGTTGGCCTTATAGTCGCTCAGCTCTTGTAGGGAGTCTTGGGCCTTGCTCTGGTCATCCCAAAAGTCGGGCTGGGCAGCGACCTGCTCCAGGTCTTGAATGCGGGCTTCAAGGGCAGGGATGTCAAAGATACTCCTGGGTTTTACCCAGGCGATTGGTGAGTTCGTCAAGCTCGCGCTTGAGGTCGGTAGTGTCGATCATGGAAGTGAGGGTATTTCTGGCTTGGGAAATCACTATAGCGAATCTTGGGGGCTAGAAAGGTAGGGAGTGAGGGGGTAGGGGGTGAAAAGGAATTTGGGATATTGTTTTTACGCTTCTGTTCCCCGCTACTTTCGATTCCCTAGGCTGCTTTAAAGAAACGAATGATTTCGCGCACGTGTTCTAGAAACTGGCCGTCGGCGCTGAGCTGGGCGATCGCCTGCTGTCCCTCTAGGGCTAACCGCTGGTGCTCTGTCTGGTTAGTCGCTACCAGCGTTGTGACCTCTGTAGCGAGGACGGTGAGGTCCTGCCGCAGGGCCTGGCGCTGGCGCTGCTCGGTGGCGGCCCAGGAGGCGGGGTCGTCGGTATTAAGCTGGGTGGTGAGCTCCTCTAGCTTGGTTTCGGCCTGGGTAAGGCGATCGCGCAGCCACACCACATCTTCGCGAGGGTACTTAAACTGCTGCTGAATGGCGGCAATGCGGGCAGCAAAGTACTGATAGGTGCGAACGGCGGGGCGTAGACCGCTGAGCAACAGGGCGGCGGCCGAGCCCCAGTATCCGAGCTGGCTGACGCCTGTGCTGGCGAGCAGGTAGAGGCCCAGAGTGGTGAGCAGGTGCAGGCCAAGGACGAGGCGCAGGGACCAGCGGGCCAGCGATCGCACGTAGTCAACCTGGCGATCGTCAACTGTAATGCCGTTTTCTGCGGACAGGGTCGCTTCGCTCAGCGCTCCCTTGGCCTCAAAGTAGATATTCCAGGGCACGGTGGTAATCGTCAGCAGCCAGCCAAAGCTGGCCAAGCCCACGACCCAGTCGGCGAAGTTGCCCACAGGGATCTGCCACCACTGGGCCAGGCCAAAAATACCCAGCAAAATTATCACCGACATCAGGCTGAGAAAGCTCGCCACCATCGCTAGGCTCCAAACGCAATTAAGGGGCAGATAGGCTAGGGAAATCCCGTCTATCTGCCCCTATGGTGGCCGCTGTAATTTGGCTAAGCGTGACCGCTATACCGGTTTTTCAGGTGTTCCTAGCCAATCCTTGAGGCGAGTGATTGTTGCCAGCTTAAGACCCCTGGGTTTTTGAAAAACCCAGGGGTCTGAGGAGTTACACCACTAGGTGCTGGGTGACGGCCTGCACAATGTGCTGAGTCCAGCGATCGACGAGGCCCGCGTCTGCGGCCTCGACCATGACTCGAATGACCGGCTCGGTGCCGGAGGGGCGCACCAGCACCCGACCCGCGTCACCCATAGCTTGCTCAGCGGATTCAACAGCCTGGCAAACGGGGGCGCAGTCTTGCCAGTTGAGTCTGCGATCGCGATCGACCACTATCACGTTCTGTAGCTTCTGAGGGTAGGTCTGAAAGCTGTCATCCACCAAGGCCGCTAGGGAACCACCCAGCGTCTGCACTAGAGTCGCTAGATGCAAGGCGGTGAGAATGCCGTCGCCGGTCAGGCTGTAGTGGTGGCAAAGAATGTGGCCTGACTGTTCGCCCCCGAGCTTAGCCCCCCGGCGAACCATTTCGCTGTGCACATGCTGATCGCCGACTTGGGTGCGCACCAGGGTGCCGCCCAGCTTTTCCCAAGCGCGCTCAAAGCCCAGGTTGGCCATCACCGTAGAAATCAGGGTGTCGTTGGGCAGCCGCCCCTGCTCTTGCAGTCGCTTGCCCCAGAGATAGAGAATGTAGTCGCCATCGACCACACGACCATGGGCATCCACCGCCATAACCCGGTCGGCATCGCCGTCGAAGGCAAAACCCAGGTCGGCCCCGTGGGCCTGAATAGCGGCTTTTAAGGGTTCCAAATGAGTCGAGCCACAGTCGACGTTGATGCGATCGCCGTCGGGGGCACCGTGCAGGGCAATCACCTCGGCCCCAGCCTCCACAAACACCTGCTCAGCCAGGCGAGTGGCAGAGCCCCAGGCCATGTCGAGCACCACCTTCATCCCAGCCAGATCAAGGCCGGGCAGCAGGGGCTCGTGCAAAAAGCTGGCGTAGCGGTTGACCAACTCAGGGCGGTAATAGCACTGCCCCCAACTGGAGCCAGCCGCGATCGCCGTCGCCTGACCCCGCAGGGCCGCTTCGATAGTGGCCTGCACAGGGCTAGATAACTTGGTACCGTCCCCTCCAAAAAACTTAATGCCATTGTCTGCTGGCGGGTTGTGGCTAGCCGAAATCATAATGCCGCCCAGGGCCTGGCACGACTCAGCCAGGTAGGCGACAGCGGGAGTCGGGCAGAGCCCAATGTGCCACACATCTAGCCCCGCCGAGGTCAGCCCAGCGGAGAGGGCGGTGGCCAGCATGTGCCCAGAGGTGCGGGAGTCTTGGCCCAAAATAATTGGCCCGTTGGTCAAGCCCTGCGCCTGCATGATCTGCCCAGCCCAGTAGCCAATTTCCATAGCTAGAGGAGCATTTAAAAGATCGCCTGCTTTGCCACGAATACCATCGGTGCCAAACAGAGGACCAGCGGGAAGTTGTAGACCGCCCAATCCCTTTAGCGATCGCTCAACAGCGGCCTCAGTATCAATGAGTTGCTGGCTGACAGGTACCGTGCCCGTCGGCCTCACCGGAGAACTTACCATGTTAATTTTCCTCACACCTCACACTCACTGTGGAGGATAACACCTCTGCCTTAGGATGGAACTATCCCTTTAGGCCAGTTCCCCCATAGTCATGGCCGTCGATATCTCTAGCGATAGTGTTGATCCCCGCCTAGGGGAAGGTGTTGCTCTGTTTAACCAAGGCGAGTATTATGCCTGCCACGATGTGCTCGAAGCCATTTGGATGGAGGCCAACGCCCTCGAAAAGCCGTTTTATCAAGGCATTTTGCAAATTGCGGTGGGGCTCTATCACCTGGGCAACCACAACTGGCAAGGGGCCAGCATTTTGCTAGGGGAAGGGGTGAATCGCCTGCGCCCTTTTGAGCCTACCTACGGGGGCATCGATGTGGAGCGCCTGGTTGATTGCGGTTGGGCATGGTTGACTGCCCTGCACCAGAGCGGCCCCGAGCGGGTGGCTGACGTAGCGGCGGCGGTGCCCCTCGCCCAGGGAGAGCTAGCGGCGGGGAGTGACCCAGAAGCCGTAGTGGCGATCGCTGGAGCCGAGCACCGCTTGCCAGCACTACGCATAGCTGTATAGCCCCAGGCCCGCCTAAACTACACAATCGCGTCCTTCAGGACGCGATTGTGTAGTGAAATTTGCAGTAATTCACCTTCGGGCAACCCCAAAGGATCCCTTAGGGCGTTTTGGGGTGGCACCCTGTCTCCATAGAGTTTCTATTAAGTTCTAAGACTATGTCCGCCCGTAGCAGCCACATGTCTCTATTTACGTGAACCTCTTTGCGGGATCTTCTGCTTTGAGAGGACGGGGCTATACACTAGCGTGGCATTGCGAGTCGACCTCACCCTGGCGGTTAGCCGTTGCCCCTGGGTAAAAGACTTAGCGAGACGGCTTAGATATGTCATTACGGAGCACTGCGATCGCGGATTGTTCGTTCACACTGAATCGTCACAATGAAAATCAGCGTTATTATTCCTTGCTTCAATGCCGCATCGGTTATTGGGCAGCAGCTAGAGGCTTTGGCCCAGCAAACCGTAACTCCCTACGAGGTGATCGTGGCCGACAACGGCTCTACCGATAACAGCCGCACCGTGGTTGAGCAATACGGCGATCGCCTGCCGCGGTTAAAGGTGATTGATGCAGCGAAGATGCAGGGCGCTTCCCACGCCCGCAACGTGGGGGCCAAGGCAGCCACCAGCGACTACTTGGCCTTCTGCGATGCCGATGATGTCGTCAGTGAGGGATGGCTTGAGGCCCTGAGCCAAGCCTTCGCTAGCCACAGCTTTTTAGCCTGCCGCCTCGACTACGAAAAACTAAATAGCGATACAACCAATACCTCGCAGACCGACGGCCTACAAAACTTTAGAACGCCCTTTTACCCCTTTGCCGGGGGTTGCGGGTTAGCCATTCGCAAAGACATTCACGCAGCGGTAGGCGGGTTCGACGAAACGATTTCCCATTTAGAAGATGCCGACTACTGCATTCGCGTGCAGATAGCCGGTCACCCCTTGGTGTTTGTACCTGACGCGGTGGTGCATTATCGCTACCCTACGGACGCTGAACAGTCCTTTTTTGAGGCTCGCCGAGCGACTTATCGCAAAGCCTACAACTGGGGCTACGGGCTAGCCACCCTTTACCAGCGCTACCACAATCAGGGCATGCAGTTGCACGGGCTACCGCCGCGCCTGGTGTTAATCCCACTGTGGGGGCTGCGAGTTTTAGGGACTGGGTTTAAGTCCCACAGCAGCGTTTGGCGGTTGGGCTGGCATATGGGCGTGGTCAATCGGCTGCTGGCTGGGTCGTAGCCTGCCTAACGTTTGTTCTGATCACCCTGGGCGCATCGCTTTGCGTTAGTGAGCGTTATCAGGGCGATCGCCCTGGTAATTTTCATCTGGATATTTTGCCCAACCCTCAACGCAACGACTATAGGCGGAGTGGCGGTGAGTCGTGGCTCGGGCACAGCGATCGCTATATCTACGTCTAGGCGTTCTGGGCCATCCATTTAACTTTCTAACCAACCGCTAAAGCCGCTAGATGGGCATCTCTATCTTCTAGGAGATGGGGTTCACGAGCGCGCGAAAGTAGGATTGCCAGTTAAGTCGGTTACTTACTTGCCTGATGTTATGACTGCATAAAGCCGATAGGTAAGGGTGACCAAAAGATGTGGAGCACTGTGATCGCGAGTCGCCTGCTTACCTAAATTCGCTAACGAAGGCTATGAAAATAAGCGTTATTGTTCCTTGTTTTAATGAAGCAGCAGTCATTAGGCAGCAGCTAGAGGCTCTGACGAAGCAGACCGTTACCCCCTACGAAGTGATCGTGGCTGACAACGGCTCCACCGATAACAGCCTCGCCTTGGTTGAGCAATACCGCGAGCGCTTGCCCCGCCTAAAGGTGATCGATGCAGCAGGGGTGCAGGGTGCTTCCCACGCCCGCAATGCCGGGGCCAAAGCCGCCACCGGCAACTATCTGGCTTTTTGTGACGCTGATGATGTCGTCGATCAACGGTGGCTTGAGGCGCTAGAACAAGCCTTCACTGGCTGCGGTTTTCTAGCTTGCCGCCTTGACAACGAAATGCTCAATCCGGGCGCTGTCAACACCCCACAGAACCAAGGGCTGCAAAACTTTAGAACTCCCTTTTATCCCTTTGCTGGCGGCTGTGCGTTGGCCATCCGCAAAGATATTCACGAATCAGTGGGCGGATTCGATGAAACCATTTCCCACTTAGAAGATGCCGACTACTGCATTCGTGTGCAGATGACAGGTCACTCCCTGACCTATGTGCCCGAGGCGGTGGTGCATTACCGCCACGGCACGGGCACTAAACAGTCGTTTGTAGAGGCTCGTCAGGCAACCTACCGCAAAGCCTACAACTGGGGCTATGGGCTAGCTACCCTCTACCTGCGCTACCGCGATCAGGGCATGCAGCTGCACGGGCTAGCGCCACGCGTAGTGCTGATTCCGCTATGGGGCCTGCGGGTTTTAGGGACTGGGTTTCGATCGCACAGCAGCCTCTGGCGGTTGGGCTGGCATATGGGCGTGGTCGACCGCTTGCTCAGCACCGCTGAAGTACCCAGTCCACCAGTATCTACCCCATTGATGGCGGCACTGGCGACTAAGTCGTAGGGCGGTTCACCCCAGGGCAAAGTGGGCCATAGCTAACGTAACTTTGTTTGCCTGCTAGGGATAGCGCTCCCTGCTAGGATGGACTTTGTGCCCCAGGGGCGTGCTGTTCTCTTGTCGAGCTTGCTATGCAGATTTATCTAGATTACAGCGCTACTACGCCCCCTCGTCAGGAGGCGATCGCGGCTATGCAGACCGCCATGGCTGAGCAGTGGGGCAATCCCTCTAGCCTGCACCACTGGGGTGGCCAAGCCGCCACCGTTCTAGAGCAGGCGCGCTTGCGGGTGGCGTCGCTGCTCAACGCTGACGACAATTCGGTAGTCTTTACGGCGGGGGGCACTGAGGCCGACAATCTGGCGCTGCTAGGGGTAGCTCGGCGCTACCAAGTGCCCCAGCACATGATTATTTCGCCGGTAGAGCATTCTGCCATTGAGCAGCCGGCCCAGCACCTTGAGCAGCTGGGCTGGCAGGTAACCCGGCTGCCAGTCGATGCCCAGGGGCAGGTAAGTCCGACAGATCTACGCCAGGCCCTGCGCGACAACACCGTGCTGGTGTCAATTATCTATGGCCAGAGCGAGGTGGGCACCCTTCAGCCCATTGAGGTGCTGGGTCAAATAGCCCGTGACCACGGCGCGCTGTTTCACACCGATGCGGTGCAGGTGGCGGGGCGGCTGCCCATCGATGTGCAAACCCTGCCAGTCGATTTGCTATCGCTCTCCAGCCACAAAATCTATGGCCCCCAGGGGGCTGGGGCGCTGTATGTGCGCCCCAGGGTTGAGCTAGAGCCGCTGCTGGGCGGGGGCGGCCAGGAGTTTGGTCTGCGATCGGGCACCCAAGCGGTGCCGGTGTTAGCGGGGTTTGGGGTGGCGGCGGCCCTGGCGGCGGCGGAAATGCCTAGTGAGACTCTGCGGTTGATTGGGCTGCGCGATCGCCTCTTTGAGCAGCTGGCCGATGTAGCTGAGCTGGTGCCCACTGGCGATCGCCGCCACCGGTTGCCCCACCACGCCAGCTTTTGCGTTGCCGCCGCCGATGGCGATGGCGTCAGCGGTCGCACCCTGGTGCGCGAGATGAATCTGGCGGGCATTGGCATTAGCGCCGGATCGGCCTGCCACAGCGGTCAGGTTAGCCCCAGCCCGGTGCTGCTGGCTATGGGCTACAGCGATCGCGCGGCCCGCTGCGGCATTCGCCTCACCCTGGGGCGGCACACCACCGCCGCTGACATCGACTGGACGGCGATGGTGCTGCGCCAGGTGCTCCAGCGTACCCTCATCCCTTTGACCTTATCTCCGGTGTAGAACCTGCTATGGATGGTGCTATGGATTCTGTAACAACTACGGGCGTTCCGGCCAGTCTCGAAGACGCGATCGTCCAGGCTCGGGGAGCCACCCAGGCGGCTATCCAGGCAGGAGTGCCTCGGATGGTGGTCGAGCTGGCCTACTCTGAGCTGAAGGGCATGCCCGTGGCCCAGCAGTTTTACCCCGCCCTGCAAGAGCTGGGCCTGGTCTTCAAGGTTTATTTTCCCGATGCCGGGGCAGCGGCTCTAGCCCGCCGCGACTGGGGCAACCCCGACTTTGTCGTGCGTGCCATTGGTGAGCTCCACAGCGAGATGGAGCCGGGCGATCAGGCCTACCTATTTGTGGAGCCCTCGTCGATCGAGGTCAACCAGGTGGAAGAGATGTGTGCTCAGGCGGGCGATGCCTTTGTGATTATGCTCAACCCCAAGCTCGAAGACGTGGCCACCATCGGCATTGGCTATGCTGGACGACAGCTGCGCGATCGCTTTCTCAGCACCCTGGAGCCGGTCTACTACCTGCGGCCCATGGAGGGTGCCGTGCTGCTGCGCTGCTACCCCCACCCCTGGCAGGTGTGGCAGGAGACCGACGCGGGCTATAAGCTGCTAGCCGAATCGCCCGAAAAGCCCTCCGGTGAAGCGATCGATCGCATTTTGATGGGCGAGGCCACGACCGACTCCAGCGAGACAGGCGCAGCGGCACCAAAGGGCAAACAAGGCGGTTTCTTAAGCGAGCTCCAGGGATTCATCCGCGCCCTAACTCAGTAAATCAGCCCCAGCGGGCATCCTGGCTGGATTATTCTGCTGCTACCCACAAGATCGTGCCGCGGGGATACTGTCTTGGGTCCTGACCTGAGGTTATACTGCACTACACCCCGGCCCGATCATCCCGGCCCGATCGGCGCTGCTCTCAGGCCAACCCTGTTCTATGACTGGCGAGTAACGACAGCCCATGCGAATTCTCAAAACCCAGACTCTACGAGGGCCAAACTACTGGAGCATCCGCTATCCCAACCTGATTCTGATGCGGCTGGACTTAGAAGGCCTTGCCGACCGCCCCTCTGACCAGATTCCTGGGTTTTACGAAGCACTAGTAGAAGCACTCCCTAGTCTGATCGAGCACTTTTGTTCTCCGGGGCACCGGGGTGGCTTCTTGAGTCGGGTGCGCCAGGGCACCTATATGGGCCACATCGTTGAACATGTTGCCCTCGAGTTGCAAACCATGGCCGGCATGCCGGTTGGCTTTGGCCGCACCCGCAGCGTGGCCGAGGCCGGAGTGTATCAGGTGGTGTTTGAGTACCAAAACGAGCAGGCCGGACGCTACGCGGGCCGCGCGGCCGTGCGCCTGTGCAACAGCCTGGTCGAAACCGGTCACTACTCCAAGGAAGATCTGGAACAAGACCTGGTCGACCTGGGCGAGTTTCGCCTTGATGCCGCCCTGGGACCCAGCACCGAAGCCATCGTGCGCGCCGCCGAAATTCAAGATATTCCCTGGATGCAGCTCTCCACTCGGGCGATGATTCAGCTTGGCTACGGTCGCTACCAGCAGCGGGTGCAGGCCACCCTGAGCAGCAAAACCAGCATTCTGGCAGTAGAGCTGGCTTCCGATAAAGAGGGCACCAAGCAAATCTTGCGCAACGCCGGGGTACCCGTGCCTCGGGGCACCGTCATCAACTATTTAGACGAACTCGAGAATGCGATCGAGGATGTGGGCGGTTACCCCATCGTAATTAAGCCCCTCGACGGCAACCACGGGCGCGGCATTACCATCGACATCGACACATTCGAGGTGGCCGAGGAAGCCTACGAAGCAGCTAAAGAAGTGTCTCGGGGCGTGATTGTCGAGCGCTTCTATCGGGGTCGCGACCACCGGGTGCTGGTGATCAATGGCCGGGTGATTGCGGTGGCTGAGCGAGTGCCGGCCCACGTAGTCGGCGACGGCAAATCGACCATTGAGCAGCTGATCGACATTACTAACCAAGACCCTCGCCGCGGTGTAGGCCACGACAACCTGTTGACCCGCATTGAGGTCGATCGCACCACCTGGCAGCTGCTTGATCGCAAGGGCTACACCCTTGACACCGTGCTGCCTGCGGGCGAAATGTGCTATCTGCGGGCCACTGCCAACCTGAGCACCGGCGGCATCGCCATCGATCGTACCGACGATATTCACCCCGACAATATCTGGGTGGCCCAGCGCATCGCCAAAACCATCGGCCTCGATATTGCCGGCATTGACGTGGTCACGACCGATATCTCTAAGCCTTTGCGCGAGGTGGATGGGGTGATTGTGGAAGTCAACGCTGCCCCCGGACTGCGCATGCACGTGTGCCCTAGCGTGGGCATCGCCCGCAACGTGGCCGAACCGATCTTGGCCATGCTGTTCCCGCCGGGGCAGCCCGCCCGCATTCCGGTGGTGGCGATTACGGGCACTAACGGCAAAACTACCACCACCCGCCTCACCGCCCACATTTTTAAGCAAACCGGGCAGATGGTGGGCTTTACCACCACCGACGGCATTTACATCGGCGACAACATGGTAGAGCCCGGTGACACCACCGGCCCCCAGAGCGCCCAGGTGATTTTGCAAGACCCCACTGTGGAGGTGGCGGTGCTGGAGACGGCGCGGGGCGGCATTCTGCGATCGGGCCTGGCTTTCAAAGACTGTGACATTGGCGTGGTGCTCAACGTTGCCGCCGACCACATGGGCCTGGGCGATATCGAAACCCTCGAAGACATGGCCCACCTCAAGAGCGTAGTGGCTGAAACCGTACGGCCTAGCGGCTACGCAGTACTCAATGCAGACGATCCGCTGGTGGCGGCGATGGCTCAAAAGGTGAAGAGCCAGGTGGCCTACTTCTCGATGGATCCCCATAACGAACTGGTGCGCAAGCATTCCCAGCAGGGGGGGCTGGCCGCCCTCTACGAGCAGGGCTATCTATCGATTCTCAAGGGCGACTGGCTGCTGCGCATTGAGCAGGCCGACAAAGTACCCCTGACCATGGGCGGCAAGGCCCCCTTCCAGATTGCCAACGCCCTGGCGGCCAGTCTGGCGGCCTTTGCCCAGGGAGTTGACATTGGCTACATTCGTCAGGCGCTGCACACCTTTGAGGCCTCCACTGACCAGACCCCAGGCCGCATGAACTTGTTCAATCTGGGCCGGTTCCACGCCCTGGTCGACTACGCCCACAACCCCGCTAGCTACGAAGCCCTGGGCGGCTTTGTGAAAAACTGGCCGGGCAAGCGCGTTGGCGTGGTCGGTGGCCCCGGCGATCGCCGCGACGATGACTTCATCACCCTCGGCAGGCTAGCGGCTCAAATGTTTGACGACATCGTGGTCAAAGAGGACGACGACACCCGCGGTCGAGGCCGGGGCGACGCCGCCAAGTGGATTATCCACGGCATCGAGGAGGGGGCTGGCCATGCCAGCTACCGCACCATTCTCGACGAAACCGAGGCGATCAACACGGCTCTAGACAGCGCTGAAGATGATAGCCTGGTGGTGATTTTGCCCGAAACCGTGAACCGAGCGATCGCCTTGATTAAAGCCCGCAACCCATTGCCTGCGGTGAAGCCAGGGTTAGACAGCGCCGCTGAGCTAAAAACTGCACCCTTCGACCAGTACGCCCAGGTGCATCCCTAGGCGACGGGCGGCTAGCCCCTCCGACACAAAAGGGCTTCCCCAAATTTCTGGGGAAGCCCTTTCGAGTCACTGGGGTAGCAGCAGGCTAAAACTCCAGCAGTCGGTTGATAAACTCAGCCTCCAGGGACTTTTGCTGAAGATCGCGCGCGATCTGTAGACCCAAAGTAAAGGCCTGCTCGGCCCGAGCCCGATCGGCAACTAGCAGGTAATAGTCGCCCAGCGATCGGTAGCTGAGGGCGGTCTGGAGATCCGGTGGCACAGTTCCTAAGGTGAGGGCGGCGCGCCGGTCAAGGTAGCCCTTGGCCTGAACTAGGTCGTCCCGCTCCAGGTAAATGCCGATCAGGCCATCGAGGGCGCGAATTTGCAGGTTGCGATCGCCCGCATCAACCCCTGCCCGCAGTCCTACCCGGTAGGCGCCAATGGCGTTAGAGTCTCGCCCTAGGGCCACATAGACATCCCCCAGGCTGTTAGAGGAATGGGCCTCACCCACGTAGTCGCTGGCCAAAATGCGGTAGTTGGTGGCGGCTTCGAGCAGTTGCACCGCCACATCTAGGTCGCCTCGCTGGGTTGCCACCTGGCCCAGGTTACTGAGGGAGACGCCAATGGCCCGTGAATCTCCTGCGGTGCGAGCAATTTGCAGCGCCTCCTCAAAGTGAGCCTGCCCTTCGTTCAGTCGGCCCTGGTTGATGTAGAGGTTGCCCAAGTTATTGAGGCCATAAACCTGCCCGAGCAGGTCGTCATTATCGCGGGCAGTACCGATGCGCAGCATAAACGCTCGCTCGGCTTCGGGATAGCGGTCTAGGGTGGCAAAGGCCGCCCCCATAGAACCGTAGGCCCGCCCCGCCGACTGACCATCACCCAGCAGGCGATAGATCTCGGCCGCCTCGGCCCAAGAATCCACGGCTTGGGTAAGGTTGCCCTCAGCTAACTGCTGGTTGCCTAGCTGCATCCAGCCGTCGGCCACATCCCGCGACTCTCCTTGAGTCTCGCTATTGGGGCGCAGATCGAGTTGTTCTTCCAGGTTGGCGGCTGGGGCAGCTTGTCCAACCATCAGCATTAGACCCAGCGCCAGACTCAGTTTACCGATGTGTTTCATTGTCGTTGCCCCTCCCCAGGACTCCCGTTGCGGGTCAGAATTAGTTGGCCCATTCGTTGCCGAATTCCCCCGTGGTGCCCACTAGGTTGGCGTCCCCCAGGCTAACGCCCTCTAGGTCAGGAACGGTTAGCAGGCCGTCGAGGTCGTCGGGTAGGGGCTCAGGGCGCAGCGACTGATCGCCCAGGTAAATCTGGCGAATATCCTCGGGTAGGGCCGACTCTAAATGTTGAAAGGCCGACCCCAGCTTCTGGCGCACATCGGCCGCTGTGAGAGCTTCGCCCTCGGCTTGAAGGTAGGCGGCAATGCGGTTCTCGCTCCAGCGAAAGGTGAGGGCCATGACCGCCACCAGCCGCTCTACCGCAGGCAGGCGATCGAGGGCCTGCTCAACGTAGCACCATAGGGGAGGCGTCGCCTGGTCGAGAGAATAGTGAATGGTCTCGACCTCGGGCACCACCGCCTGATTGATGCACAGGGCGGTGATGTTGATCAGCCAGTTCTGTAAGGTAAACGCTCCAGGTCCCTCGCCTGCCAGAGCCTCAGGGCATTCAACCCCGCCCAGCTCGAGGAGAATGTGGCGCCAGGTCAGAGCAAACAGGTATTCCGCCTGCACGGGCGATCGCGCCGAATGGCGAATCAGGCTATAGACCATGGGGCTATAGCGACAAAAAATCGCCGTAAAGTAACGCCCTGCATCGCCGTGGCGCTGAAATAGCTGCACCAGCTCACGATCGCTCAAATGGTGCAGCGACTGCACCAGCCTGTGATCGCACTCAGGAAAATTAGGAATAGGCGCTGGGCTAGACATAGGTTAAGCCGTGGAGAACGTTGACCAAAGCCACCCCCAGATCTGCGATCGCTACTGACCCAGGCTGCGGGTTAAATCAGCCTTTAATATACCTACCATGGGGATTTTGGCGACGTATTTTTTGTGAAACTCACAGATTTTCCCAGGTCTAAGCTCAGGATGCCACCACCTCCTCAGCAAGTACCTCACGACTGGGGAGTTAATGGCAAAATTGATACACTGGTTACGAGCCATTAGTATTGGGGCGAGTGCCACTACCGCCCTTGTCGTTACCCTGTGAGTGGGCCTATGCTGCTTGACTGCTCCCTAAACCTTCGCCTAGGTTCCCTGCTGGGGCTGCCCCTCGACAGCATCATGTCGACCCAGGGGATTATGGTCTTGCTGCTAGTGGCCTACGCTGGGGCCATGTGGATGTTTCTCAAGGGTGCCCCCAAGGTCTACACGGTGATGGTGTCTGATCTGGAGGTAGCCCGTCGCTTCTATGAGGGCATGCTCAACCTGCCCGCCGCCGAGGTGCCCCTGCACTACTACTACAACTATGAGCAGACCCTAGGCACTGCCGGCCTCGACCCCATGTACTTGGGTGGTGCCACCAGCCTGGCCAGCCAAAACGTGATGAACAGCCCCGAAGGTCTGTGGTATCAGCTGCGCAAAAATACCCAGCTCCACGTGGTGGGCGGTGCTAGCCTAGGCCACCGCAACCAGCAGCGTCACGTCTGCTTTGACCACAATTGTCTGGAGTACATTTTGATGCGTGTGCAGTTAGGCGGCGTGCAGCACAAAATTCGCAACGAAAAGCCCCTCAATTTTCTGGTCAAAGATTACGACAACCAGGTTATCGAGCTAGCCGAAATCGACGATTAACCTTTTTCTCACCCAGGTTGATAGTGGTTCTAGAGGGGCTGAATCACAACTGCGCTAAATCTTGCTGCATCAACCCAGCACTCAGTGCCTTAGATTCATGAAGTTTGGCTGGGGTAGCGGCGGCGATCGCCCTAGAACAACCGCTCACGTCGATATTAGAAAAACTCAGTCGCTATCCCTGGTGTTACAGGCTTGCCATGGCACTACTGGCTAGCACGGGGATATCGCCGACCTCAACAACGTCTGACTAGAACAAGGGTATTGTGGCGTCGATCGCCGCGCCAAAAAAGGTGTCGTTGAACCGCACCCGAGGCTCAGAGGAGCGGCCAAAGCTCACACCGCCGTAGACGTTAAACCGCAGGTTGGGGGTGATGCGGTAAACCACCTGCCCCAGCACCTGCTGAAAGGTGTCGTAGCGGTCTTGGGCGGTGTAGTCAATGAAATTGAGCTGGTAGCTGAGGCCCGCTTGCAGCCGAGGGGTGATGTCGTAGCCCAGGTAGCCTCCGGCCGACTGAAAGAAGCGACTAAAGTCGGTGGCGGTGCCGCCGCTGGTAGACTGGGCGCCGTTGAACTGAAGCAAATAGTAGGTGTCGAGGGCCAGCTTTGGCGTGATGGGGTCACGGCGACCTAAAGTGAGGCCCAGAGCCGTATTTTTGAAAAATCTACCCCGGTTGCCGCCAGGGCGATACAGCTCTTGGTAGGTGAAAACCAGCTGCCCATAGCTGCGCGGGGTTAACCCCTGGCGCAGCCCCACCCGCAGCCGCAAATCGTCGTAATTAAGGGATGATTGGGTAGTGTAGCGCTGTAGCCCGTAGTCAGCGGTGGCAATTAAGGCGGTTTGCGGCCCCAGGGAAGGGTAGACGCCAAAGCCGATCGAGGGACGCAGAAAGGTGTCACCGGTCAGCCCGCCCACATCGTTGACGGCCAGCAAAATGTTATCGCTACTGGCGATCGCCAGGCGAGCCGAGAAAAATCCAATTTTTGCCGGGGGGCGCGCCGCTGCTACCGGAATCTGAGGCTGATCGCGAATGCGCAAAATTCCCAGGTCATTGTCCTCTAGCAGGCTGCGCACCTGAATAACTCCCAGCTCGGGGTCTTGCCCCGTGGGGTCGGCATCAGGGACAGTCTGAGCCAGGGATGCAGGGGTTAAAGGTTGAGCTGCCGGGGTTGGTGGAGCCAGCGCAGCAGCAGTGGTTAGATAGGTCTCGGTGACAAGGGCCTGGTCGGGGGCGATCGCAGGCTTGGAAACAGCTGAGTCAAGGCTCAGCGGCTGAGCCAATGGCTCCTCGACGGGCTCCCCCTCAGGAGACGGGACCAGAGCCACAGACGAGTCCCCCAACCCAGAAGGGGGGGCTAACGACAGAGGCTGTAGGGGCGCCGCAGCTGCCTCGGCTGCGATCGAGGTCATCACCTCAACATCGGCGGCAGGGACCGCCAGAGGGCTCAACTGCTCTGCCTTAGCACGGTCCGGCAGGACACCGCTACAGAGCAGACCAAAGCTAATTAACGCCAGGGGGAGGGAGGGGTGCCGCTTAACCAATGGAGTCTGCCTGGATATAACGTGGGTTGTCCTGTCACCAGCAGAATCACTGATATTGCTGCTGATTCCCGAAAAAAGGGCTCAAATTTATTAAAGATTTAATTTGACGAGGACACAAGATTTATGAATCCGCCCCGAATTGAATTGCATGAACCCTACCATAGAGCTAAGCCTCCGCTTCGATAGCGCCCAGTTTGCCAGAATGCCAAAACGGCGCCGGCGCTGCTCCAGTTTTGAGTCGATGGTGTTACCCCTGGCGCTTGACTGCCACTGTTAGGGTACTCTACCCACAATCCCCGGCCTTCTAGAGGCTAGGGCATTTGGCCGCATCTACCTTAGGGCTATGGGCCTGCTGTAATTAGTGGTCACTCTTTACCGAGCTATGGTTTTTCGTACCAATGGGTTTTCGGCGCTGCTGCTGGCGGTTGTGAGCAGTACTGCGATCGCGTCTCCAGGCCTGGCAGAGGTGTCCTGGGCCTGGGCTAACTTACGGACTAGCACCTATCAAGTGAGCCTGGTTTCCGCCAGCGGCAACACCCGATCGGCCGCCGTAGCCGACTGTTTTTGCCCAGGGGAAATCCTGAACACCGGCGCTTCGGCTAGGGCCGAGGTACTCTTCAACGATGGATCGCTGACCCGGGTGGGCGAGCAAGCCAGCGTACGATTTTGGCCCGACACCCGGAAGCTGTTGCTAAACCAAGGCACAGTAGCCCTGTTTGTACCCCCCAACCAGGGACGAACGACGGTTCAAACCCCGAATGCCACTGTGGGGCTCAACAGCACTGCTGTGGTAGTGCGTTACGTGCCCTCTCGACAGCTGACTTTGGTGATGGCCTTGGCCGACTTACCCACGGCTCCCGTGCTGGTGACAGCGGCTGAAACGGGCCAGGAGCTGGCGCTCTATGGAGGGCAGATGGCCTTTATTGGCGACGGTAGCTGGCAAGTTGTGGAGTTTGACCTGCTGGAGTTTTACCAAACCAGCGTTTTGATGGCGGGCCTACACCTAGACGACCCCGCCTATCGTCCTGACCTCCATGACCCCCTGGCCGCTGTGCGCCCCGACCTGCTACGCACCCTAGAGCAGCAGACTCCCTTTAATACCGAAAACGCAATTTTAGACCCTGCCTTAATCAATGATTTTGCCTTTGAGGCCAGCACCCAGGGAGTAGAAGACCTGCTGCTCACAACTCCTGCTGCCCCAGTGGAAGAGCTAAGGCGCCTCAACGATACACCGCCTGGGGTAGTCAATCCGCTTCCAGACCTCCCGACTACGGCTTCCCCACCTACTGCAAATCCTCTCACGGTTGAGGCTCCACCCGCTGCACCTTCAGCGGCGACACCCATCGAAGGTGCAGCGGCTCAACCCGTTGAAGGTGCAGCGGGGACACCTGCCAGCGCTGGCGGAACCCCAGCATTTAGCCCGCCCCCTTAGAGGCCGTCGGCGACCACTGAGTTCTGAACCTTCGGCGACCACTGAGTTCTGAACCTTGCCAGCCCAAGGGCTTGGCGGAAATACTTGGCGATCGCCTCGGGTCTCGCCTCAATTCGGCTGCCTTTGCCCATTGACTAAACTACACCGTTCAGTTAAATTCAGTGCAGTTGTCCTATGCGCCTATGTCTACCCACCCGGTTCAGCCCTGGAGAAAGCCGAGTTTTTGGCTGTTGATTGGTGCCCTGCTGTTAGTCGGGGCCGGTTCCACCATAGCGGTGCGCAACGTCATGCAAAGCCGCGAGGCGGCCCGCGAGCAGGCCGAGCTGCCACCCCCGCAGCAGGTGAAGGTGGTCGCTCTGGGGCGAATTGAGCCTGCCAGCCGCGTCATTGACGTGGCCACAGCCGAAGCCGGTCGGATCGATCGCCTGGAGGTGGAGAAGGGTGACCAGGTGCAAGTGGGCCAAGTATTGGCCTACCTGGACACCTACGATGTGCGTCGGGCCGAGCGCGATGTGGCCGCCAGTGAGCTAGCCGAGGCCCGGGCTCAGCTTGCTGCCGAAACAACGGTAGGCAATTCCCAGGTGCAAGAGGCCAGCACTCGGGTTGGTCAGATCGACGAGCCGCAGCAGGCCGCGATCGCCGCCCAACAATCCGCCGTTGAAAGCCTTCAAGCCGAGCTGAGCGTCGCTGAAATTGATCTGGCCCGCTTTCAAGCACTCAACGAATCAGGGGCGATCTCTCGCCAGGAGCTAGACCGCCAGCAGGCCACCGTCAATAGTTTGCGCGCCGATTTGGGCAACGCCCAGGCGACTAAACAGCGGCTGGAGCAGGCCCGCCTCAGCGACATCAGAAACGCCCAGGCCCAGGTGGTTTCGGCCCGGGCCACCACCACTCGCGACCAGGTGGCCAGCAAGGTTGACTCGGCCGCCCAAAACCTAGCCCTGGCCGAAGCCCAGCTGGCTCGCACCATCGTGCGATCGCCCCAGGCCGGTCAGGTGCTCGATGTCTTTGCCTACCCTGGGGAGGCTGTTTCTCCAGCCGACGGCCCAATTTTGGCCCTGGGTGACACCAGCCAGATGGTAGTGGTCGCCGAGGTCTACGAGACCGACATCGGCCTGGTTGAAGTCGGGCAGCCGGCTACCATCACTAGCCGTAATGGTGCCTTTAGCGAGACCTTGACCGGTACCGTTAGCGAAATTGGCCTGCAAATTGCCAAAAATGACGTGCTCGACGACGACCCCGCCGCCAACGCCGACGCCCGCGTGGTCGAGGTGCGGGTACAGGTCGACCAAAGCGATACGGTGGCGGCCCTCACCAACCTTCAGGTCGACGTCGCCATCGACATTGAACCCTAGGAGGTGGCGATGAAATTTCCCTCCCTGCCCCGCATTCCCCTGGCCTGGTACAACCTGCGCCACGATCGCCCCCGCCTGCTGGTGGCCGTGGCCGGGGTCACCTTTGCGGTGCTGCTGATGTTTATGAATCTGGGTTTTCTAGGTGCCTTGGTCAGCACCACCACCAACTTCTACGACCAGTTCAACGGCGACATTTTTTTAATTTCGCCCCAGTCCCTTGAGATTAGCTCTACCAAAGCGTTCCCCCGAGAGCGGCTGTATCAGGCAGCGGGGATCGAGGGGGTACAGCAGGTGATGCCCCTCTATGCCGAATATGCCCTCTGGAAGAACCCCGAAACTAGCCTCAGCCGGGCCATGTTTGTCTATGCCTTCAACCCCAGCGACCCGGTGTTTCTCATGCCCGAGCTAAACACAACCGAGGGCATTCGGGCGCTACAGCAGCCCAATGCGGCCTTTATCGACCGGCGATCGCGCCCCGAGTTTGGCCCCCAAACCCTGGGCCTCGAGACCGAAGCCGATCGCCGCCGCATTACCATCGCCGGCCAGTACGATCTGGGGGGCGGCTTTGCCGCCGATGGCACCCTCATTATGAGCGACCAAAACTTTCGCCGCTACTTTGACCCGCGCCCGCTGGATCAGGTCAACCTAGGGCTGATATTGCTAGAGCCCAACGCCGACACCGAGCGGGTGAAAGCCACTCTGCAAGCGGAGCTGCCCGCCGATGTAGAGGTCTACACCAAACCCGAAATCATTGCTAAAGAGAGCCGGTTTTGGATTCAAACCACCTCAATTGGATTTATTTTTGGCCTGGGGGTAGTGGTCTCCTTTGTGGTGGGCACCGTGATTGTCTATCAGATTCTCTACACCGATATTCGCGATCACCTGCGGGAATATGCCACCCTCAAGGCGATCGGCTACAGCGGCGGTTATCTGTTCAAAACCGTGCTTCAGGAAGCGCTACTGCTGGCCCTGATGGGCTACGTGCCGGGGTTGATTCTGGCGCTAGGGCTCTACCAGCTGGCCTATAACGCCACGGCAGGCACCCTGCCCATGCAGATGACGGTGTTTCGAGCAATTTTTGTATTTTCCCTAACGGTGCTGATGTGTGCCCTGTCCGGGCTGATTTCGGTGCGCAAGGCCGTCACCGCCGACCCAGCGGAGGTGTTTGCATGACCACTGACGCCAGAAAACGTAGAGCTTGGAGCTGGGCTGCAGCTGGTTTAGTTTGCAGCTATCCGGCCTGCAACCACTGTCTGAGGCATCGCTCTGCTCGAAAAGACACTCTATTCGCCCAGCCGTTTAGGATCGCCCGTATGACTCGACGTTTTCTGCCGCTGCTGTTTCCCGCTGTGGATCAGCCAGTCTCTAGGGTTGCTAGCCACCTGCTGCTTGATTGCCCCTGGTTGGCGGGGTCTCAGCCTCTTAGTAGGGTGGGCATTGCCCACCACCCACCTCTGCTTAACCAGCCAGCACAACCCAGCAAACAATCTGTTCAGTCTTAAAGGTCAATGGTGGGCCGTGCCCACCCTACCGCCTGCTCCTCCACAATTCCTAGCCGCGCCATGCAGCGTACCCCCCTCGCCCTCCTCAACCTGATTCACGATCGCAAAAAGTTTCTCACCTCCATGGCCGGGGTGGCCTTTGCGGTGCTGCTGATGTTTTTGTTCTCCGGTTTCAAGAACGCCCTCTACGACAGCCAGACCCAACTGCTCGAAAAGCTCAACGGCGAAATCGTGATCATCAACCGGCTCAAAGAAAATATGTTTGTGCCCCGGTCCTTTGCCCGCCGCCGCCTCTACCAGGCCCAGGCCTTTGATGGGGTAGAGGGGTCCTATGCCATCTACCTCAGCGACGCCCGCTGGAAGAATCCCGACACCCGCAAAACCCGTCCGGTGCGGGTAATCGCCTACAACCCCTCCGACCCAGTGCTACCCATGCCCGAGGTGCTGGCCCGGCAGCAGGAGCTGCGGCTGCCCAACACCGCCATGATCGACGAGCGATCGCGCGATGAGGTCGGCCCTCGCGAAACCGGGGTGATTACCGAATTGGCTGACCGCGAGATTCGCATTGTGGGCACCTTTAGCCTGGGCACCGACTTTGCCTCAGGCAACGGTAACTTGATCATGAGCGACCAAAACTTTCTCCGGTTTTTTGCCAATCGCGGCCCTGAGGAAGAGGAGCGCAGCTTTGCCACCGCTGACATTGGCCTACTGCGGGTGACACCTGGTACCGACATCGGCACTCTGGTGCAGGCCCTTACTGAGGGTCTCCCCAAGGACGTGTTGGTCATGCCGATGCAAGGGCCTGAAGGGTTCATCGCCCGCGAACGCACCTATTGGGAAGCCAATACCAACATTGGTTTTATATTTTCGCTGCTGACCGCTATGGGGTTTGTGGTAGGCATCATTCTGGTTTACCAAATTCTCTACACCGATGTGGCCGACCACTGGTCGGAGTACGCCACCCTTAAGGCGATCGGCTACGACAATGCCTACCTGTTTGGGGTGGTGATGCAGGAAGCGATTATTCTCTCGGTGCTGGGATTTGTGCCGGGCTTTTTGATCAGCGCCCTGTTCTACAACCTGGGTGCCAACGTCACCGGCCTGTTGTTTAAGATGACCCTAGGGCGAGTGGTTAACCTATATATAGCGACCTTCATTATGTGTTTGATTTCCGGAGCTGTCGCCGTGCGTAAGGTGCAGCGTACTGACCCCGCAGAGGTATTTGGCCTATGAGTGCTACGCCCTTGTCTACGTCCTCCCCAGCGCCTGAGGTTACCACCAGCTCGGTGCAGGTGCGCCACCTCGACTATTTCTTTGGCCGGGGCGATCTGCGCAAGCAGGTGCTCTTTGACATTAGCCTTGATCTGCACCCTGGCCAGATTGTGATTATGACTGGTCCTTCGGGTTCGGGCAAAACCACGCTGCTGACGCTGATTGGGGCGCTGCGATCGGCTACTGAAGGCAGCCTTAAGGTGCTCAGCCAGGAACTGGTAGGCATGGGCAACCGCAAGCTGGTCGAGATTCGCCGCAACATTGGCTTTATCTTTCAGGCCCACAACCTATTTGAGTCGCTGACGGCGGCCCAGAACGTGGAGATGGCGGTGGAGCTAACCGGCAATTTTCGCGGGAAGCGGCGGCTAGCGGTGGATATTCTTAGCCAGGTGGGGCTGGCGGAGCGGGCTGACTACAAACCTGCGGCCCTGAGCGGGGGGCAAAAGCAGCGGGTGGCGATCGCCCGTGCCCTAGTCAACCAGCCCAAGCTGATTTTGGCCGACGAGCCCACCGCCGCCCTCGACAAAAAGTCGGGCCGCGACGTGGTGACCTTAATGCAGCACCTAGCTAGCGAACGGGGCTGCACCATTCTCATGGTCACCCACGACAACCGCATTCTCGATGTGGCCGATCGCATCATCAACCTAGTTGACGGCCGGCTGGAATCCGATGAAAGCCCTCAGCAGTTCGCCGACTCCCACATCCCCAAATCCCTCGATCAAAAAATGTTCATTATGTAGAACGCCAAGACAAGAAACCGGATCTCTTTTCCACTTCGACAGCCAACCTGTGTGTCCCCTACAAGAAACCCGGTTTTTGTAGGGGATGCACAGGGTGCAACTGCCACCCCCCACTCCCTACTCCTCACCCCTCCATGGCTATCTCCTTTATCAGCAACGTTCAAGAACTCACCTACACCAAAGTCGCTGAATACCTGCAAACTGCTGCTCTGTTTAAAGACAACCTGCGGGTCTACCCTGACATCCCCCAGTTCGACATCCTCTATGGCTCTACCCTGGTTGAGATTGAGGTGATGCCTTGGGAGGTACACCCTTGGGAAAAGGCTGACCTGGCGACGGTGCGCGCCACTAGCTGTGTGACTGTTGGTAGCACCATTGACCATGAGCTGATGCACTTTTTGCTTACCGAGAACCGTCGTATGCGCTTCGGAGCCTTTCACCTCGATGAGGCGAATCAGGTGCTCTTTGCCGAGAATGTATTGGGTGGCGAAAACATGGATTTGATGGAACTCCAGACCTGCATTCTCTCAGTAGTGACCATCGCTGACACCTATGACGACATCATTGCCCAGCGCTTTGGGGGGCGACGCGCTATAGACCGCTTGGTGGATGCGATCGCCTCTTAAGCCATGGCTCTATCCGGCTGAACTCTCATTTTTATATGGGGTGCGATCGCCCCATGTGCCCTAAAGGCAGCAAAAACCTCGACCTATTGCCCGTGACAAGCCGAGTAGGACAGTTCCCTAAACGCATCATCCACAGCATCCCGTAGGCATTGAAGGACTCTACAGAAAGGGTGCACAGGTCATGACTGCAAACGGCGGGCAGGACTAGATAGACTGAATTTTCCCTTCCTAGCCGGTCATAGCCACGCCTTTACTAGACGTAACACGCAAACTCAAAGGGCGCTAACTATGCTCCTCTAAGCTGATGGAGCTGACGGGCGTGGGCTTCACTCTTCCTTAACACTTAAAGCGTTTCAAGCCTAAGGTCGGTGAAGTTACATAGAGGGATCGAATCTGGCAGGATACAACTCTGGGCTTCTGCTTCTATATTAGGTCTGTCGTTCTCAACTGCGGCGTTATTCGTAAGCATAAATACTCGTTTTTGCGCTCTTACAACTCGGCTCCTTTTGTAGCTAGTAATTTTTCTAAATTCATTAATTAGCTGAAAACTTTTCGAAGGGTTTGAAATGGATTTAACTCTGAAACATAAAGTCCCAGGACTTGAAGTCGCATCTTCAATGATGTACTGCTTTCCTACCGGTGCGATGGATGTATGGCGTCCGGCTGCTGAGCCAGTGATAATGCCAGCACAATACCTTGAACCCTTTGAAGGAGAAGTTAGGGTAAATTCTGGTGTAGCCACAACGAAATCGGCCGCCCTTAGCCGGAAGCGGAAAGCTCAATTGTTTCTCTCCAGGGCAATAAAGGGGGAGAAAACGCTCGACTACTCGGGAAAATTTATATTTGACGCTCGCTTCGATGTATTTACGAACATCGGTCACATTCTTGAGAATGTTGCAACTCGAGTTCTTCTGGCAAGAAAATTTTTGAGCGAACATTTTCAAAAAGATATTGAAATTCATGTTGTTTTAGGCTCTAGGGTGCCTAAATACAGCATGACGATGGAAGTCTACCGATTGCTTGGCTTTCCTCTTATTTTTACAGATGATAACGTTCACGGTGAGATTGTCACCTGTCCAGAGCACAGGGTTTTCAGCATTAGACCTCAGTTTTTTGGCTTCGATTTCCCAGGATACAAAAAAGAAACCCCTGAAAGAATATTTATCCCTCGCAGGGGAAGTCGTAGCTTAATCAACAATGATGAAGTTACTAAATTCATGGAAGAGCGAGGGTTTAAAACACTTTACTTTGAGGACCTGGCGATTGATGAAGAATGGTCAATTGCTCGCAATGCCAAAGAGGTAGTAGTAGTTCATGGTGCTGCCAGCAGCAATTTCATTCTAAACCGTGTCGGCATGAGAGACGATGCTGAGCCAGGCAGCGGACTTAAGTTAATTGAGTTGATGTCTCCCTCATGGAACTTCTACGAAAATCGGTACATGACTAACGCCCTAAATGGCAAGTGGTGTTGTGTACGAGGTCAAATCACGCCTCAAATGCTCGAGGCACTGGATTTTGCCAAGATAACTCCTGATGCCCGCAAATCTCCCTTTAAAGATCCCTTTAAGGTGGATTGCGGAACTATTCAAATGGCTCTTGATTATCTTGGTATGGGTAAATAAAAAGTACTGTTCCAGAGGTATTCCCTTACCAGATTGGCTAAGACATTCTGCATCACCTTGGGTCGCTATGACTTAACGCCTGTGGCGTTCCAACGGCTAAGGGATGGGGTAGCAGCTCTGCGAGTTCACAGTAGTCTATAGCCCCTCCAAATTTGGAGAGGCTATAGACTACTGTGGTGTTGACGCGGTGCGATCGCAACAGCTTTAAGCAAACTACCAATCCCCAACCCCACGCCCGATAAGACCTACTCCAGACCCTGCAAAATATGCTGCGTTGTAACGAAGGCCCCAAGGCCCACAAAGCCATTGCAGCGACCGCGCTGAGCCGTCATCCCCAGGGCAATAGAGGATGCTTGGGCTGGATTCCGCACAAATCGGGGAGAGGTATTGATATAGATTACGGAGCTGGTAGCAAGCTGAGTAAAGCGGCTGCTTTCAGCGTAGCTTTCAGTGGCGATCGCATTGGCATGGCCATTGCTGTAGCGGTTGATCAGCGTCGCCGCTGTTTGCACGCTGTCTACCAAGCGTAGAGCCACCGTTTTACCCAAAAACGGGCGCTTCCAGTCGGTGTCTATTGCCGGTTTCACATTGGGCAGATCGGGCAGGAGGTCCTCGTCCGCCAGTACCTCAAAATCCTGGTCCCACAGGGTATGGCACAGCTGCACCAGGGCAGAGGGATTGCCACCTCGGTGAACCAACACCTTTTCTACAGCATTGACCGCATCGGGCTCCCCGCGGTGGCTGTCGAGCACCATGTGGGTGACGGTGTCGAGCTGCCCCGTGGGCGACCAATAGACATAACAGTTGCCCATCGCCGTGGGCAGCACGGGCACTCCAGCCTGACGCACCACCTGCTGCACTAGCCCTGGCCGACCGTAGGGAATAATCAAGTCAATGCCGGGGTCTTGCAGGAGCCAACTCCGGGCGACGTCGCCCTGCTCCTCGGTCAGCGACAGAATGCAGTAGGGAGACAGCCCTATGGAGTCTAGGGCCTGGTGGATAGCCTGTAAAATCGCCTGGTTGGTTTGACTGGCTTCGTTGCTGCCCTTGAGGATGAGGCCGTTGCCCGTGCGCAGGCTCAACCCTGCGGCGATCGCCGCCAGTTCCGGGAATGCCTCATAAACCATGGCCACGACCCCCAGGGGCACCACCTGCCCATAGCCCGCCACAGCCTTGCTCAACCGACTGGGGGCGGGGTGCAGCAGCCCCCGGGGGTCGCCCAGATAAGCCAGCCGCCGCAGAATTTTAGCGGTGGTTTGCAGTCGTTCGGGGGTGAGCTTAAGCCAGTCGAGCACCCGTTCGGGCACGGCCATCTCTAAACTGGCCTCAAGATCGAGGGTGTTGGCTTCGAGAATGTCATCAAAGCTAGCTTCAATGGCGGTGGCGACCGCCTCGAGCAGCCGGCTTTGGGTGTCGAAACCAGCGGCGACTAGGTCGCGACCGGCCCGGCGCACCTGCTCAACCGCTGCGCTAAAGTCTGCTTGGGTGGTTAGATTTACCATGGGCCTAACGTCGAGAGGCCAGCCAAAATATGCCCACCACCGCCAGTGCCACTGCCAAGGTAGTTAGCAATCGCGCCACCGACTGGGCCCCGTCAGGAGTTTGCAGGGTGGCCAGCAGCAAGAAGAACACCATCAGGCCAAAGGCGGCCAGCACCACCAAGGGTAGGTAGCTCACGTTGAGGGAGGAGCGATCGAGTCGCCACTGCTGCCCCGTCCAGCGCCAAAGACGTTTGTAGGGATAGTGGGTGGACAGCTGCTCGATCACATAGCCATCATCTTGCACAACAAAGATTTGCTGACAGCGATCGCAGCCAAAGGCCTCGGTCAGGGTGATAGGCTTAATGCACCCATTGCGACGACAAGGGCAGGGATAGTCGGCGTTCTGGTCGATCTTTTGGCTTTTATAAGTACGCACAGCACTGCCGGGGTGGGGGCGAAGACAGCTGGAAATTACTGATCATTCTGACACATTAACCAAAACCTCTCCTGAAATACAACCTGCGGCAGACTAAGAACTGACTGGCGGCGATGAGGCTGGTCGGCCGAGTCTAAATTTGCCCTTAAACTGTATCCCCTGTGGCTTGAATTTTTGAGGGCAAACGTGGTAAGTAGGGCTAATCAAACCCTGTTTCCACCCGCCCCCACTCGCCCCTATGGGCAGGATGTTGCTATGGTTACCGATCGCCTGGAGACGGCAGTGAGAAACTTTCAGCACGTCAATCAGATGGTAGAGCGCTACACCCGGCTCTGTCGCGCCTATATCACCCTGTCTGAGCGGTTTAATCAGCTCGATGTAGAGCACATGACCCTGAGGGGGCAAATGGTGCCGCTGCTGAAATCGCTGAAGACTCACCAGTCTAAACTGCGCACCGCTGAATTCGAAAAGGCGGCGATGCAAACGACCTTAGAGCAGCAGGAAGCGCGGCTGCAAGCTGCCCTCGATCAGCAAGAGGCCCAGCACCGGCAAGAGCTCCAGCAGTTAACCAACACCTACGAGGAGAGGCTGCAAGCCCTCGCCAGCCATGTGGCCGAACTGCAACCCCTCGAGCAGCTGCTCAACGCTGAGACCCACCACGAACTCAGCGCCGCCGAAGCACAGATGGAACTAATCGAAACTACTTTCGAAGAGATTGAGCAAGATAGCTCCCCTGACCTCTCCGCCGAAGAAAAGTCCCTGCTGGCCGCCTACCGATCTGACCCCGATGCCTTCCTAGTTGCTGCCGCTGATGCCCCCGTCGGCAGTGCGATCGAGGCAGAAGAACCAGTGGCCTCTCTGTGGCACTACTACTCCAACGAGCAGGTTCCCAAGGGGTTTGGGGCTAGCTAACCGATTGAGACGCCTGGCCCAAGATGCTCTCTAAGACACCAGCTTGCTGACTAGCCAGTTAGCCAAGCCGCCGCCGTAGGGCGCACAGAGCGATTGAATGCGTTCGACGGAGAACTGGTGCTGATAAAAACACAGCATGTTGCCGTAGACCCCATTGGGGTAAAAGGGTGCCTCTCGAGCCAGATCTAGAGTCTGGAGGTCAAACACCTTAGGCTGGGTGCCAGCAGCGTAGTCAACCATGATGCTAAAGCCGTAGCCCCGTTGTTGCAGAGTCTGCAAGCAATCCATGGTGCCCGTCAAAAATTTGGGTGACCAGCCCTTTTCACCCTGGTTGCGGCTGCTGCCACCGCCGTACTCAAACATCACCATCTGGGGCAGTCGTTTGGCAGGTAATGCAGCAAACTGCTGGATCACGACCGACTCCCACCCTTCGATATCTAGCTTAAAAGCGGTGATTTGGGTAGCGGCCACCTGTTCTAGCAGGGTCGCCAGATCGAGGGTAAGCACCTGGCAAGTGGTGCTAGAAGCCCCAAACCAATCGGCCGCCAAGGAGCTAAAGTTGCTGTTGGCCAGGTTGGCAAACTGGCCCATGTGTAGCGTTTGGGTGCCGACCCGATCTGACAGGCATTGCTCAATTAGCCGAATGGGGTACTGTCGGCAGACCGTCCGCAATTTGTCGGTGGGGGAAGGTTCTACAGCGACGGTGGGAAACCCGAGGCGGGCAAACAGCTCGCAGTAAAAGGCGAAGGTGCCCACCCCCACATCAACACAGAGCCCCTGACGCTGCGGGTCAATGTCGGGCAACAGGTGTTCAAGCAGGGCCTGGCAGCAAACTTCGACGCGCATTAGATCGGCTCTAGAGAAAAATAATGTTCTAAGCGTAGAGCATCTCGGTCCCAGGAGAGTTTGTGGACTTCATCAAGATTGTCATCAGCGCCGCATATCCATCGCAGAGCAGACGCACTGAGATCGGCCCCTCGTTAAGGTGAAAGCCTCTACCACATGCGCTAAAGCAGCGGCAATAGGGCGACAACTGACTAGGGCAAACGTAGTTGCCAGGCCTGCTGCTAGCTGGCGACACATTTTATTAATTGGGAACGGAGAGTTACACCATGTCTGCCAAGTCTGCTAAGAAGAAAAACAGCAAAAAGAGTACTCAGTTTAATCAATCCGCTAATAAACCTGAGAGCAAGCAGCCCCAAGGCGATACCACAGTTTTGGGGATTAGCCCGCGAGAGCTTGGCTCCGTAGTGGCAGCAGCTGTGCTTGCCGAAGTTTCACAGGTTGCTGCCAACAAAATCTCTCATGCAATAGCTCAATCAAATCCCAAAGAGAAGCTTCAAGAGCAGCTTAGCCCTATCAATCACTCAGTGAAAAATGTTGTAGGCGGCGTAAAAGACGCGATCGCTGATGCCGTTTCACCAGCATCAGAAGTACCAGATACGGTAGAAAGCACCCTAGTTAATGGTCGATTTGCCGCTGCCGATGGGGTTGATCGGGGCGTAGAGAAGGCTAAAGAGAAAACAGGCATGACGGCAGGTATTGCTCAAGAGCGAGCTAGCGAACTGATCGACGACACCAAGCAAAAAGCGGATCAGACACGAGACTTTGTGGTTGCTCAGATCGAGAACGCGATCGCCGGAGCCCAGAACACAGCCGGTAGGACGCGACATACTTTAGGTAATAGCATTGACGCCACCCAAGATACCGCTAGTGCAACTCAGAAGGCTGTCGCTCAGGTTATTGATGAGGCTGTCAACAAAGTGAAGAACATTCTTGCCACTGCCTCAACCTCTGTGCAAGGGGGTGAAAAGCGAGTGAAGAAGGGGAAAAAGGCCAAGAAGAAAGGTAAGTAGTGGAATAGGTAAACTGTGGGAACTGCATTGCTAACTGCCCTATTAATTGGTCTGCTGACGGCATTTGCATTCCATCTGTTACTTGCGTTTTTTGGCTTGGCCGTTGGTATGACGGCCCTGGGCTTGCGGCTTTCCCCACGGACTAATTCAAAGCTTGCCAACAGCGGTGACCAGCAGGATAACAGCGCCGAAACCAGCTACGCTAGCTCAACTTCCAACGTAATTTTCTGGGTTGGACTAAGGCTATTGTTGAGTACTAATGGGGTGCTTTTTGGCGCTTGCTTTTTGGCGACAAAATTTAGTCAGCTGAATGATCCTGTGCTGGGGGCGATCGCCGGGGTGGTGATCTGGTCAGCCTACTGTTTAGGTCTGACCTGGGTCAGTGCAACAGCGGTCGGTACGGCAGCGGGCGCAGTTTTGAGGGCAGCTACGGGCGGGCTGCGCCAGTTAATAGCTGCCCTTACGGTGGCTTTTGGTAGCCAAAAGAATACCTCGGTATCCCAAGAGGAGATAGCTGCCGTAGTTCAACAGGAAATTCGACAGGTCCTGGGCTCTACTGCTCTCGTCTTACCTGAACGTCTTGTCAGTGATCGCATCAACCAGCCTGAAATTGACGATCTCCTAGAGGAATTGCCCCTGAGTTTGGAGGACGTGAATCTGCACTTGAGGCAAGAGTTAGCCTTGTATCTGCACCACACCCGAGTTAAGCGGCTGACACCGGATCGCGTCTACCAAAAACTACAGGAGCTGCTAGAAGAGGCTTTAGAGAATTCTAGCTATCCAATCGATCAGCTGACCTTAGATCGAACTCAATTGAAGGCATTGCTGAAAGGACGCCAAGACTTAAACAAGCAGCAGCGCCGGCAAATTCTGCAAGCGGTTGAGACAGCTTGGCAGCAATTGACAGCTCAATCAAGTTCAGCAGTTCCAGAAGACAAACAGCAAGAGTCCCAGCGATCGCTCCTGGAAACTTTTCAGCCGATTACGACCTACATTACAGAGACTGTGGGGCAGCTGGAGAACCAACTTTCAGACCCAGACCTTGAGCTAGAAACTAGGCTAAAAAAGCACTTGTCTGAAGGACTGACGTTGTCTACAGCGGCTGCTCTAGTCGTTCTACATCAGCTTCACCAGATCGATTGGGATGCCTTGCTCGATCTCCTGCCGTTGGATAGCTTGACGACTAATCCCGTTGAGCGAGTCGTTAGCAACGTGCGCTCAAATACCCAGGAGCTGATGCATCAACCGCAGCAGTGGACAGAAGATTACTTGCTACCGCAAACCCAAGAGTTGAAACATCTGGTGGTGCAGCAAGTAGAGCAATTTGAGCAAGGGTTACAGGCAAGAGTTGATACCCTTAAAGCCCAAGCCCAAGAACGTTTGAACAAGACCCGCAAAGCGGCTACCGCTGCGGCCTGGTGGCTTGCGATTACGGCATTTATAGCTAAAGCCACTTAGGTTAGGACACTGCTTGTTTGAGGATTGACTCCATGGCAACGCGCAAGCCGTCGTCATGGGGAAGGAGTTTTCGAATTCGGCTTTTTAACCAACCCCAGCATTTCTCA
>JAESFY010000109.1_pt1 | contig 49159 bp, 40 predicted proteins | sample 9266201 | NCBI WGS metagenome assembly JAESFY01 (sample SAMN14515071, study PRJNA621656) | algae metagenome | isolation source: Nodosilinea sp. WJT8-NPBG4 and co-occurring heterotrophs from soil, lower... | place: USA: Pinto Basin, Colorado Desert, California | collected 2006-05-27 | reverse complement strand
AGAAGATTTGGGTCAGATCAAGGCGCGCTAGACTCAAAGACATGGCTGAGGTGCTTAGAATTCAACACTTTGAGCGTAACCCTCAGCCTTTTTCTCAGCACTCTACCCCTTGTCGAACTCAGGTTTAATTAACTCTAGAAAGAGATTAGTATGCCTGAACTATTATGGTGACTTGCTACCGCAGAACTCTGAGGTTTTCCTATGGCGACCGATAGCCCGAGCATTCTGTCTCACATTTCCCTTGGCACTAACGATTTTGAAAAGGCTGTGGCCTTCTACGATCGCATTTTGCCCACCCTAGGCTGCAAGCGCATCATGGAGCACCCTGGGGCGATCGCCTACGGCAAGGTCTATCCCGAGTTTTGGATAGCTGTGCCCCACGACAACCAGGCCGCTACCGTAGGCAACGGCACCCATATCGGGTTCATCGCCCCCACAAAAGAATCGGTGCATGCTTTCTACGAGGCAGCGATCGCCGCTGGAGCCCAGGATGACGGCCCGCCCGGCCCCCGCCCCGACTACGGTGAGCCCTACTACGGCTGCTTTGTGCGCGACCTTGATGGCCACAAGATTGAAGCTTCCTACTGGGATCTGGCGCTGGTTGAGGAACTCTATGGCGTGCCTGCCCCTAGTTGAGGAGTGGATGGGTAGGGGGTAGGGGGTGGATGGGTGAAGCGCTGGGGTCACCTATCAAGACCTACTGCTGCCGGGTTGCGCTTCGTTTTACCCAGCCTAGGAATCCCTAATTGTTTGATTTGATCAAGCCCTAGGGCGATCGCTCCCCCAAACTTAGATCTGCTGTGAGCCAGTCGATAAACTGCCGTGCTGTGCGGCCCGATCGCCCGTTGTGGCGGGTAGCCCACTGTAGGGCGCGGGCAGTCAGGTCTTCCTCGGTGAGGGAGATGTTGGCTTGCTTGGCCAGGTGGTGGACGATGGCGAGATAGGTGGGCTGGTCGGCGGGGTCAAAGGTGAGGGTGAGGCCAAAGCGATCGCTGAAGGAGAGCTTTTCCTGCATCGTATCCCACGACTGCACTTCGTCTTGATCTTTGGGGCGGGGGCGATCGCTAAAGAATTCGCGCACTAGATGACGACGGTTGGAGGTGGCGTAGACCACCACGTTGGCGGGGCGGGCAGTTGTGCTGCCCTCCAGCACAACTTTGAGCGCTTTAAAAGTGTCGTCGTCGTCCTCAAAGGAGAGGTCATCGACGAAAATAATGAATTTTTGGGGACGCGATCTCACTTCCCCCACAATCTGCGACAGAGCTTGTAGATTGGCCTTTGCCACCTCCACCAGCCGCAGCCCCTGGTCGGCATACTCATTCACCAGAGCTTTAACTAAGGATGATTTGCCCACGCCGCGACTGCCATAGAGCAACACGTTGAGCGCCGGGTAGCCTTTGAGCAGCGCCACGGTATTTTGCACCAGCTGCCGTCGGGGGTGGTCATAGGCAGTGAGGTTCCCCAGTCGAATGGGGTCGGGGTCGACAATGCCGCAGAGCTGGCCCTGGTCCCAGGTAAAGGCGCGGTACTCGGCCAACAATCCTGCACCGTGGCGGCGATAGTGACCGGCTAAGAATTCTACGGCCTCGACCCATGGCGCCTCATTAGGCAGCGTTAGTGGCGGGGGAATTGTCTCATCAATAGTCCAGGCTACCGGGGCTTTGGGGTCTTGGGCGATCGCCTGCACCCACCCAGCCACGGTGTCGCTGCCGAGCTGATAGATCGTCTGGAGGGTACTTAAATCGCGACGGGCGGCCTGCACTAGGGCAGCCGGCAGTTGGTCAAAATTTGTGCGCTGGGATTGCAGCGTAAATGGGTTCTCGGCGTAAGCGATTTGCCGCAGTAAGTAACTACTCCAACTGGCTTCGCTGGCGGCCAGCGCCTGAAACCAGGTGCCGTAAGCGCGCAGGCTAAGGGCCGTGTTCCCCGATTCCAAAGCCGTCAGTAGCGCCAAAAAGGTTGCTCCCACTGGTGGATCAAACACCGACCGATAGAGCAGTAACCCGTCGATAAGCTTGCTATATTGCTGCACCTCACTCTGGACGGTGGCTAACTGTGAGGTGCGATCGCGCATTCTAACCGTGCTTTGCGTGGATGGTTTTCCTGAAAAAGTTCACCTAACGGAGAACTCCAGCTTTCCCCAGGATATGGCTTCCGGGCAGGTTGCGCGAAGTCCAGGCTAAGCGGCTTATCGTACCGCCGTAGCGGCGCTAGATGCTCCAGTCTTTTTTCTGATGAAGATGGACTTGGCTGGGGGCTATGTCCCAATCTCAGCTTTCATGCGCTCTAGGGTCTGATGCATTTGCTGAAACATCATGTCAGGGGTCATGCCAAACTGGCCCAGCTGAGTCTTGAGCTGTTCGACCGTCATTTGGGCCTGAAAGTCCTCGGAAAGCTCAAAGCGTTTCATAAAGATGTGGTAGCGCTCCATCATGGCTTCCATCTGGGCAATGTACATTTTCTTGCCCTCGCGGTCGAACTTACCGTAGCCGCTCCCTAGCTGCACCAGCGATTGATAGTCCTGAAACAGCTGCATAGCCTCTTGTTGAACAATCTCTGAGTCAAAAAATCCCATGGTTCTACGCTTAGCCCTAGCGTGAGCAACTGCGACACACTCGCGGGCAACCGAATGTATCTCTACTTATAAAGCCTAAGGTTTAGCTCAACCCCCGGCCAAGGGTAGATAACCCTACTTAGAAGGTTTAGGGTTCAAGGTTTTAGGTTCACAACCTGCCTCAAACCCGATACCTCAAACCCTAAGCTTTTCACTCGCTAGAGCTTGCCACAATCCAGCTTGGCCAAATACCAGGTCGCAGGCGCCCTAATCAGCCGACGCTTACTATACCTATCCATAGTTACGACGCAGCTAGCCCGTCGGGTCGAGCTAACGTCTCTCAACGGGAGGTTTTTTTAGACGAAATACTCTCAAACTCTAAGATTTTGCCGCTGGGCGCTAGAATCTAATAGCTGATTGGCACCACAGGATTCACGCCGCCAGCGCGCTGTACGTTCGAGAGAAACTCCATGTCACAAGGTCAAGGATTTGGGTTTGGGTTAGGCAAGATGAAGGAACTCACTGAAGCCTTCAAGAAAGCCCAGCAGATTCAAGAAGGGGCCAAGCAGCTGCAAGAAGAGCTGGAACAAATGGAGATCCAAGGAGAATCGGGCGGTGGCCTGGTCAAGGTCACCATGAGCGGCAACCAGGAGCCCAAGGGCGTAACCATTGACCCCGAAGCTCTCAACGAAGGAGCCGATGTGCTCTCTGACCTGGTGGCCACAGCCATGAAAGACGCTTATGAAAAGTCGACGGCCACCATGCGCGATCGCATGGAGGTGCTCACCGGCGGTCTCAATTTGCCCGGTCTATAGGGCTCGGCTGTCAGTGCTATGACAACGCGCCTTTTATTCGTGTGCCTGGGCAACATTTGCAGGTCGCCCTCGGCAGAAAACATTATGAATCACCTGATTGAGCAGCGGCAGCTGAGCGATCGGGTGGTATGTGATTCGGCGGGCACGGCTAGCTACCATGTGGGCAGTGCCCCCGATCGCCGCATGGCCCAAGCTGCCAAGGCCTACGGTCTTGACCTGGTGGGTCGCGCTCGCCAGTTTGACCCTGTTGACTTTGACCGCTTTGACTACATTTTGGCGATGGATCGCCAAAACTACCGCGATATTTTGGCCCTCGACCCCGCTGGCCAGCATCGCGATCGGGTGCGGCTGATATGTGACTTTTGCCGCACCCGCCCTGACAAAGACGTTCCTGACCCCTACTATGGTGGCCCTGAAGGGTTTACCTACGTCATCGATCTCCTGCTAGATGCCTGCGAAGGGCTGCTTGACTACATTTCAGCACAGCCTGTGGCTATTCCCTCTTAGCGGCTTCTCTGCGCACCGTGACCTGCAAAGGCCCTGCCATGCTTTCTTTTATGAAAACCGCGCGCCCCTGGCGGCGGCGTGGTCTGTCTTGGGCTCTAGGGCTTTTAGGGGCACTGGCGACGGTCCTGCCGAGCGCCGCTGCCGAAAACCTGATTGTTACCTTCGGCATTCTGCAGCGTTCCATTCCGATCGCTGATCTAGAACGGTTTGCGGTCACGGGTGAGCTCACTCCTCAGCTGCAAGCCTATCGACGACAGCTCCAGATATCCGATGAGCAGCTCGGCCAAATTCGAGAGGTGTTGAGCACCCCAGCGGGGCTCAGCCCGGTGGCGGTGGCCCAGTTTCTCTACACCGAGCAGGGGGTGCTGCTGCTGGAGCAGATTGGTCGGGTGGTGCAAACCCCCGTGCGACAGGCTAACGTGCAGGCCCTGCGCGGGGCCCTGATCTTGGCTGCCGCCGATCCCGAGGGCGGCTTTAACCTGGTCAACGTGCTCAAGTCCTACCCCACTGAGGCCGTGCGCATCGACCTGATCGAGGGGCTGGCGATCGCCCAGGAGATCAACCAGACAATTTTGCAGTCGGAGGTGGCCTTTAACCAAGTGCAGGCGATCGCCACCGCCGAGGCCGCTGCCAACCCAGTCGATGCCAACGCGCTGCTGCAACTGGTGCAGAGCGAGCGTCAGTACGGCGTCGATCGCATTCAGGTTGTGGTGCCGGGGTTGCCTACCCCGGTGCAGCTCTACCTACCCGAGGTGCTGCCGGGGCGACCGGGAGTACCGACCACAGGGTTTCCCCTGGTAGTGATCTCCCACGGGCTGGGGGGCACCCTGAACAGCTACAGCTATCTGGCGGAATATCTGGCTGCTGGGGGCATTGCGGTGGCTACCCTGGAGCACTCCGGCAGCAACGATCAGCAGCTCTACGCCCTGCTGGCGGGGCGCTCCGACGCGGTGGTGCAGGACGAAGAGTTTCTGCGCCGACCGCGGGATGTGTCGTTGACCCTCAACACCCTGGATCGGCTAAACCAAAGCCCCTCCCCCATTCGTAGGCAGCTCGATCTAGATCGAGTGGGGGTGATTGGTCAGTCCTTTGGAGGCTATACGGCCCTGGCGCTGAGCGGGGCGAGCTTTGATGAGGCGGGACTGGCGACGGCCTGCCCCCCCAGCACGCTGTCGTTTAATCCATCGCTGCTGTTGCAGTGTCAGGCGGCGCGCTTGGGCAACCCAGGCCGCAGTTTGAGCGATCCCCGCGTCAAGTCGGTGTTTGTAATGAACCCCATCGGCAGCGCCCTATTTGGGCCCACTGGCTACGGTCAGATCCAGGTGCCGATCATGGTGGTGGCGGGCACGGCTGATACGGTGGCACCCGCCTTTCCAGAACAGATTGAGCCGTTTACCTGGCTGGCTGCCCGCGATCGCTACCTGTTGCTGATCAACCGGGGCACCCATTTCTCGACGATTGGCGATATCGCCCAGAGCGATCAGCCGCTCACGATTCCGCCAGAGATCGTCGGACTCAATCCCGAGCTGGTGTGGTCCTACATGCAGGTGCTGGGCTTGGCCTACTTCAAGCTCACCCTTGAGGGCGATCAGCGTTTTCAGCCCGCTCTGACCCCTGCCTTTGCGGCGGCTCTCGGCGGTGAGCCCTACCTGCTGAGCCTGCTAGCTACCCTCACCCCCGAGGGCCTGCGAAATTTGCCCGATCGCAATCCTGAACCGGCGGGTGACTCCCCAGACCCGCTGCCAGACCAGCCTTTGACCCCTCTTCCCCAGACGGGGAGCCCCTAGGCTAAAACCGTCCCTTGTCCTGTTATGCTCTCAGAGGTGGTATGCGTTCTGGTGCTGCAACGGCTGCAATTATTGGTTGGCGAGAGTGGATAGCCCTGCCGACGCTGGGAGTTCAGGTTATTAAAGCTAAGATTGACACCGGGGCGCGGTCATCGGCGCTCCATGCCTTTGCTGTGGAGCGCTTTGAGCGGGCAGGCAGGGCTATGGTGCGTTTTCACGCCCACCCAATCCAGCGCAATGACGACTATATTGTTACCGCCGAGGCCGCTCTGCTAGAGGAGCGCATGGTGCGCAACTCAGGAGGGCAGGAGGAGATGCGCCCGGTGATTGAAACCCTGGTGCAGGTGGGCGGTGTGGTGTGGGCGATTGAGCTGACGCTGACCAATCGAGACGAGATGGGCTTTCGTATGCTGCTGGGCCGCCAGGCGGTGCGCCGTCGCTATTTGGTGGATCCGGGGCGATCGTACCTGCAACCCCTGCCCGAACAGACCCCTTTGCCGATATCTACCCCTAAGCACAACCCCCAAGGATGACTTCTAAGAGCGTCATGAAAATTGCGATTTTATCCAGGGATGCCACCCTCTACTCGACACGGCGACTGAAGCAGGCGGGGGAAGAACGTGGCCACGAAGTACAGGTGATTGACCACCTGCGCTGCTACATGAACATCACCTCCCACCAGCCCAAAGTGATGTATCAAAGCCAACCCCTGATCGATATTGATGCGGTGATTCCCCGCATCGGAGCGTCGAACACGTTCTACGGCACGGCGGTGGTGCGCCAGTTTGAAATTATGGGGGTGTTTACGGCCAACACCTCCATGGCAATCTCCAGGTCGCGCGACAAGCTCAGGTCGCTGCAAATTATGGCTCGTCGAGGCATTGGCCTGCCGGTGACCGGCTTTGCCCACTCCACCAAAGACATTGACGGCCTGGTCGATATTGTCGGTGGTGCCCCCCTGGTGATCAAGCTGTTGGAAGGCACCCAGGGCATTGGCGTGGTGCTGGCCGAAACCCAGCAGGCGGCCAAGTCTGTGATTGAAGCCTTTCGCGGCCTCGACGCCAACATTCTGGTGCAGGAGTTTATTAAAGAAGCGGGCGGCATGGATCTTCGCTGCTTTGTGATTGGCGACAAGGTGGTGGCCGCCATGAAGCGCCAGGGGGCACCGGGGGAGTTTCGATCTAACCTGCACCGGGGTGGATCGGCCAGTCGAGTGCGCCTCACCCCCGAGGAACGCAGCACCGCCATTCGCGCTGCTAAGGCCATGGGCCTACGGGTGGCTGGGGTAGATCTGCTGCGCTCCAACCACGGTCCCGTGGTGATGGAGGTCAACTCGTCGCCCGGCCTCGAAGGGATCGAAAAGGCCACCGATATAGATGTGGCGGGCAAGATTATTGACTTTGTGGCCAAATACGCCGCGCTCAACGTGCCTCACGTGCCCAAGAAGGATAAGGAGCGCGACGGCATCAAATACTAGAGGGCTTGAGGGCAAGGAGTAAGGCCATTCCCTAACCCCTATACCCTCAACCCTATACCCCATCGCCCCTACGCCAAAGCGTCACAGTCAAACGGGTCAAAGTGTCACAGCTTCGCCACCCACCCGCCATTGCTGCGCCATACCATAACTCTATTGTTGTAAACATCAATCGAGATACAAACGAGGTAACAGCAATGGAGAAGGATGGTTCTGAGCGTTCTGAGCGGGGTTCTGGGCGCAGTGTGCGGCCCGCCGCTAAGTCGTTAGCCCTGGTGATGTTGGGGGCAGGAATCGCCACTGCCGGTGGCCAGGCCATCAGCGCCCTGGTGCAGCCTTCGACCAACAGCCAGCCGACCACGACCGACGTCTTTTGGGACAATGGCTTCTGGAACGGCGATCGCGATTCGGCCGCTCCTGAGGCGGAGGCTCAAGAGCGCCAACCCCAGGGCAGCGTTGCTCAGAACGGTCTGGCGATCGCGCCCTCGGTATCTAGCCCCAACGTCATTGCTGACATTGTGCGTCAGGTAGAACCCTCGGTTGTTCGCATCGACGCGGCCCGCACGGTGCAAACCAACCTGCCGCCGATGTTCCAAGACCCCTTCTTCCGACAGTTCTTTGGCAATATGCAGCCGCCCCAAGGGGAGCAGGTGCAGCGGGGCGTGGGCTCTGGTTTTATTACCTCCGCCGACGGGCAAATCATTACTAACGCTCACGTGGTAGCTGGGGCTGACGAGGTGCAGGTCACCCTGACGGACGGTCGTAGCTTCACCGGCGAGGTGCTAGGAGCCGATCAGGTGACCGACGTGGCCGTCATCAAGATTGAGGCCAACGACCTGCCTACTGTATCCATTAGCAACTCAAATCAGCTGCAGACGGGCGAGTGGGCGATCGCCATTGGCAACCCGCTAGGCCTCGACAGCACAGTCACCGCCGGGATCATCAGCGCCACTGGTCGATCTAGCCGCGAGGTGGGTGTGCCCGACAAGCGGGTTGAATTTATTCAGACCGATGCTGCCATTAACCCCGGCAACTCCGGTGGCCCCTTACTCAACCTCAACGGCGAGGTGATTGGCGTCAACACCGCTATTATCCAGGGAGCGCAGGGCATCGGTTTTGCCATTCCCATTAACACCGTGCAGCGGATCAGCGCCCAGCTAATTGAAACCGGCCGGGTGGAGCATGCCTACCTTGGCATTCAGATGGCGAATCTGTCGCCCGAGGTGAAGGAAAACATCAACAATAGCCCCGACCGGCCTTTCACCGTGGAGGAAGAGGAAGGCGTGCTGATTGTGCAGGTGATGCCTAATTCCCCAGCGGCCCGAGGTGGCCTGCGCGAAGGTGACGTGATTGTGGCCGTTGAGGGCCAGCCCGTTAAGGAAAGTGCTGCCGTACAGCAGGCGGTAGAGGGTTCGACCGTTGGCCAAGACCTGGCCTTGACCCTGCGGCGCGACGGTCGCGAGCAAACCGTTACAGTGCGTCCTGGCAACCTGCCGACTCGCTAATACATCTACCAGGTTCCCCTCACTACGGTGGAACTGATGCATCAAGGCGCGGCCTCGGCCGCGCCTTTTTTGTTGGTGTGGACTAGGGCGTTGGGTTATTGCTGGATAATGGAATGTTGATAGCTTGTTGCCTTGCGATCGCCCCAGGAGCCAACTTGGGACAACACCGGTCCATGATAAATAGCACAAATACCGCAGGGCAAGTTCACTATGGCTCGATCACAGGCCAGCGCTGGAGAGAGGCCCTTCGGCCTGTTGATGTTTACCCGCTACCCAGAACCCGGGCGCACCAAGACTCGACTGATTCCCCACCTGGGGCCAGAGGGGGCGGCGACGCTTCAACGCCAGATGACTGAGCATATGCTCACTCAAGTGACGGCTGCGACCCAGCATTTGCCCCTAGCGGTGGAGGTTTACTTTGCTGGGGGCAATCTGGCGCAGATGCAGGACTGGTTGGGCAGTGCCGTCACCTATTGCGCCCAAAGCTCGGGTTCCCTGGGCGATCGCCTAATTGCCGCTTTTAGCCAAAGCTTTGATCTGGGACGCCCTGGGGCGATCGCCATCGGCAGCGACTGCCCCGCACTGGGCGTCGATCACCTAGCCGCTGCTCTCCAGGCGCTAGAGCGGGTCGATGTAGCGATTGGCCCCGCCACCGACGGCGGCTACTACCTAATTGGGCTGCGGCAGCTAGAGACTGTTCTCTTTAAAGACATTGATTGGGGAACCGATCGGGTGCTGGAGCAAACTCTGGCGATCGCCACTGCTCAGGGTCTCACCGTTGAACTGCTGACCCCCCTCACCGATATTGACTATCCCGCAGACCTACCCCAGTGGGAGCGCATCGTCAGCGGGGGCGTTTAGAGAACGCCGTCGTCCTTGGGATATTCCTCATCGTCTTTGGCCAGGGGCGAGGCCAGACCAGGCTTGAGCAATATTCCCCAGATGGCGTTGTAGGGATGCACTTGAGGCTCCGGCTGGCTTTCGCTAACCAGCGATCGCCCCTCATTGGCCCACTTAAAGATGGATCCCGCTAAGTTATACACCTCGGTATAACCCAGCCCTTGCAGTTGGTCCACCAGCCGAGCCGAGCGGTAGCCCACCGAACAGTAGGCCACGATGGGCTGATCTGGGGCTAGCCCCAGGGCCAGCACCGCCTCTAGACTGGCAGCGCGGTGGGCTTCCGGTAGGTGGCTAACGGCAAACTCGTCGTCTCGGCGCACATCGATCAGAATAGGGGAAGGTGCTCTGCCCTGGCTTAGCCAATCGGCGAGCTGTTGAGTGGTCAGAGTTGGTACCTCCGGAAACGCCCGTTGCACCCAGCGGTTTACTGCCCACCAGGCCAAGGTCTGCGCTAAGGGCCGCAGCGGCACCATTGGGGTTGGCATTGGGAACATAGGCATTACGCGCCAGACGCAGGAGACAGGCATGCTAGATTTTACTCCCTGGAATACGCTGCTTCAGACCTACGTCGATGACCAGGGCCGGGTTGACTACGCTCGCTGGCAGCGCGAGGCTGCCCGCGATTTAGACGCTTGGCTGACCTCGTTGCCCGAAAGCCGCGATGGTTTGACCGCTGAAGAATCGTTGGCCCTGCTCATCAATCTCTACAACGCCCTCGTTATTCAGCAGGTGCTGGCGCGCTACCCCCTCGACTCGATTTTGCCTAAGGTGCTGGGGATACCCAACTGGCTGGCATTCTGGCGATTTTTCAGCCGCTCTCTCTACCGTTTAGATGGCCAATCTGTGAGCCTCAACGGCATTGAACACGGCACTCTGCGCTCCCAGTTCAAAGAGCCACGCACGCACTTTGCTCTGGTCTGTGCCTCGGGGGGATGCCCGATTCTGCGTAACGAGGCCTACTGGCCCGATATTGTTGAGGCCCAGCTCGAAACCGACGCCCACCGCTTTATCCACAATCCCGAAAAGGTACGCTACGACGCCGAGACTGGGATTCTTTACTGCAGCAAAATCTTTAAGTGGTACGGCGAAGACTTTTTGCGGGTTTCCCCCTCGGTGCCCGACTACATTGGCACGTACCTCAGTCCGAGTTCACCCCTATCGGCGCTTACTGAGATCCGCTATCTACCCTACGACTGGAGCCTAAACGATCAGTGTCCCAGGTAGTTGCCATCCGCCGGCTATACGGCCATTTTTAGGGCGGCAGTTGTACTGGGCAAACCACCGTTTGCCCTACGATTGGGCTCAAGGCAATGATCAAGCTTTGAGACATGGCGCTTGGGATAGTTTCGCCTTATTTCGGTGGAGTTGAATCTAGGGTGCCTTTTCGTGAGCCCGACACTTTTGCCTGGCTAGTAATGATTGTCAAACTAACTAACGCTAATTGCTAAAGACGGGTCTACCTGTTGCCGTACAGGGCTTGCCATCGCTATCTAAGAAATAGCAGGGCTCGGTATTTTGAACCACTGTTTGAGGGGCGGCATCCGCAGAGCTGCCGCAGAGCGACGAGAGGTCGCGCACTTGGCCATCGGTGGTGACCATGAAGCAAAAGAAAGATACAACAGATTCAGCCTGGCGCGGGGGTGCAGCCGGATTGGCTAGGGCGGGCGAGACAAAGGCGATCGCCAGGGGCAGGGTCATCGTCCAGCGTAAGAGGGTCGGCATGGTGTGCATCCTGTAATCGAAAGGGGCAAATTGGTCGCTGAGCAAAAACGTTGGCGGTGAAACTTTTGTGCTGAAAGGCGTTAGAGCAGCTGCATGATCGATCGGGTTGAAATGCCTAGACCAATAATGGTGATGCCCACCGCGCTGGCTAGCGGTAGCCACTGCAAGGACTGAAGGCGAGGCACGGACACCTGCTTAAATACTCGTTTGGCCGAAACCAGCAGTAGGCCCAAACCCGCTAAAACGCTGGCCAGCCCCAGGCTAAAGGCCACCACTAGCAGCAACCCTGAGATTGGATTGCCAAAGGCGATCGCCCCTAGCAGCAGTACCAGAGCTGCTGGACAGGGCACCAGCCCCGCCGACAATCCCAGCATGAGCAAACTGCGCCAGGACAGGGCGGTGCCGTCGGGCGTCACGGGCAAGTGGCTGTGAGAATGTTCGCCGTGGTGTTGATGAGTGGAGTCTTTGGGGTGGGCATGATGCTCGGAGTCGTGGACATGATGCTCGGTATGGGAGTGATGCCCATGGGAATGGTGAGGGCGATCGTGGACGTGGAAATTTTTGTGGGAATCGGCGTGAGCTAGTTCACCAGTAGCGGGGGCGTGAGCCAGTTCATTGGGGGCGTGAGCGTGGGTGCTGGGTTGATGGCTAGAGCGCTGCCGCCGCTGAAAAGTTAGATTGGCACCGATGCAGACAATCATGGCCCCTGAGAGCAGGCTCAGCCAGGGATAAATTTGCTCGGGCAGCACATAGCGGGCCGCCGCCAGGGTAATCAACCCTAGTGCAAAGACGCCAAGGGTGTGGGTTACGGTGGTTGTCAACGCCAAAAACAAGGCGTGGCGGGAGGTGGCCCGTTCGCCCACCAGATAGGCTCCCACCAAGGTTTTGCCGTGCCCTGGCGACAGCGAGTGCACCGCCCCCCACAAAAATGCGCCGAGCAGTGTGACAAACCAAGCTTTGCTGCCCAAAGCGGCTGAGCCTGCGGGTCTCACGGTGAAGGTAGGGTCTTGAGGGGTGAAGACATGGTTGGTGACCTGCCCGTTTTGGGCAATGGTGGCCAGACAGCTGGCCTCGGGCGCATCGCGCGGAAACAAGGTGTAAGCGATCGCCAACCCCGAGGGTGGCTCTGCCCAGGCGTACAGCAATTGCAACGTGGTGTGGCTGCCGGGGGCAATCCTGGCATTGGCAGATGCGCTATCTACGGCGGGCTGAAGGGTCAGCCGGGGCGACTGGTTACGGCTGTCTCTGAGGGCGATCGCAGTCTCAAGCTGTCGCGTCAATGCCCCTTGATGGCGAATCAGTTCGTCGGTAGAGAGCTGTCCGCTGCTGTCGTCATCAGCAAAGGCGGTCAACCCAGTTGGGTAGGTCAGGGCAATGCGCGTTTCCGTCCCCTCCGTGGCAATTTCAGCGGCGGCCAAATCTCCCCAATGGGCGGCGGCGGGCGGGGCGATCGCCAGCCCGACCCCAATGCAGCTGAGGGCAACTAACAGCCCCAAGGCACTGTACCAGCGGCAACGAAGGCGGCGCCAACCCGAGTGAAACTGCTGAATAATCATCACTTCTCCTGTTTAGTTAGGCCTAACCGTTGCCGGGTTTGGGGGGTAAACGTGGGGTCTATCTCGGTCGCCTGACGAAAAAATTCTTCCGCTTGGACGGGATGATTGAGAGCTAACTCAATCTCCCCTGCTCGGTAGGCGATCGCCGCACTGCGCACTCCCTGGTTCAATGCTTCCTGGAGCGCCTGCTGGGCCTCTGGCAGGCGGCCCGCTGACCCCAGCGCCCAGGCCAACGTGTCGAGGGTTTGGGCATCGCGGCGGTTGGCGGTTTCGGTTTCCATCAGCGCCACTGCCTCTGCCACATCGGCGGGGTCACCCCGTTCCAGCAGCAAATGAGCCAAATCGCGCCGATGCCCTAATGCATTGCCCTCAACGTTGCGCCGCAGCTCAGTTTCAGCAGCTTTCCAAGCCTCGGTTGCCGATCGCCCCTGCAAGGCTTGCAGCCGAGCCAGGCCGTGCAGAGCCGTTGGTCCTCCGACTGCTTGGTAGTGATATTTGGCGGTGCGGTAGTGGCCTTTCACCGTGGCCAACTCGGCTCGCTGGAGATGGGCCAGTGGATAGTCGGGGACGATCCGCAGCGCTTCTCGGTAAAGAGCTTCGGCGCTTCTGTGGTCGCCCCACTGAGCGTAAAATCGTCCCAAAAACACGCGAGCTTGGGCCGAACCGGTGGGGTTGTCGGGTTCTTCCGCTGCGATCGCCTGCTGAAAAGCCGCCAGGGCTTGGTCATCCTGCCCCTGGGCCTCGTGGGCCAACGCCTTGAGCGTTAGGCTCCCTAGCGACGGATACTGGTCCGCTAGCCGGTTCGCCACAGCAGCAGCGTCTTCGACCTGCCCCATCGCGAGCTTGGCTGTGACCACGAGTCCTAGGGCGTCAGGCTGGCCTACGCTTTGGGCTAGACGAATGGCGGTTTTGAAGTCATGCTGGGCCTCAGCAATCTGAGCTAGGGCTAGGACGGCCCCCTGATTGTCAAAGGGCAAATTGGCCAGCGACTGCTGGGCCGATTTTTCTGCCAGCAAATACCAGCTGTCATTGCGCGTGGCGCGAGCCATCTGAATGTAAAGACTGGCCAGCGTCGCTTGATCGAGCCCATCCGTTGGGTTCTTCTGTACTTGACCCTGATAGAACGAGATCGACTGCTCTAGGGTTTGCTGACCCTGGCGATCGAGGAAGCCAGGAAACGAATATTCGTAGGCAGTTTGAGGCCAAAACGTTGGCCATTGCCAATTCGAAGCCTGCGTCAGAGCGACTGCCCCAAGCGCGAGCAGACCCAGACCTAGGCCCCTAGACATAGATGCTCGCCCCGAGGCCGATGCCATTGATTTGATAGGTACCATTGCGATCGCGTCCTGCACTTACCCAACGTCTCTACCAGCCCAGGGGGCCAGCACCAGGTAACAGAGCCATGAACTAATTGCCCCTAACCCAGCCCTCACACGGAGGAATTAGAGGAAACTGCCGCTGGCTGCTAAGCGTTAGGTTCTGGCGGCGGCTGCGCGGCTGGCGGCAGAACGCCAAAACCTAACGATTTACTCTCCCTGCTAACAGCAGGGAGAATGTGAACGGCTAGTTAGCAGGAGCCAGGTAGGGGAAAGACGGCACAAGAGGATCATGGCCCTGGGCCTCGTTACCGGGGGTTCCTTGATAGGACACACCATCGCTGGTGATGGCGCCGGCGGTAAGCACGGAGAGCGTGATATCGACAACGTCATCCATCAGTAGTCGCCCCCGAATGGGGCTATTGTTAGCATTGAGGGCATTGGCGTAGCCGCTCGGCCCGGTCGTGTCGATTCGCATAACATCGGGCAGAAATGCCCCGAGCAGGGCATTGGCCCGCTCCTCGCTATTGCCGAGCGCCAGCAGCGTTTGTTTGGCTTCTGCAACAATAGGAGCCCCCGCACTGGCGGCCGGTTCCTGACCCGCCAAAATTGCAGCCTCAAAGGCTGGATCAACGCTGTTAAGGGTGTTCAAAAAGTCGTTGGTGACGATCAGGCCCTCATTGATAGCGGGGCGAGCCAAGCGCTCGACTTGATTAAATTTCTTGCTCCCCGGCAGCGTCACCGTCATCCACACATCAAAGGTGGTGGCACTGCTTGAGCCCTGTAAAAGGTCGATCGGCAGCTGAACGGCGATCGCATTGACGTTATACCCTTTGGTGAAATCTACCGCTGTAGCGGGGTCGCGAAACCCAACCGCAGGCCCTTTGCCTAGCGCCCCAGCCCGCACCCGAAAGAACTGTTCTACATCAAAGAAGAACGGATCTTCGCGCAGCCCTGCAAATACCTGAACGTTCGAGCCATCGACGGTGCCTGTATTCAGCACTGGAGGCTCGCTCAATGCGGTTGTCTGGCCAGTAATTACGTCCTTGCTGCCGTCTTTGGTGATCGTCATCTTGTAATCTTGGCGATTGTTGCCTTTCGGCGGGCCAAACTCAAACTCTAGGACAACATCCGATAACCCTGTCGGCGTAGCATCGTTGTTGCTAACTCGGGAAATATTAAACTTGTACTTAGCGCGGGTGCTGAAATAATACTGCTGCCCTGCCACAGAGCGGGGATTGGTATCCATAATCAGCACCAAATTTTCCGGTGAAGCGGCAGGATTTTGATCGCTTTCTCGGAACACATAAAGATCGGTCAGGTTCAGGTTGCGCCCTTTGATTTCTGACTCGCCGTCATCGTGGTCAGACGCATTGACAAACACAGCGCCTGCGCCAATGGTGGTTGCAAGCCCAAGCAATAACCCAGCAGCAAGCAGAGACTTCTTAAAGGTCTGGTTCGTGGTCTTCATTGTAGGTATAACCCTTGATTCTGGATAAGAACTACGAAATTGGGGTCTTGAAAGCCAAACAGTTTAGCTTCCAAAATTTGTCGATGGGATGGAGAGACCAACTTTGCGATCGCTAGGCGATCATGCTGACTTCAGGAGCAATCGTCACGATTAAGTCGTTAAAGTCAAAATCTCCGGCATCCTCAAACCGCCACGTATTCCCCTCACGTTTAATGCGCGTTTGCCCTAGGGCTGCGTCATCTACCGTTGCCAGGTTGTTGATGTCGCCATCAATCAGCAAGGCCGGCGCGTAGTAGGTGCCGCCGGGGAGGTTGAGCATTGCATCGATACTTTGGTTGTTGCCAACCGTCAGGGCGATGCCATCGAGAAGATTGGCGGCAACGGCGGCTTCATAGCCTGCGTCCCCGGGCAGCAAGCCATCCACCTGTCCCAGGGCATCGGTCTCGTAAAAAGCCAGCACGTTATCAAAAAAGGCCTCGCGGGAGAGCTGCTGAATCACGTTGACCGCCACGTTGCCATCAAAGCCGGTCAGGTCAAACAGTTCGGGCAATGGCTCGACATCAGGCACCGACGGTGCAGCCGTCAATCCCTGAAAATTGATCGTGTCGTCTGTTCCGATCGCCCCCAGGCTGGTCGCGGCACCAGACTCAAGGTTAAGGGCATAAAGGGTCGCGTCAGACACCACAAAGGCCGTATTGTCTCCTGCCGAGGAGGCCACAATTTCGAACCCCCCCAAACTGTCGAGGTCAAAACCCAACGCGCCTACCGTTTGTAAGGTGCCATCGTTGGGCGGGCTTTGCAGCACAAGAGTATCCAACTCAGCGTCAATGTCAAAGAGCTGCGTCGCGGTGGTGCCCGCAAACGAGTTGGTGTAAGCGGCCCCAGTTACGCTGGGGTTGGCCCCGGCATTAGAATCCCCAGGGCCAAAGGCGAGGGTGCCGTCGACAATCACTGCACCGGTATCGACATTGATGCGGAAGCTTTGATCGTTCTCACCCACCAGACGTAGGCGATCGGCCACGGGGTTAAAGTCAAAGCCCGCAACGACTCCGCCTTCAAAGGGCTGAGACAAGGTGCTCACCAGCGTCGCTTCGGCCACGTTGCCCTTGAGAGCCAGGGTGTAGAGCTGGTTAGTGGTTGTGAGGCCGTAGATCAATCCGTTGGCCGGACGCACATCAATGCCTATGAGACTACCCTCAATACCAGTCACAGACAACGGAGTTGCTTGGGCCAGATTCCCGGTGGAAAACGACACGAGCTGATTGTCGTCGGTCAGTCCCAACAGGTCGAAGACGGCGGGCGGCGGGGTCGGCGCAACGGTTTGGGCACCGGTAAGGGCAATGGTGTAGGCACCGCTAGGGGCACCCTCTCCAGCAAACCCCACTAGTGGGGAGCCTGCACCCGGTCCGGTGGGCAACAAAACGCCATCGAAAGATTCGTCGGGAAAGATTTCCCCGCCGGTGCTGATGGGGTCGTAATCGAACCCAGAAATGGCCAGGTAGTAAATGCCCGGAGTGAGCAAGCCTGTCCTAGAGGGCAAAGTTGCTTGGGCCGAGCCAAACAGATCGTCGTTGCCATAGACGCCATTGCCCGCACTATCGAACAGAAAGAGCTGAGGATCTTCCAGCAGGCTGGTGGGAATCCCCAAAGCATTGTCGATGGGCAGGCCGAGCAGAGTGTCTGCATTCAGCGTCGTTGCGGAAAAGGGCTGCTCGCCCGAAATGAAGATTTGAAAGAGATCGGCATCTCCAGAGAGGCTTCCAGAGATCGATGCCAGTGGCTGTATCAGATCAGAACCGATGGAGAAGGCTCCATCGGGCTGTTCTTCAGCATCGTTAGCTTCGACAAAGGCAAGGGGCTGAGTAGGGACTGGGGGTGTTTCAGAAGCGGGGGCTTCAGCATCAAGGGGGCTCATGCAAACGCTCCTATGCCGGGCACTTGAACCTTGTTCAAGTCAACCCTGCTGGGTAAGGTTTTCATGCCAACTACGCTTAACTTTGTAAAGCAGATTTAAATCCGGAGATACGTAAAGAAACTTTACATACATCTAGCAGAGAAGTTCTTTCGCGCTAGTCAAGTCGTGGAAATGGTTGTGTGCCGTCGGTTTCGAGTCTGGCGAATTAGAGATTTATGGTCGCCGCCAGAGCGGTTAGGACAGTCTGCATTACTTTCGATCGCGATCGCCATACACCTGCACCATCCCAATTCTTGCCGGCTGTATTGGTCGATGGCCTAGGCGCAGTGGCTATTTTATGAGGCTGCTTTTGTACAAACGGCTTGAGAGTTCTACTCGTTCGTCAACCTTAACGAACCTCCTCATAAAATCGCTTCAGGGTCGTAGCGGGCACCCCGATCCCCCACAGCACCCCGATCATTAAGTAGATGGCATTGGCCTTTAAAGTTCCCCAAGCAGCCACCCGTCGGTCTGAAGATTGAACGACTCGGCTGAGCTGGCACAGGCGGCCCCGGCGGCAAAGCTTTAGGCACAGGTCAGCTTCTTCCATGATCGGTAGAGCAGGGTCAAAGCCGCCACAGGCGATAAAATCGGCCCGACGGCAGAATATGACCTGGTCGCCAAACAGCAGGCGCAGCCCACGTACAAATAAATGAGGCCGAAACAGCAGCGGCGCGTAGTAGGTTTTGAGGGCATTGTGCAGCGAAATGCCCCAGTGAGTTTTTTGCGGCCCAGCCATCAGAGAGATAAACCCGCCGCCAGCCACCGCCGGATTGGCTAAGGTGCTTTCTACGACCTGTACCAGGTCGTCGGGGATGAGTGTGTCAGCGTGAAGAAAGCACAGCACGTCGCCCTTGGCAGCACTAGCCCCCCAGTTCATCTGCACCGAACGCCCCCGAGCAGGAGCCTGGAGCACTGTCAATGGCAGGCGATCGGCCCAGTCGTGGGCGATCGCTAGGGTGCGATCGCGGCTGCCCCCATCCACCAACAGAATTTCACGCGGTGGTGGGTTGAGACCCTGCAGCACGTTTAGGGTACGGCCCAGACAGGCCGCCTCGTTCCAGGTGGGGATGATGATTGAAACCGGCATGGCAAACCCCAAAGACAGATAAACCCCAGTACGGCACAACCTTGCCGCCTAAACGCAAAAACAGCCACCCTCACTGGAGGGAACCTCAGTTCCCTCAGGCGCTTCTAAGTCAGCTTTACGCTACGGCATCTCAGCTTTAGAAACCTTCAAAACAAAAGTTAGCCCAGGCGTGGCACTGAGGCAATCATCGATGCTATATTAAGTAGCGCGAATATGGCGGGTGTAGCCAAGTGGTTAAGGCAGTGGATTGTGATTCCACCATTCGTGGGTTCGAGCCCCATCATCCGCCCTGTTTTCAGGGGTTAGCAATATAGACTGGCCCGCCCACTGGCCTGTTTTTGTGGCAAAAGTGGGCTTAATGTCTGTGTTGCTGCCCCCAAATATTTTTGATTTTCCCTCCCGGTAGGGCAGTCTAGGACGTTCAGGACTTAAAGCCCTTTTTTTTGCTGGGTTTCAGCAGAGCCCAGCCTTATTCCAATTTCTGAAGAGGGTTGAGTAGGTCGAGATCTACTCAACCTACTCAACGACAGCTCAGTGATAGAGGTCTAAGCCCCTGCTTTCAACGCTTATAGAGTGTTGAGTAAGTACTCAACATTGACTCAACATCTACTCAACATCGTGTTCAAGCTAGCGGGAGTACCAGCATCGTCCACCAGACGACTGCTAATTGTATAAAAGTGTCCTAAAGCCTTAAATGGTATTGTGTCCCGATACTGATCCCAACCGCGATACAGCCTTTTTCAGTCCCGTATCGTTCCTTCAAGTGCTTTCTCCAAGTCCGAATAAGTCCTTGCTTCGAGTGAACGCAGTTGTTCTGGCTCACCCTTAACACTCTCTATGTTCAGCCTGGCCAGGCGCGAAGGTGGTGGTGATGATGGAGGGGTGGCGTAGGATAAGCGTTGCTGGCCGGCTGAGCTATATGGCGATTGCGCCTCGAGCGGGGTAGGCGATCGCGGCGCAGATTACAGGCTGTATCCAACACCTATTTCCTAAGCCCCCAGGCCAGATCGATTTGCGCTGAAGCTTTAGCCGTGACCAGTTTTAGGCACGGAACCTAGAGTGACGACCTGCAGACAATAGAATTTTGGAGTTTTGCCTGGATCAGTCATCAGTACAAGTCCCCCGGTGGGGATTGAAATATACTTGGCCTAAGCGTTGTGATGCCCCTATGCCCGAACGAAATACCAAGGAGACAGCCAGTTTGGCTGTGGAGCAGCGCTGGCCGCTCGAAACGGAGCTAGTAGGTCTGCGGTTTGATCTGGTTGCTGAAGAAGCCTATGAGCTGTATCCTCAGTACACCATTGGGCTGCATGCCTGGTTTTTGGGTCAGATTCAGCAGCTAGACCCTGAGCTATCGGCTCAGCTGCATGATGTTGAAACAGAGAAGGCCTTTAACATTGCAGGTCTGAGCGGCCAGTTCTCGACTCACAGCCGCAGTTTACAGCTTCAGGCGGGCAAACCCTACCACTGGCATGTCAATGGGTTTACTCAGCCTGTAGTGGCAGTCTTAGCGCGGTGGCTCAAGCAGTTACCAGAGTATGTCGCTCTCAAAAACGCACCGCTAAAAATTCGCCAGGTGAGCTTAGCCCCGGCACCAATGACCTACAACGAGCTGGCTACTGTAGAGTCGGGGCGGAGCCTGAGTCTGACGTTTGTGAGTCCTACCAGCTTTCGCCGCAAGGGGCATCATTTGCCGCTGCCCTGGCCCAGAAATGTGTTTCATAGCTATCTGCGGCGGTGGAATGAGTTTTCAAGCCAGCCAGTGGATCAGGATGATTTTCTCGATTGGGTAGATGACCACGTGGTGTTTCAGCGGCACGAGTTGATCAGTGAAAAGATTGCCGCTGGCAAGCGAGGGTCAGTGACGGGGTTTACGGGGGCGGTGACCTATGGGCTAGGGGCCAAGGCCGAAAGGCCTGAGTATGTGCAGTTGTTCTACACGCTGGGGCACTATGCGCCCTACTGCGGTACGGGGCACAAGACAACCTTTGGGCTGGGGCAAACGCGCCTAGGCTGGCACTTGAGCCAGGCAGAGCCTCAAGCGGTGCCTGCGGCCCAAAGGCTGCTGGCCGATCGCATCGACGAGCTGACAACTTATTTCATCAACCAAAAGAAGCGCACGGGGGGCAGCCGCGCCCAAGACTCGGCGGAAACCTGGGCGACGGTTTTGGCTCGACGGGAGCTGGGGGACTCGCTGCAAGCGATCGCAAAAGATTTGGGCATTCCCTATGAGACGGCGAAGACCTATAGCAAGCTGGGGCGGCGATCGCTGAGGGAGAAAGAATGAAGGCAGAAGGCAGAAATGTAGCGAAAGTCTGGGATGGACAGAGGGGGTAAAGAAGGAGAACAGCCTGAGCGTTATGCAGGCGAGCCATTCATCCTTCTGATTTCCGCGGTTTCCGTCCCCTTGCGGGGAAGTGGTTTAAAGGGATACGACCGGGCTCGGGTACTCGATCCGGTACTTCCGGGGGTTTCCGTCCCCTTGCGGGAAGTGGTTTGAAAGAAAAGATGAAGAAGCTGATCGGCACGACTTTCGTGACTGTTTTCTTCCCCTTGCGGGGAAGTGGTTTGAAAGGTGTGCCGCCCCTACCTCGACGACATTGGCTATGGGTTTCCGTCCCCTTGCGGGGAAGTGGTTTGAAAGTACAACGAGAAGGTGAACCGTACCCGGCACTGTGAATAGTTTCCGTCCCCTTACGGGGAAGTGGGTTGAAAGGGTATCGGCCTCTCCAACATCGAGGGTCGTGTACTGTTTCCGTCCCCTTGCGGGGAAGTGGTTCGAAAGAAATATAAGCCGCAAATTATTCTCTACTTTCAGGAGTTTCCGTCCCCTTACGGGGAAGTGGTTTGAAAGACACGGTTGAGAGCCTATACCAGAACGATCGCCGGTTGTTTCCGTCCCCTTGCGGGGAAGTGGTTTGAAAGCTTAACCATCTGCTGGCCGTAGCCTGTGATGCCCCTCTTGTTTCCATCCCCTTGCGGGGAAGTGATTTGAAAGAAATCGCTGTTCACTATCAAACACCCCGGCGAGTTTAAAGGTTTCCGTCCCCTTGCGGGGAAGTGGTTTGAAAGATTGTTCGCCGTAGTGAAGCACGGGTTCAACTAATTATGTTTCCGTCCCCTTGCGGGGAAGTGGTTTGAAAGTGGCTTACAGCCAAGCCAGCGTTGCATTCACCACGGGCGATGTTTCCGTCCCCTTGCGGGGAAGTGGTTTGAAAGAAATCGCGTCGAGCTGACAAGACAATATACCCTAGGTGTTTCCGTCCCCTTGCGGGGAAGTGGTTTGAAAGAAATCGCGTCGAGCTGACAAGACAATATACCCTAGGTGTTTCCGTCCCCTTGCGGGGAAGTGGTTTGAAAGAACAAAGTGAGGCCAAGCTATTTAAATCGGGCAAGCGCCTATTGTTTCCATCCCCTTGCGGGGAAGTGGGTTGAAAGTATTACCTTGGGTCAAAGCTACAAAGATGCTACAAAGGTTTCCTTCCCCTTGCGGGGAAGTGGTTTGAAAGTTATGTCTGCATACGCTTCACTGGCAGCACTCATCGCTGAGTTTCCGTCCCCTTGCGGGGAAGTAGTTTGAAAGCGCAAAATCACCCTATTCGGGTCCAGCCGGAAACGTTTCCATCCCCTTGCGGGGAACGGGTTAGGAAAGGGGGACGAGGGCATGATCGAGGTACGCATGCAGCTGCCGGAGTTTCCGTCCCCTTACGAGGAATGGGTTAGGAAAGATTCCTCGGTACTACAGATCAGATTGTGAGAACTAACCAGTTTCCGTCCCCTTGCGGGGAATGGGTTAGGAAATAAGTAGTATCCGAGCTGCAAGCGGAACCCTACAATTTCCTGTTTCCGTCTCTTTGCAGGGAATGGGTTAGGAAAATCATGAGGCTCGCACCGGGCTTCAAGTACATGGAACGAATGTTTCCGTCCCCTTGTGGGAAATGGATTAGGAAAGCGAGGTCTACGGGACTATCGATCTCAAAAGATGCTGGTTCATGGCTTCCATACCCTTACGGGGAATGAGTTAGAAAAGTAAAGCGTCCCAATGCTGTAAACACCGCAGCCCTAGCGTTTCCGTCCCCTTGCGGGGAATGGGTTAAGAAAACAGGAGGTTGATAGAGGAAATGGTTTTAACAATGCCGTTCCCGTCCCCTTGCGGGGAAGTGATTTGAAAGATTTCACTACTGGAAACTCAAGGGCCACTACGCCATCCGTTTCCGTCCCCTTGCGGGGAAGTGGTTTGAAAGTCAACATCGGAACTGGACCTATAAATATAGACCCGTTGTTTCCGTCCCCTTGCGGGGAAGTGGTTTGAAAGCGGGGCCAACCACAAATATTCGGAGATTAAGACCATGACTACTGTTTTCGTCCCCTTGCGGGGAAGTGGTTTGAAGGCAAACCCAACTGACACCAGCGATGAAACGGAAGGTGAGGAGTTTCCGTCCCCTTGCGGGGAAGTGGTTTGAAGGTTTAGACTATGTCCCAGCTTACTCGGATCTTGAGTTTCCGTCCCCTTGCGGGGAAGTGGTTTAAAGGTTAATGCTAATGTGACTGACAAGCGTGTTGACGAAATGTTTCCGTCCCCTTGCGGGGAAATGGTTTGAAAGTCGCCGTTGCGGCACCCTACAACAAGGCCAAAAAGGTACAGTTCCCGTCCCCTTCCGGGGAAGTGGTTTGAAGGCTGAAGGTGAATGCTTCAGTGCAGACGTAGTTCTAGAGTTTCCGTCCTCTTGCGGGGAAGTGGTTTGAAGGATTCAACATGTTGAATTGGTGTTGAATAGCGAAAACGTTTTCGTCCCCTTGCGGGGAAGTGGTTTGAAAGGGCGAGGCCGCCCCGATAAGTCTTGAGGCTATCGAAGGAATGTTTCCGTCCCCTTGCGGGGAAGTGGTTTGAAAGATTAATGGGCATATTAGCTGGTGGGCTAACGAACGAGGATTTCCGTCCCCTTATGGGGAAGTGGTTTGAAAGATAGCCGGAAGAACCGGCAGTATCGCTACATTTTTGAGGGGTTTCCATCCCCTTGCGGGGAAGTGGTTTGAAAGCAGTCTACTACCGTTACCCTCATCCACAAATTCTGGGATAAGTTCCCGTCCCCTTGCGGGGAAGTGGTTTGAAAGAAGAAGGCTACGCCGCTTGACAACCACACCCTGGCCAAGTTTCCGTCCCCTTGCAGGGAAGTGGCTTGAAAGAAAACAAGGATTTTGGCGTCTGGTATCACAGCGAAATGTTTCTGTCCCCTTGCGGGGAAGTGGTTTGAAAGTTTCTTGTCTTGGCCTTGCTCCTAACCTTTGGTGATGAGTTGTTTCTGTCCCCTTGCGGGGAAGTGGTTTGAAAGTCTAGACCCCTTGACACTTTGGCCGAAGTCAGATTACTAGTTTCCGTCCCCTTGCGGGGAAGTGGTTTGAAAGTCACTGAGGCTATGGCCGACCTGATCAGTGTTACCGCCTTGTTTCCGTCCCCTTGCGGGGAAGTGGTTTGAAAGACCCCTGCTCTAAATAAAGCTTTAGATCAGATTCTAGAGGGGTAAAACCACGGATAGGCAAACCTTGCCCTGTCTTACCCCGCAAACCACAAAAATAGATTTAACGAATAGCCTGCCACCCTTACGAGCCAAGCTATCCACGGAAGTAAATAAAACTATTCAGTTTTCAAGGTTCTGCCGACCTGTGAAGGCGGCCACATTTTCCACACAGTAACCCAAATTTATCGAAAGGGCACCCCCAGCGTCAAAGCCCGTACACATCCTCACTCCGCCACAGCTAAGCTTTCCCCCTTCTCCCTCTCCCCATACCCCTCCAACTCCTGCTGCGCCTCCGCCATCATCTGCTGCCGCACCACCAGCGGGGCGATCACCTCCCCCATCGGTCGCCAGTCGCGCAGCCGCATGGTCACATTCACATCCCCTACCCGCATGTAACCCCAATAGTAGGCATCGCTGCTGGGCCGCTGAGCCACAATCGCCAGCAGCGCCCGCTGGGCCTCTGGTTCCTGCACCTCAGCCTCAATCAACCCCGCCACCTCCCCATACCCCACCGCCGCAAAGGTGGGGTGGCGCACCGTATCTTGCACATACCACCGGGCAAACTCCGGCGGAAACCGCAGCAGCAGCAGCGCCTTGGGCAAGTAAAAATTAAACCCCCAGGCCTCGTCGAGGGCTTCCTGCACTTGGGCCGGGGTGGGCAACTGCCCCGTCTGCCGCAACAGCTTCAGGGTTTCCGGCACAGCCGGGTCGCCCCAGGGCAGCACCCGCAGGCGCGGCGAGCGAATGCGATCAAGCCGGTAGTTGTGCCAGCCCAGGTTGCCCTTAGGCGTTTCGCCAAAGGCGCTGAGGTATTTGGCCCGCCGGGCGTAGTGAAAACACACCGGGTACACCGTCACCCGGCTGAGCTGCTGTTGCCGAGCGCTCCAGTTGTCAAACTGAATCACACCGCCATCAGGCTGGTGCCAGAGGGTTTCAATATCGACCTGATGCTGGTCAACCTGGTCTTGCACCTCGTCGGGCACGATGTAGTCGAGGTGCACAAATACACGTTGGGGCGCATCCACAACCATTTTGCGCGGTTGGTGGGTTGCCTGTCGCCATAGGGTGTCGATCACCACCGCTAGCTGGGGCTGCAAAAAAGCAATCGGCTCCAAAATGTGCAGCAGACTCCAGATGTCGCGGCTAGACAGCCCTGCCTCTGAATGGGCTGGCGCTAGGGTCGCCGGGGGTAGCGGCCAGCACGCCGACGAAACGGTTTGAAATTTGCCCCGCCCCAGCGACATTAACCACCCCAGGGCTACCAGGTGTTTGAGATCATCCCGCAGCGTGCGGTGCACCGTAGCAAAGGGGCGGGTGGCTAGCTGCTGTTCAATTAGTGCTGGAGAAAGGCCGCTCAGAGTAGCGCTCATCGTGACCCAATCGGCGAACGGTAGATCGAGCTGGCCCCGAAAAACCAAGGTTTGGGCCGACTGCTGGCACAGGCAAGACGACCCTTGGCAGTGGCTAGCTATCTGCTGAGGGGGTGTGGTTTCAGCCTGGGGATGGCTGGGGGCAAACAAGCGATCGCGCACATCCCCGTAGCCAAAGGGCTGTGACAAGGCCGTCAGTCGACCGCGATCGCCATAGAACTGCTGTAGCCAAACCCAGCAGCGTATGGCTCGCCCTAACCGGGAGCCCAACTGCCCACCGCTGAGCCAGTGCAACACCGCAGGCGTAGGGGGGTAAAGAAATCTGTGAACGTTCATCGCGGCCTAAGGAGAATTTACCGATCCTTCGTAAACCCTCTGTGAAGGCTCCGGGATACCAGGGAACTCTTTGGAGAATGATTCAACATTGCAGTGGAGCACGTCTTTTGGGCCGTGATATCCCGCATTGAGCGGCAGCGCCATAAACAGCCCTTGGCAGTACTCGCTGCTCAGCCAGCATTTGAAGACCCCTCTTCAAACCCAATGCCATAATAGCGGCGACAGTAAGGACTAGAGCCAAGGCTGCGCATAAAACCGCCCTGCTGAGGCATCTATTAGGTAGTTATGGCATTTGAGTTTCCGTCATCCATCCAGCTGCGGTTGAGCAGCCCGCCCACCGAGGTGCTGCGCTACCAGGTGCTCTCCATTGAGTTAGCCAGCTCTGACCGGCTGATTGAGCCTCAAGACCTGGCTACTCTGACTCTGCCCCCTGGCATTGACACCACTGGCGGCGTGGTGATTACCGGGCGTGCTCCAATCTGGCTTTACGCTCACCTAGTACACGAGCTGCACCCCACCGCCTGGGTTGCCTGCTACGATCCTCGCCTGGGGGGCGGGGTGGTGGTATCGACCCACTCTCGCCAGGCCCACATTGGCCAGGTAGTGCCGCTGCCCCAGGCACAACCCTCACCCCGACTAGGGCCAGCACTATTGGTGGTTGGCCCCCCAGACAGCGGCAAATCTGTGCTCAGCCACGCCTTATTTACCGCGCTGTTGCCCCAGCACCCAGAGGTGTTTTTGCAGCGGGCCAACTGGGATGGCGAAGGCAACTGGATTTCAGAGCTGCCCGACTCGGCTACCCCAGAGCAGCGAGAAGCGTTCAAGCTGGCCTACAAAGGGGGCCTCAGCGATCGCTTCTTTGGTCACCACGGCCAGGCCATTTTGCAGTTGCGGCGGCAAAAGCCCCTGGTGCTGGTGGATGTGGGGGGGAAGGTGCAGCCGACTAAAGCGCCGCTGCTAGAGGCCTGCTCCCACTATGTGGTGATCAGCTCCCAACGCGATCGGGTGGAGGAATGGCACGAGTTTTGCCGCGATCGGGGCAACCTGAAATGCTTGGCGGTGATCCACAGCACCCTAGAGGCCGACGTCCAGATTCACCGGTGGCAGCCCTACTTAGAAATTAGCTGCGGCCCCTGGGTGCTGGGGCAGAGCCCTCGGGTACCGGGGGTGCTGCTAGAGCAGGTGCAGGCGCTGCTGGGGGTGCAGCCATGAGACATTTTGAATGGGCGACTTTGGCTTTGAGCAGGGTGGTGTGGCTGCTGCGGGAGGCGATGCCATGAGCCCCACTGCCTACCAAACTGACCACCTGTTTTTGCTGATGGGGGGTAACCCGCTGCCCAATGCGGTGGCGGCCCTGACCCTGCTCAAGCCGGGGGGCACGCCCCACATTGTGCACACCCGTCAGACCCAAACCCAGGCCCAAAACCTGATGGCGCTGCTCCAGGAAGGTTTTGGTTACCAATCATCTCCGCTGATTGACCTAGACTCGGCCCAAGCGGAGGCGTTGATCATTCGCGATCGGGTGCGGCGACGGGCCAGTGTGCTGATGGGCAGGGTGGGGCTCAACTATACCGGCGGCACCAAGCCCATGTCGGTAAACGCTTATCGGGCAGTGGCCGAGGTCTGCCCCGATGCCATCTTTAGCTACCTCGACTCCAGTACCTCGGCGATGATCGTTGAGAGTGATGGCACCCCTAGCCCTCGGCTACCCCTGGCCATCAACCTCTCCCTAGAGCAGTTGTTTCAGCTCCATGGACTGCGCTGGCGGGCCAACCAGCCGCCCCTCACCGAGCCAATTTTGCCCGAGGCGGCGGCCCACTTGGCCCAGGTCTACCAAAGCTGGGGTCTGGTGCGCAACTGGCGACAGTGGTGTCAAAATTCGCTGTTGCCCCTAACCAAGGATCGCGACTATTGGCTGCCAGAATGGCAACTAGCCGAGGCTCAGCCCGTGTCGCTAACGGGGTTGGCCACGCCCTTGAAGGATGTTTTACAAACACACCTGGGGGCTAGCCAGGGCGAACTATCTCTCGCTAAGGCCTGCCAACGAGGTTTTGGGTCATTAACTCAGGTGTGTAGCTGGCTCGATGGCCTGTGGCTAGAGCATTACACGCTCACTCAGGTGCAGGGCATGGCCCCAGGGTTTGCCATTCAAGAGGCTGGGTTGGGGTTTCACATCGTTGAGCCCGCTAACCCCACCCCCCGCTACGACAAGTTTGAGTTTGATGTGGCGTTTATGCAGAGCTACCACCTGTTTGCGCTGTCTTGTACGACGGCAACAGGGCGGGGGCGGTGCAAGCAAAAGCTGCTAGAGGCGGTAGTGCGGGCGCGGCAGTTGGGGGGCAGCGAGGCGAGGGTGGCGCTGGTGTGTGGCTACCACCGGGCAGAGGAGTTGCAGGCAGAACTGGAGGTGATGGGGCGCGATCGACGGGTGGCGGTATTTGGCCGCTACGACTGGCCGAGGTTGGGACGGAAAATTGCAGAGTGGGTGGAAAGGAATGGTTGAACTCAACAGTAAACGCTCAATAGAAATTGCGATCGCCTGGTGCTTGGCCTGGGGTGATGCTCTAGAACCACATGTTGATCTAGATACACTCGCACGCATGAGGCAAACCATGGCAGATGGCCAGGTCGTCCCTGCACCAGTGCAAGCTTATGTTGAACAAGCCCAAACGCTTGCGCAACTCTCTTATCCTGAAACGCTGGATGAGCTACAGGCTTTGACTAAAGAGAATCTTGAACTGTGGAACTCAACGTTTGGTCTAGTCTACGGTGGTGCAACCAAAATCAAACAGTATGTGTTTGAAGCCTCCAAATTACAGGATATTCGGGGGGGATCGGCTTTATTGGATCGCATCAACTTAATTGACCTACCTGCCTTTTTTAACCAGTCACCTGAGTCTCATCAGTTTGACGAGCAATTTGTCAGATCAAGAGAATGGCTTGCCGCTAATATCTCTAGTCATGGATCAACGAATTTAATTGATGCCCTGATTCCTGAATTAGTAATCTATTCGACCGGGGGGAACATTCTAGCTTTTTGTCCAGCAGGCTATGTCCATCAATTAGCCAATGCCATTGAGAAGCGGTACACCCATGAAACTCTGACAGCTAATTCCTGTGCTGTGGGTGGTACCTTCCGTTTCTTGGAACTACGGTTTGGTCTACTGAAAGACCCGATTGAACAAACCAACTGGCTGGAGTGGTATCGAAAGCATAAAGATAAGCCTTTGGTAGAGGCGTACTTTGGAAGCTCTGAAACTGACGCTGCCAAGCAGGTTGAAAAGTTTAAGAATCGCAAAAGCTTTAATGAGCTAGTGGGTAAACTGGCAACTCGTTTCAATCAACGACGCAGTGGCCACGACTGGCCAGAGGAAGAACGGCCCAGCCGTCGCTATCCACCCATGTTTGAAACTCATCCCTATGTGCGGCGAGATAACACCGACAAACGCTCGGCGGTTCGCCAGGTGGAAGCATTGCCTAACGCCCCCTGGTTTTCAGAAACAACCGCCCGCAAGCGTCTGGTCGGTCAGAGGGCAAAACGAGAGGATCAAAGCAATAGCTGGTTCCGACAGGCTGGGTTTACCTGGGATGCGGGTCAGGTAGAAAGTTGGGTTCAGAGATATGAAAATTTCTTGAATTCAAAGGAAAACTCCAGGCTGAAGTCGTTATACAACTCTGAAAGATTCTCGCTGCAGGAAGCAAGATCGCTGCGAGAGGTCGGTAACGCTAGCAAGGGGTTTGTAGCATACATCTACGCCGACGGCAACAACATGGGTGGCTACATTCAAAAAATTAAGACTGCTGAGGAATACAAAGAATTTAGCAAGGTCGTTTCAAAGGCGACCGAAGAGTCTGTCTATCATGCTCTGGCTTATCATTTGCGACCCCATAGGCTGCGCAATGTCGATGATGCCGAAACTCGCAACCGAGATGGAAACTACGTTCACCCCTTTGAAATTTTGGCTATAGGTGGCGATGACGTAATGCTAGTAGTACCCGCTGATCAGGCTTTGGCGATCGCCAAGACCATCAGTGAAGAGTTTGAGCGCATTTTGCTGAATTTAGATTCATCCCTAGCGGTTGAACCGAAAGATCTGAAACGTCCCCAGAAGGATATTCATCGCTACCAACCCACTCAAGCGGAAGCTTCCCAATGCCAACTCAGCATGGCTGCTGGGGTCTTGATTACAGCTGACGATACTCCTATCTATTACGCTGAAAATCTTACCAACCAGCTACTGAAGTCGGCAAAGAAAAAGGCTAAGGATCTGAAGCGAGATTTGCATTATTACGGCGGCACCCTCGACTTCCTGGTGCTGAAGTCGACAACCATGCTCTCGTCGAAGGTGGGTGAGTTCCGCGAGTCAGGGTTGGTCATTGACGGCAAACCCAAGCTCAAGCTGTATGGGGCCCCCTACACCCTGCATGAAATCGGTGGATTGATCAAAACAGCCAAGGCTTTGAAGGCGGCAGATTTTCCGCGATCGCAACTCTACCAAATCCGCAGCTTACTAGAGCGAGGCAAAAATACCGCCATACTTAACTACCGCTACTTCCGGGTGCGGTTAGGGAAAGACAAACAACGCCTCTTAGAAGAAGCTTTTGAAAACGCTTGGTGCCAACCCAAAGATAGCCAAAATGGCGGTAATCTCGCTCCCTGGATGTCCTTCAAGGAAGGCTCAAGTACCACCTACGAAACTATCTGGCGTGAGCTGGTAGACCTCTACCCCTTTATTGACGAACAGGAATCAACCCCTACCATGTCTACACAAGCTAATGGGGAGGTGCGGTAATGGTGCAGTTGCGCGAGTTACTTCAAACCTCCCAAAATTCCCTGTCTCTAACAGCCCTGATTGACAGCGCCCTCTGTGTAGGAGCAGGCGGTTCCACCGGCTCTCTGGCAGATAAGCCCATTATTCGGGCAGCTGATGGTCATCTGCTGATTCCCGGCTCTCAGCTTAAAGGACGCCTGCGCCATGAGTGTGAAAAACTGGCGCGAGGATTGGGCTGGCCTATCTGTGAGTCCCCGGTTCCAGCAACCATGTGCTCTCAGATTGGCCTGAGTGACCCAGCTTTTCAAAGAGAAGATTACACCGTCAGGCATCAGGTATTTGCCGATGGTCGATCTCAGCATCACTGCCTAATGTGCCAAATCTTTGGTAACCCGGCTCTACCATCACGCATTGTGGTAGACGACTTGGTCTGTCAGGTCACCCCCGACACCCTACCCGAGGTTTTGCGTCCTGGCGTTACCATAAACCGCCGCCGTCGCACTGCTGAAGACCAAAAGCTCTACTTTTTGGAAACCTCGCCGGTCAATGTGCAGCTTCCCTTTGAAGGACACATTCATTTAGAACTAGATTGTCCAGACTATGCCAAAGCTTTAATTCTGGCGGCATTGCAACATATCCATGCCTTGGGAGGCAGCAAGTCGGCTGGCCTGGGCTGGCTGACTTGGAACATTGACGACAAAACAGTCGAAGCATCTGCATGGGAATACCTGGCGGGAGGGAATGCCGCATGAAAGAAATTCAGCTCACGATAAAAGCTCTGTCACCCCTGGCCATTGGCCGCCAAAAACCAGGAGGGTCTATCAGTGAAGCCCAGGATTATATTCCAGGGTCAGTGATTCGCGGTGCGGTGGCAGGTCAAATGCTGCGTCAGTCAGGCGCAGATCCAGAGCAACCCGGTGGTGATTTCCAAACTCTGTTTGTCGATGAAGGGGCAGCAATTTTTAGCAACGCTTATCCCACAGTAGAGGGTCGGCGATCGCAAGTTCTCCCGGCAACGGCAGTTAGCTCTAAAACAGCACCCGGCTTCAAAACCGATAAAGACAACAATGGGGGCGTCTTCGATACACTCATCGATCGCTTCTGTGCCGAGGAATTTGGTCATTTGTATGATCCAAACTGCCCGAAGGACGGTGGACGGGTAGAGCCCTATGGTGGTTTTTACAGCAGGGAAGGTGAGCAATATCGCTCCCATTCTGTGGAAACCCGGTTGTTGACCCGAGTAGGTATTAACCGTAGACGCTCAACCGCCCAAGAGCAGGTACTCTACAGCATCCAAGTCATTAATGAGACCCAGAAACAGGGCAAAGAAGACACTCTCTTCAGCAGCTCCATCTATCTAGAAGACGCTCCATTAGCCCAGCTCTTAGCCCAGTATGTGAATTCTAATCATTTGCGTTTGGGTGGTTCAGTATCCCGTGGGTTGGGCAAAGTCGAGATACAGGCCGAGGTTAAGGACTATCAGGCTGATACATACAGCCGAATTGATGCATTCAACACAGCCCTCCGCGATCGCTGGCGGGCCTGGGAGAACATTTTCGGCAATCCCCAAAGTCCGCTCCCCGAAGAACGCAGGTTCTTCACTCTGAATCTGCAGTCCGATGCCATCTTGACTGAGCAATGGCGACGCACAACCGTTATTTCACCAGCCATGCTTTGTGCAATGGCCGGAGTGGCTGATTCTGACCTACAGCTTCACGCCACTTACAGCATCTATGATTACCGCTCCGGCTGGAATGCCGCCTGGGGATTGATGAAGGATGTAGAAATGGTCACCAATAAGGGAGCGGTCTACTTTTTTAGCACCTCCAGCCTGGAAAGCTGGAAGCCTGCACTAAAAGAGCTTGAGCATTGGGGGGTGGGGGAGCGCGCCCCAGAAGGATTTGGACAAGTACAGGTTTGTGGCAATTTTCACCAAGTATTTCGGGAGGATGCAGCGTGAGTTTTAGTACCCCTCAACAGATTGAACTCAAAGTTCAAAAAGGCATTCGACAATCTGAAGACAAGCTAGTTCTGTGGATTCAAGAGGCATTAGATAAGACCGAATATCCCCGCGATGGTCGCGACAAGCTGGAAGAATCTCAGTTTCGCAATCTGGTTAGGGTTTCTGATACCACTGAGAGCCCAGAGGTAGTCAAAAACTTCTTGCGCTACCAGGTGGGTCGCGAGAGAAAGTGGGGCAGAGGTGCCAAGTCCCTGGCAGAGCGCATCATCGCTGATATTGATGGGAACCTAAAGGCCAAAGCCGAAGCAATCACTAAAGAGGTCGACGGCGGTAACGCCAGCGAAATTCACATCGAATTGATTCGCCGTTATCTGGGCTATGGTGCCCGATACCTAAAGTACCTGAATTCCAAGAACGAGCAACGCTGATCCTTCTAGAGACTTAATGATCCTATGTTTGACATATTTAAAAGCCGTCTAGAACTCAGCGGCATTCTTACAACCGTAACCGCCCTTAGAATTTCCCAGGGGCGTTCGACCGAACCTATCGGTTCCGACTTGCCCGTGGTTAAAGATTCCCTGGGACGTCCTCTGATTCCTGGGGCCAGCTTTAAGGGGGCGTTGCGATCGCGCCTTGAAAGCTTCCTACGGGGAATTGATCCACAACTGGCGGTTGCTCCCAACGAGCTGGTGGGACCAGATAAGATGCGCTGGTTGAAAGAACAAAAACAGCTCCACGACAACGATGCGGCCCTCACAGCCGCTCTCCTACAGGAGACGGATCTGGCGTCTCTGGTATTCGGATCTCCCTGGGCGGCTGGCAAATTTCAAGTTAGAGACCTGTCGGTGCTTCCCGATGTCTGGTTTGGTCAGTACCAGGAGCGCGATGGTGTCTCCATAGATCGTGATACCGAAACTGCTGCCGAAGGCAAACTCTACGACTTTCAGGTGGTACCCGCCGGTACTCCCTTTGAGTTCAAAGCGGTGGTTGAAAACGCGGAAGACTGGGAGCTTGGCCTGCTCATGATTGGCCTACACCAGTTTGAGAACGAAATGATTCCCTTGGGGGGAGGTCGTTCTCGTGGGTTAGGCGTGGTCAAGCTACAGCTCGACGAAATGATTTGGGTCAAACCCAGCAGTCCCCAAGATTTGATGAACTACTTGAAACATTTAGTTGATGGGCAGCTCCAGCCTTACGTCAAATCTTCTCCAGAGATAGAGACGCTGAAAAATAAATGGACGACAGAACTGCTCAACCAACTACCCAGATTAGCCGCGAGGGAAATCACCCATGCATAAACGCTTTGTCAACCACTGCACCATAGATCTCACCATTGCTCCCCGTGGCCCCATGTTGATTAAATCTGGCAAAGAGGGGGCCGACCCTACCAAGCCAGATATGGAATTTGTTGAGACCTACTACCGGGGAGGACGTTCTATCTATTTACCGGGAAGCTCTCTCAAGGGAGCTGTTCGCGCCCATGCTGAACGCATTGTCAGAACCGTAGGGGGAGACAAGCCCTCCGACTCCAAGCAAATCTGGGCTAGCGATCCGCTAGATCGTTCCGCCTTTCGAGCATTGGAAAAGGAACCAGACAGTCGCCAGGTTTATCGACTCTCATCCTTTACCGATCAGATGTTTGGCAGCACTGCCATTTCCAGCCGGGTGCGGATCGAAGACGCCTATCCCGTAGATCGTGCTCAGCTAAAAGTTGAGGAACGAAACGGCGTTGCTATCGACCGGGTCTTTGGTTCCGTCGCCGTTGGACCTTTCAATTATCAAGTTTGCACTGCTGGAGAATTTCGTACCAAAATTCACCTAAAAAACTTTACCCTGGCCCAGCTTGGCCTTATCGGTCTGGTTTTGCGAGACCTGAACGATGGTTGGTTTGGGCTTGGCTTTGCTAAATCTCGCGGCATGGGTCTAGTCGAAGCTACCCTCAACGAAGCAGTAGTTCAATATCCAGGCTGTGTTTTGGATGGAGACACTATCAAGGCCATTGGCTCAAAACAGACCTGGGGCAAGACGATGCTGCTAGGAGCCGGTGAATTTTTAGATGAGACTGAAGCGGGTCGCTATGGCTTCCCCCAGCCAGACCACCAGGCAACTCCTGTTGCTGGAGATACCATGCCCTTGGGATTTGGAGTGCAGCTTACCTGGACAGGATCGGTGCAAGTCAACAGCCTATTCGAGCAGGCCGTGAAGTCTTGGAGTCAAGTTTTGGGGGTGGCAGCATGAGTGCATTTGTCGGCACCCAAACCGTGGAGTCGGCTGAGGAGTTGCGATCGCTCATCCAGCAATTCCAGGGTGAGAAATCCTGCTTCTTCCTGCGATGGCCCCACAAAGTCAGCGGGTTTTGCAAAACCTTACCTGATGAGTTTCCCAGCCCTGAAGGCCAAGTTTTCGACAGTCAAAAAGAACTACGCTGGAAGCAGCAGGGCATAGGAGGCTATAGCGTTTTGCTACTGAGCGCTAATGGGACAAATCCTGATTTTGAGCCGATAAGCGACTCGCGAAATATTCAAATTCAATGGGAGGTTCAAACTCAAGATGCCCATCCCTATCCCCAAACCGAGACTCGTTTTCCTAAAGGATTGAACTACAAAGAGGAAGGATTCAATCTCGGCCAACGCTACTTTTTCGATTTGCAAACAGCCACCGTCCATTTTGTTGCGCTCAAAGTGAGCTAGAAAGATGACTGCTAATCGACCCAGCAAACCCCTACCTCGCCGCCCTGATACCAGGGGTGATGGTAATGACACCGGAGTAGACAAGCCCTATGCTCTGGTACCTTTTCCCAATAACAAGCCACAGCTCAAACATCCGGTAGGACATGACCGTTATCGCCAGGATCGCTTGCACGGCAAGCTAGTGCTGAAGCTAACGGTCAAAACCGCTGTTCATATTTCCACTGGCATTGTGGCTATGGGGACTGACGTGGGAGATCGTATTCCTTTGATCAAAACTATGGCTCAGGGGCAAAATCAACAACTTACTATTCCTGGCAGTTCTCTCAAGGGAGTTGTCCGTTCAGCATTTGAAGCCGTTACAAACAGTACCTTAGCTGTTGTCAGTGGACGGTATAAAAACGATATGCCTCCAGATAGACTCCCCTGTCGAAAGAAGGAACAGCTTTGTCCAGCCAGTCTGGTATTTGGGGCGATGGATTGGCAAGGGCTAGTACACTTTACTGATGCAACCTGTGAATCAGCAAAGTCAGTGACAGGCTTTATGCCCTCACTTTATCGTCCTCGGCCTGATCAGCGACGGGCCTACTTTGCCTCCAGCGGTAAAGCCACTGGTCGTAAGTTTTACTATAACGCTGTTAAAGCAGTCAGCGGTGGCGATCGTGGTATTCCAGTGCAGCAGGCCGGTACTGAATATGTGTTTAAGACCGAGCTACAGTTTAACAACCTGACACAGGCTGAACTGGGGACGCTTCTGATTGTTCTTGGTCAAGATCCAAAATATCCTATGGCGCTAAAAGTCGGGGGCGGTAAACCGATTGGTATGGGTACGATGACCGTTGAACTTGAAGCGCTAGAAAAACCCCAAAGCTTAAAAGAGCGGTACACCCGCTACGCTATTCCCGAATCTAACCGCCTGACCGGGAACTCTCTCAAAACATTTGTAGGTGAAGCTACTCAAGCCGCTCATAAAGGTCTAGTTGAGAAACCCCAGCTTGAGGCTCTGGCCGCAATTCTCAAGTGGCCAACCGATAGAACTGCACCGGAGGGCATGTATTGATGCAAGCAACCACCGATTTAACTAGTACTCAATGGCAGGTTGCAGATGCGATCGCTCGTCAGCTCGTCCTTGATGCTGCTGATGCCAATGAACTCCGTAAAACCATTGCCTATCTGCGGGCCTACTCTGATCAAGCAGAGGCTGGAAAGAAATATTTTGACTACTTGAATACCCTAGCTCGCAATGGTAATCAAATCGGTCATAGTAAAAAAACCCAGGGCTATCTGGAAAGCATTGCCCAGACATGTCGGCAATACCTCGGAAACTACAAAGATGATGTGCCTGTAATGCTTCAGGTTTTAGGCTGGGCGGCGCGACTCATGCAGTACTACAAAGAGTCTGGGCCAATTGGTGAAATTCCTCAGCCTACAATTCAGACGGAGAGGGAATCTGAGATCCAAGCGGTAACTGCCGCCCATACCTTCAAAGTGGGACAACAGTTAGAGGCTGTAGTACTTTCAATTAAGGGAAACAGGGTAACCTACGAAATCCTGGGAACTATCAAGCTAACAACTAAGGAGCCCAAAAAAGTGGCTACTTTGGCAGAAGGTCAAACTACCACTGTTGAGGTGGTCGCTCTGAAGGAAGATGGCAGCTTGAAAACAGTCAAGTGTGCGTCTTAAAACGTCAATGTTTTTTGGGTTCTATTTTACGAACTGCCCCTTTACCCACTCTCTTACCACCCGCCGCCGCACCAACCGTCCCTGTCCACGGTGGAAGTCTATGCGTTGGGGCAACTGTTGCACTCGAAGGGAAGAAAACGCTCGGCTTTGCTCTGTGGGTTGGTGCTCCCTCGATAGCCTTCTGGCCTGGCCCTTTGCATCCTTAGCCAGCGATAACAAGCTAACTTAATCGACTTCTCTCTCAGCACTTCCTATGCTTACCATCCTATTTGTCACCGTCGGCGGCTCTCCGGCCCCCATCGTTACTGCTATCCAGAGCCTGCGGCCCGATCGCACCATTTTCATCTGCTCCAGCGGCCCTCGGGGCAGCGTATCGCAAATTACTGGCGAAGGCACCCCCTGCGAGATTCGGCGAGGGGCTGAGGTAGTCGATCGCCAGCCAAACATCCCGACCCAGTTGGGCCTAGGTACTCGCTTTAACCCCGACACCGACCTGGTGTTGCTCGAAAACCCCGACGACTTGACCGAGTGCTATCGATCGATCAGTGCAAAAGTTAAGGACATTCAGCAGACCAACCCAGGGAGCGTTTTGTACGCCGACTATACTGGCGGCACCAAAACCATGTCGCTCTCCTTAGGCATGGCGGCCTTAGACTACGGCCTTGCCCTTTACCTAACCACCAACGCCACCCGCGAAAACCTGATCCGTGTCGAGCGGGGCCAATCGACTGAGCGGGCACCCACCACACTGCTGACCGTTGATCGCACCCTCAACCAGGAACTGCCCCGGTTTTTGCAGGCCTTTAACTACGGGGGCGCGATCGCTACTCTCCAGGCCCTGCTCCAAACCCTCGAACTACCCGCCGACCAAAAACGATCTATTCGCCAACTGCGCGACATCTTTGCTGGCTTCGACGCCTGGGATCGCTTTGACCACCTAGACGCCTGGGATCTAATCTCCCTACATATGGGCCAAGTCCAGGCCTACGGCCTGGCCCTCAAACGGGTACTGGGTAGCCGCCAAACCATGGATGCCGACTTTACGGCCCCCGAGTCTATCCCTGGTCACGGCTACGAGCTGGTCGAAGACCTGGTGCTCAATGCCCAACGACGCGTTCAGCAGCAGCGCTACGACGATGCCGTCGGTCGCCTCTATCGTGCCCTAGAGCTATTGGCTCAAACTCGCCTCCGCCAGCACTATGGCATCGAAACCGGCGATGTCGATCTCGCCGAGCTGCCCGAAACCCTCCGCGATGCCTATGCCGCAGAGCGCAACCCCCGCACTAACAAGGTGCAAATTCCGCTGTGGAAGAGCTACTTGCTGCTCAGCCAACTACCAGAGGACCCGCTGGGCCAACAGTTCAAAACCCAAGAAGGTGCCCTACAAAACGCGCTTCACGTGCGTAACTATTCCCTCTTTGCCCATGGCTTTAAACCGATTACCGCCAGCGACTACCAAACCGCTGGTCAGGTGATCCAAACCTTCATCGCCACGGCTCTGGATGCTTTAATCTCCAGCAAAAGGCGAAACCCCTTACCCCAGTTTCCAATAGATATCCCCCATAGCGGAACCTGGTGAGGACGATGTCAGGTTTTAGTGGATTGCTGCCGATGCCATGTCGTGCATGCTGACCATCGGCAGCGACGCACCTCAACCACCGCCGGATGTTTACATCGTGTGAAGTGTGGTGGGTACAACAGCCTTGAATTGGTGTCATAGGCTACTATCAAGTTGTCAGTTTCGAACCTTGAAAACTGCATAGTTTCGTTCTAATGTGTCGATACTGCTCCAAGAGTAAGTCTCGACGATCCAAAGTTTCCCAAACAGAGGTTGTTAGGAGAGTAAGGCGAAGTCGTTTTTGATTGCGTCGATTTACTCCCCTGAAAACCTGGGTGGGTGAGAGTTCCAAACAGGAGTTCTTTCCTAACCCATTCCCCGCAAGGGGACGGAAACAGGTAAACATTCCCGGTTTTATCGGGGAACATCACCCCTTTCCTAACCCACTCCCCGCGAGGGGACGGCAACGCGCCTTTAGGGCCATAGGTCAACGACTTTTGCATGCGGCCACTTTCCTAACCCATTCCCCGCGAGGGGACGGAAACTTGGCCAGAGTATGGTTGTCGAGGGGTGTGGCCTCTCCTTTCCTAACCCATTCCTCGCAAGGGGACGGAAGCTGGTACCAGTTTGGCTCAATGATCAGATCAACCAGCCAGAACTTTCCTAACCCATTCCCCGCAAGGGGACGGAAACCCAAACTGGGCAGCCTTAGCGTCAAACGCAGTTACACTTTCCTACCCATTCCCCGCAAGGGGACGGAAACTCTTCCGTGTCTGCAGTAACGTCTTTGAAGATAACCTTTCCTAATCCATTCCCCGCAAGGGGACGGAAACGATCTGTTCACTTGGATCCTCTTGAACAGGACAAAGGGTCTTTCCCAATTCTTCGCAAGGGGACGGAAAACTTACTGCCAGATCGTCCATAAAGGTGTGAGAATTCTTTCCCAACCCATTCCCCGCAAGGGGACGGAAACCAACCCCATACTGCACAGAGCTGGTGCCCCAGAGCAGCCCGGCGACTTTCCTAACCCATTCCCCGCAAGGGAACGGAAACTTAGGACGTTCTACGGGCTTATGGCAATTAGGATCCTTCTAATTTTCCTAATCCATTCCCCGCAAGGGGACGGAAACGACAGCTTGGTAAAGAAGCTAGTACCGATGTCGCCTAACTTTCCTAACCTATTCCCCGCAAGGGGACGGAAACGCGTGCGCCGCCGCTGCCTTACTGCCAGGGGCGATCGGTTTCCCAACCCATTCCCCGCAAGGGAACGGAAATATGGAGAGAGTCTGACGCTGGCCGTCTTGAAGGTTACCGCCTTTCCTAACCCATTCCCCGCAAGGGGACGGAAACAGAAAGTAGCTAAACTCTGACCGACGGTTATCGCGAACAGCTTTCCCAATCCATTCCCCGAAAGGGGACGGAAACACTCCGTTGATTTTGTCGGAGTAAATGATGCCGATTGGCTTTCCAACCCATTCCCCGCAAGGGGATGGAAACTTAACCCCTTGCGCCACATACCAGTCAGCCCAGGCGCGGCTCTCCTAACCCATTCCCCGCAAGGGGGCGGAAACTTAAAGTTACCCCCAGTGGCGTAGCAATACCGCATAAACTCCTTTCCCAACCCATTCCCCGCAAGGGGACGGAAACCATTCCAAGACTTGACAGTGATTCGAATGTCTTCTTCCTTCTTTCCTAAACCCATTCCCCGCAAGGGGACGGAAACTCGATGAACTTAAAGCTGGTCATCCCAATATCTTCTTGGGCTTTCCTAACCCATTCCCCGCAAGGGGACGGAAACTTTTCAGCCATATAACGGGATATAGTCAAGCCTTGAGCTGATGACTTTCCTAACCCATTCCCCGCAAGGGGACGGAAACTTCATTGTTTCTACCTTGCTATCTAACTTTCTACACTTTCCTAACCCATTCCCCGCAAGGGGACGGAAACTCACACCAAGTAGAGGGTTAACGTGGAAACAAGCGTGCTTTCCTAACCCATTCCCCGCAAGGGGACGGAAACAGTGGACGATTGGTAGCTTCAGTGTGCATTTAATTTAATCTTTCCTAACCCATTCCCCGCAAGGGGACGGAAACGAGGAGCTAAGGCAATGATCGTGTCAGGATCAGGCTCCGACCTTCTTTCCTAACCCACTCCCCGCAAGGGGGCAGACACTTGGACAAGCGGGTACGGGTGGGTACAACTGGGGCTGTGCAGTTTCTAACCCTGCTTTGTTAGTCACAAATCCGTCAAAGCACCAAATAGTCTAATCCTGCCAAAAGTCCTTGAACCTATTGGGAGATAGCTCCGTGTACTTCACCGTGTGCTGAATATTACGGTGGCCTAAGTAAGCTTGAATAGCGCGCGTATCATGGCCCTTGGATGCTAGGTAGTAGCCGCAAGCATGACGCAGTTGGTGAGGATGTACTGGAAACGGCAGTGCTGCCTCTTGTCCAGCTCGCTGGATAATATTGTGAACTGAGCGCTCAGTGAGCGGACCCTTTCGCTCAGAGACAAAGAGATAGGGTGCATTGGGGTACTGCCGCTGAATCTGACGTAGCGCCCTCAACTCTGGCCCCCTCAGTGGATGGGTCGCCGGTGTTCCCTTCTTTCGGCGACTAACATGGAGAATACCCTGCTTCAGATCAACCTGGTCCCAACGGAGGGCGATCGCTTCCGCCACCCTCAACCCATGTCGATACATCAACATAATCATGGTCGAATCTCGATGACCATGCCGGCCTAATTTTTTGGCAGCCTGTGTCAAAGCCTCGACCTCGTCAGTGGTCAGGTACTCTCTCGATCTGACCGCTTCGTTTTTGGGTTTCTGCGGTGGTCCAGATGAGGGAACTTTCAACTTTGCCGAAAATGATGATTGGGTGTGCTTGTCTGTCATAGCTCTAATGATTGAAACGCCGTTCATCCATTTACCCAACGTTGCCGAAAATAGTCTTTTTCGGCAATGTTTGGTAAGGAAGCTTATACAGGTTTACCTGCAAGCAGAATGCGCTACACCAAAAATTGCTTCAGCGCATTCTGCTCACGTGGGGAGAGCTGATTGATCGCTGCCTTCAGCAAATCCACATTGACCCCCGAATCCTTAAAAGGTGTATTGACGCTGACGGGCAGCCCAGCACATATTCGATCAAGCTGTTGGGAGATCTCGATTTCGCTTAGCCGAGTTTTCTGGTAGGGGCGCCGCTTGTCATAAATCCGCTCTAGCGTCTCTATTTTATGCCCCATAGCCTCTGCCAATGAAATGAGAGTAGCTCTATCTTTGACTGTCTCTAGAAGGTGCACAGCATAAACTGAGCGCATAAGATGAGGCGTTAAGAATTGGCCCGTTAGTTTGTAAGCTATGCGAGCAATTTTCCCACCAAAGTCTCCACAGCGATGCTGGTTTCCCTTTCTGGCCCCTACATACAACCACACGGAGGGCTGAATTATAAGACCATTATCCTCATACACAGTGGTATTAGCTGCGATAGAAGATCGCAGTTCATAAAAATGAAAGCTGGAGTTGGGAGCTTCAAGACTTTTCCCAAGGCTGATCCAATTACCATATTTATCTCGCCAATAGCCCATGATATAGGCTTCTAGAAAGTCATAAATGTGCTTATCTCGGTACACTCTCCGATCCATAATCAACACCTGCTGATGGCCATGGGAGTCTCCACTCTTGGCAGCCTGAGGCGGAGTATCCTTGAACCAAAGCGGAACGCGCTTTAAATAACGGTCTGAGGGCGGTTTACTACCTAGATAGGCACCAAATTTTTCCTGTGTTTCTGGATCCAGATAAACGTACTGACGGGTCAAGTAGCCGTACTTGACTTCTTCCTCATCAAGACGGTTTGTAGGGAGGGGCCAAATCCATTCACCAGCTAAAAGATCCTTAGGCTTTCCGCTTAAGTCACATGACATTGCCATCTTACAACCGCGCCATTCCCCTGGTCGTCGGGGTGCCATGAGCGAAGATTTAGACCAGAGAAGAGCATCTTGAAAACTATTTGCAATAGCCGTTATAGGACGATTTGCTTTATCTTTTGTTTTAGATTCTGTAAATTTAAAGGCAGGTAACGTGACTTTCTGAATCACTTCCTTTAAGTCCAGCCATTTAAGTTCGATCAATAGTGGATCTAGCTCATTATCGGCACAGTCCTCATAATAGATTAATAGCTCTCTCACTACTTTCATGACGGGAATATCATTCCCATGAGGATGGTGGTACTGACCTAAATATTGGAATTGAACAAGCTGTGTTATTATTCCCAACTTTCTAGCTATAGAGCCTGAGTAGCATCCTCGCCGCTGAAGAAACTTAGCAAACTCATACATAAATCCTCTAAATTCCTCGGCGGCCGCTTCAGCATCTGCTCGATCTGTCAAACTAGTTGGGCGGATAATCGAGGAAAAGCTCAACTCATCTAAGGGAACATTACAGTGATTATGAAGCCAACCCAACATTTCTCTATGAGTTCTGAAGTGATCCTCTGCAGTTGTTTCACGAATTGACTTCTTAATTCGTTTCTTATAAAACGGCTCAATCGAGAACTTCCTAAACCCATCAATTTCCTGCTGTAAAGGTTCAGAAATTTGGTCGTCCTTCAAGCTGTAAGGGGTCATGTCAACCTTGTTGCGGCGCGTATTGGGCCTATTACCTCTCCCGACAAAGGAAGGTGGAGAGACTTTCGGTGTCATCTCATGGCACGTTGGGTCGACTAAAATACCCTTGTCAATACACCACTTATAGTGCTTGCGAATATGGGAACGTGGCACGGAGCGCTGGCGATCATCCTTTCCAGCTAAATCAAAGCCTTTTTCTAGAGCAATCTCCCAATCATAGAGTTTCTCAATGGGAAGCTGACCTAACGCATAGTTAGCATTGTCTAAGTCTGCTTGTGTAGAGCGCTTAGGCGGCCTTGGAAAACCCCATCCAGGCATTAAAAAGTGCCTGAGAGCTGACTCAAACTGATTGTAGGCCGCACTCTGCGAAGGCCCAAGTTCACTTTTATAATAATTGATGGTGCCTAAGATAGTTTGCATGACAAGAAAATTGAGGATTCATATAGTAGTTAGCACGGAAAGCAGTCAAGGCTTTTCTATAAAAACTGGTTTTATATAGCAATAAAGAAAATCATTCAAGCAGTGCGGCCCTAAAACCGACATCCTTGGGGAAACCAAATCTAAAACGCGTCGGGCATTAGAGGTGAAGCGCGATCGCCTCGAAGACGAACTTCGCAAAATTCAAAAGCGACAACTGCATGAAGAATTGGCCAAAGCCAGCATTCTGCCCATTTATGGCTTTCCTATCGATGTCGTTCAACTGCTGACTCAAGACAGCCGGGGACAGTCTTACTCTACCCAAGGAAAACATCGTCTCCAACGGGATCGGCGTATGGCTCTGGCAGAATACGCCCCTGGCCAAGATATTGTGGTGGATGACCGGGTACACACCAGCGTTGGCATTCTGCGGCCCGATAACCTCGACAGTCGGTATTACTGGGTTTGCCCCTACTGCAACTTCTTTGAGTCTAGAGCGCAAGAGTTTCAGCATGACGCCTGCCCTACCTGCCAGGAGCCCGTCAAGGGCATGGAACAGAGCAGCCGATTCTACAAAGTACCCAAGTCATTTACGACCGATTGGAGCGTGACGCCAAGGGTTACCCCCTACCTTAAGCCCCTACGACAGCCCACGTCCCAGGTCTTTCTGGCCCAAGCGGGGGAACAGATCGATATCGTTCCCCATGAGCTTTACGAACTGAAATTGAGCCGTGGAGGTGAATTCTTCCTGGCAAACCAAGGGGGTCGGGGTTTTAGAAACTTAGGATTTGCCCTTTGTGAACGTTGTGGCAGAGATTTGAGTGACGGCTTGCCCAAAACCCACGTTAATCGTCGTAAGGGAGAACGGGAGCACACCCATCCCGTCACCGGCAAAATCTGTTCGGGCTGGTACCAGCGAGTTCACCTGGGGCATGAGTTCTCCAGTGACTTACTCAAGATCCGATTTACTCGCAGAACCAATCCGCCTCCCTTGTTTGAAAATGTGATTCACCTCAATGCTGGAGACAGGATCCAGTCAGACGTCGATGAATCCGTCGTTACGTCCCCATCAGGTGGTACAGGATTCTGGCGATCGCTCACATACGCCCTGTTAGCGGCAGCCACCCAGGTCATCGACGTACCCAGGGCAGAGTTAGACGGACTATTCAGACCTCCGGATAACGAGGGTTCGGGCGTGGCTGAAATCGTTATCTACGACAACGTACCAGGGGGAGCTGGCTACAGCCAGAGAATTGCTGCTCAGTTTGAAGAGATTCTTCAACGGGCCTATCAGCTGGTGGAATCTTGCGGATGCAGCAGCAGCTGCTATGACTGCCTTCGCACCTATACTAATCAGGCTTTTCACCACGAGTTGGATCGTCGCCCAGTTGCTGAGTTTTTACGTTTCTTGGTAGAACAGGTCAACCCTGACCCTGATCTTCAAGCCTTTGCCCCAGATGCGAATCGAATGCCTCTAGCAGCTATAGCCGAGCGTTTACCCGGCTACTGTGACCATGCCCGTGCCGAAACCATTCTGTATCTACCTGAAATTGCAAATCCATTTACCCTCGGACTGCTGACCCAATTTGTGCGATCTCTAGCGAAACAGAACAGTCAACTCAATCTAGTGGTAGGCAAAGTCCCTGAACAAAACTTGAGACAAGAACCAGGGAAAATGCCCGCTGATGAGGTCAGAGTTTTACGAAAGCGGCTATCCCAGTGGATTGACCAGAGCTTAGTAGTGCTGAGCCAAAAGGACTCTAGTATGCAGCCTACGCTTTGTATTAGCAGCCAGTCATCTAACCGCGTTGCCCTCCAGATGCGTTTATCTGAAACGGGCGAACCGATTGAATGGTTCCAGGCCCGCAGCCAGAGAGGCGTAGAAACCGTTTTACAGAACTTGAAAGAGTTACAGCAGAAGGCTTCTAAGGTCTCTGCTGCAGATCTAGATGACCCACAGACCGAAGTTATTTTCCCCGAAACTAACTGGGGTCAGTTGGATTTGGCAGAACTCCAAGATCGATTAGGGTTTAAGGCAATCCTGGCTAAAGGCGAAATCAGCAGTGCTCAGTATAGCGATCGATATTTGGATAAAACAGGGGCATCGGTGCTAGCTCAACTTCTGACATCGGGGGTATCAGGTGATTTCCAAATAAAAGTGCACATTCAGGAGACTTATAACGAGCATAGCGATAGAGACAAAACCCGTCGTGCAGGTGTTGAAGCTGCTTTTAAGAACTATTTAAGCAATTGCCAATTGAAGATGCAGCCTTATACCCGACGCCACTCTCCTCCCTTTCCCCATCGCCGAGAGCTTGAAATCACCTACAAATCTGGAGCAGCGTGCAGAGTTTTACTAGACAAGGGAATGGATTTTCTACAAAGGGATTCATTGAATCTTTATAAAATAACAGAGAATACTTATCTGGTCATAACTTACTCTCAGTGCCACAGTTAGTCCTTATTAGTCATTGATGATTTATCCCGCCTTCTGAAAGTCCTGCATCTGCTTAAATAGCATATGGCATCGACTGCATCTTCCATGCTCCCAAAGGGCCGGGATTTTGAACATAGCCTCGCAGTTAGGACACTTCGAGAGGAGTTTGAGATTATGACGATCGCACTTCCAAACGGATTGATACTGCCACTCAATCTTGTGACATGGCACTTCTGCAAAACAGGCTCCACAAAGCCTGATCGGCTTAGGCTTCATGGATTCTCCAGCTTTGGGTACCATTTCAGCCAACCTGGCCGGAGAAATTTCTAGAAGAGAAGCTAAAGCCGTTAGCTGATCTGGAGTTGGAAAAGGATTTAGGTGAAAACGTTTCCAACGTGTTATTACTGAACCAATCCCGGCTGCTTTACCTACTAGATAGGAAGTCCATTCGTTAGCTCTTTCTACTCTTCCAAGATAATGGCTAATGCTTTCTCCCTCAAAGGGTTCAAGAGCAATGCACCAAGGGTCGAAATTATATAGGCTTGAATCCTCATTCATCGATATGTCACTAAGCTCCTACCAGCGGGTAATCTCCCTCAACTTCTTTAAGAATTCTTAAATCTACTTTAGACTGTCCGCTTTCCAAAGCATAAACTGCAGCATCTCTAAGTATTTGGTCTAGCAGCCGAATTTGTCCACGAGTCTTTTCTTGAAGTAAGGTTAAGACTTGAGGATTTTTGTCTAGATTAGAAGGTTCGGGAAGTTTTAGTATGTCATTTTCCCACGTTCTAACGGCTTTATTGAAATTCCCACCTTCTAATCGTTCAAAGTTAAAATGGCAAGCAAATCTGCTGATGACCTGCTCATTCTTACTTATCAACGTATCTAGTCGGCTGCTTGTTCCTACAAGTATGGGCAAGACTCCAGCATTTTTCTCTAAATCCCGAATATCGTCTAAAGCTTGAAACTGAAGTCTATGAGCCTCATCTAAAATGAGCATTTCAACCTGAGACTGTTGGAGGTAGTTCCAAACAATTTTTCTCTGCTGATTTACACTACCGCTAATGACTTTAGGTTTTAAACTTGTAGCGATTCGATCGAAAAGGACAGAAGAGCTGCATGAACTGCCAGTCAGCTCAATGTAAAGAACAGGAATCTTAGGGTGGCTATTAGGTCTTTTCGGTGCTCTGCTTTGAAAAGCATAAAGAATAGATGCAGAGGTTTTACCTAGCCCTGTATCTCCTACTACTCTTCCTGGCTTACGTAGCTTACGTCTACGGTCAAGCCAAGTACAATAATCTTCAACCTGCTTGAGTTTTAAGATCTCAGGGTTCCGCAGACGTTTGATTTCAGCTTGTAGCTTTTCTTCAGAAAGCATTTATATCCCAAGCTCCTGACGCATTAGATCATAGTCAATTTTTTCAATAGGCTCTTCTGAGCTTTCTTCCTCAAAAGGTAGAGACTCAACTACACTAAGCTTTTCTTCCTCATGCCAACTAGGTAAAATATCAAATTTTTCTTGTTCTAGTTTTCTTCTTTCTGACTTAGTCTTCTTTGCTTTGCTATTTAAGAATTCTCTTCTTCGAACGACTTCTTCCAAAATAGTAACATTGTTGATACCTTTACCACGTTTCTTAGAATCATCGCCAGCCTTCTTGACATCTTCTAAGGAAAGTTTTTCTGCGTCCAATCCTATTGCATAAGCTCGAGCAAGAAACTTTTCGCGGTTGTCATTTCGGTCATAGACCATAATCATAGTGATGTCTCTCGGATCAAACCGTAAAATAACCTTATGACCACTATAGGCGCCTAGGTTTTCCCCCTTATACATAAGATTGGCAAAACGCAAGTAGCCGTTATCTTTGACTACTCTTTCCTCAGCTTTCATTAAGCAAATATCTAACTCACGTTCTTTCATGAGTACAGGAGGAGATATTAGATCCTTCTGCCATCGCTCAACACGGCTTTGTGTAGCCACGAAAGGATTTGATTGAGTTCTAGAATCTGGTTTCTGGTTATAGTTATCTACGATATATCCTACCAAAAGCCATTCCAGTTCTGAGAGAGTAAGACAAGCTCGAGTCTCTGCATTTTTCGGTCTCTCTAGAACATTAGCCCCAACGAAACCCTCAATATCTGAGAGAAGCTGACTCATCGTTCTAAACGGTCTTTCGACAATACCTCCTTCAGATGGCCTCGACCTGAATTCCGTTTCAAAACCTACTTGGTCAGCAATCCATTCAGTAACATGATTGGATTTGAAGTCACTTCCGTTGTCCGTAAACAGATAAGCAGGGACACCGTAGCATGGCCATTTACTCCTCAGTTGATACTCGGGTCCATAGCTTTTAGGAAGAAATGCATCTCGAAGAGCTAAAGCAACAACTTGTGCACTCGGAGCACTAAATCCTAGTCGAAAACCGACTATACACCTGGAATGCGTATCTATTACCGTTGTTAAGTATGGCCTGCCAATTTCAACGCCTTCTTTATCGATGAGTAGTATATCTGCTTTTGTATGATCAACTTGCCAAACTTGATTGCTATATTGAATTTCAAGTTCTCTACCACTTTTTGGTCTAAGCACAAGTTTTGAGTTATGCCATCCAGGACTACGGCTTGTCTTGGCAAGATATTTCTCTTCTTCCAAAGGCTTGAGCCACCGTTCTACGGTACGTCTGCTAGGAGGTTTGCCATATTCTTTCCAAAAGCGAAACCCCTCCCCTCTCTCTCGGCTCTGAATTAAAGCACCAATCTCTTCGTCTAAGTCTTCTCCTACTAATCCTTTTTTCTCAAATTCTGAAATTTCTGGTTTTAGCTCTAGCTTTGAAAATTCATATGCTCTAGTCTCTATCCTTTCAACAACTTTGTGCCGCGGCAAAGAATTCTTACCTTTGTTGCCAGCCTTATATATTTTGACCGCTTGTCCATGCCAATATTCTTTACTCTTGCGGGGTTGTCCCTTGTCAGCTCTAGGTGCAGATATTAAAGAAGCTGGGCCATATACTTTCCACTTTTCAAACCTGAGTTCGACAAGGGGTAGAGTGCTGAGAAAAAGGCTGAGGGTTACGCTCAAAGTGTTGAATTCTAAGCACCTCAGCCATGTCTTTGAGTCTAGCGCGCCTTGATCTGACCCAAATCTTCTG
>JAESFY010000108.1_pt1 | contig 50262 bp, 44 predicted proteins | sample 9266201 | NCBI WGS metagenome assembly JAESFY01 (sample SAMN14515071, study PRJNA621656) | algae metagenome | isolation source: Nodosilinea sp. WJT8-NPBG4 and co-occurring heterotrophs from soil, lower... | place: USA: Pinto Basin, Colorado Desert, California | collected 2006-05-27 | reverse complement strand
ACAACTCCCACGGGAGCACCTCAGCTCAGTCGAAGTCCTCGAAGATCAGGGTCGTGCGCGTCGACCGGATCGACGGGATCGCCTGGATGTCCTCCAGCACGATCCGGCGGAGGTCTCGCGCGTCGTTGGCGCGCACCAGAAGGATGACATCGAAATCGCCGCCGACCAACGCCATGTGCTCGATCTCCGGGATCGCCCGCAGCCGATCGCGCACGTCCTGCCAGGTCGCCTGCTCGATCGCGAGGGTCACGTATGCGCTGGCGTGATGGCCGAGCAGCACCGGATCCGTGCGCACCGTGTAGCCGGTGATCACACCGGCATCCGTGAGCCGCTTGATGCGCGCGTGCGCACCCGCTCGCGAGATGTGCACCGTGTCGGCGATCGCGGTCATCGATGCGCGCGCGTCGCGGCGCAGCTCGCCGAGGATGGCGTGGTCGATCTCGTCCAGCGTGGTCATGGGAACCCCTTCGTCCAACCCCTGAATTCTGACACTTAGGCGCGCAGAACGGTAATCGCACTCCATTCGTTCAGCATCCAAATGCATCCCTTGGATGACTGTCGAAACAGAGGCATGCTGGGCCTACGAAGTTCGGCAGTGACGACGAACAGCTGGAGGCCACCGGATGCCGCACACCGACATGCTCCCGCGAGACTCCGCGGTGCAACTGATCGACCAGGACGGCGCGCTGATCGCGGACGAGAGGTACGCACTCCCCGACGCCGATGTTCTGCTGCAGGCCTACCGCGGCCTCGTCGAAGGACGGCGCATCAACGACCAGGCCGGCGCGCTCGTTCGCCAGGGCCGGCTCGCGGTCTACCCGTCCTCGCACGGTCAGGAGGCCTGCCAGGTCGCGGCGTCCATGGTCCTCGGCGAATCCGACTGGCTGTTCCCCACCTACCGCGACTCGGTCGCCGTGATCGCCCGCGGCGTCGAACCCTCAGACGCGCTTGTGCTCCTCAAGGGCGACTGGCACTCCGGCTACGACCCGCGCGCGCACCGGGTCGCTCCGCAGGCCACTCCGCTGGCGACGCAGCTGCTGCACGCTGTCGGCTTCGCTCAGGCGGCGAAGCACCGCGGAGAGGACACGGTCGTCCTCGCACTCTGCGGCGACGGTGCCACGAGCGAAGGCGATTTCCACGAAGCGCTGAATTTCGCCGCCGTCTTCCACGTGCCGGTCGTCTTCTTCGTGCAGAACAACGGGTTCGCGATCTCGGTCCCGCTCTCCCGCCAGACCGCCGCCCCTTCACTCGCGCACAAGGCCGTCGGCTATGGGATGCCGGGGCAGCGGGTCGACGGGAACGACGTCGCCGCCGTGCTCGCTGTCCTGGGGGAAGCCGTGTCCCGGGCGCGTGCCGGAGGCGGCCCGTCGCTCGTCGAGGCGCACACCTACCGGATGCAGGCGCATACCAACGCCGACGACGACACCCGCTATCGCAAGCGTGCCGAGGTGCAGGAGTGGGTCGCCCGCGACCCCCTGCTGCGCCTGCGTGCGCACCTCACCGCGACGGGAGCGCTCGACGCCGCGACCGAGGGAAAGTTCGCCGAGGGTGCTGAGCAGATCGCCGCCGCCATGCGCTTGGCACTCAACACGGATGCCGATCTCGACCCTGAAGACCTCTTCCGCTTCGTGACGGAGACGCGCTCACCCCAGCTCGAGGAGCAGTGGCAACTGCTGCGCGGCGAGATCGAGCGCTCGGAACTGACTGCAGGAGGCCCCCGATGACGATCGCACACGACACGCGCACCGCGCCGGAGGTTCGCGAGGTTGCGACCATGAGCATGGGCGCCGCCCTCAACCGTGCTCTCGCCGACGCGATCCAGTCCGACCCGGATGTCGTCGTCTTCGGCGAGGACGTCGGCGCGCTCGGAGGCGTGTTCCGCGTCACCGATGGACTCACGGCGCGCTTCGGCGAGGATCGGTGCTTCGACACACCGCTCGCCGAGGCCGGCATCGTCGGCACCGCGGTCGGCATGGCCATGAACGGCATGCGCCCTGTGGTCGAGCTCCAGTTCGACGCCTTCGCCCTCCCGGCTTTCGAGCAGATCGTCAGTCATGTGGCGAAGCTCGGCAACCGTACGCGCGGAGGTCTGCGGATGCCGCTCGTCATCCGCATCCCGTTCGGCGGCGGCATCGGCGGCGTCGAGCACCACTGCGACTCCTCGGAGGCGTACTACGCGCACACCCCGGGGCTCACGGTCGTGAGTCCGTCCACACCGCAGGACGCCTATTCGCTGCTCCGTGCCGCCATCGCCTCCCCGGACCCGGTCATCTTCCTCGAACCGAAGAAGCTGTACTGGAGCAAGGGCGAGGTCGACACTTCGGTCACGGCCGAGATCGGCTCGGCGCGCATCGCGAGGGACGGCACCGATGTGACCCTCCTCGCCTACGGCGCCTCGGTGCCGCTCGCTCTGGACGTCGCCGAGGTCGCGGCATCCGAGGGGCGGAGCGTGCAGGTCGTCGACGTGCGGTCGCTCTCCCCGTTCGACGACGCGACCGTGACCGCCGCCGTGAAATCCACCGGCCGCGCCGTGGTGATCGCGGAGGCGCCGGGCTACGCCTCGGTGGCCTCCGAGATCCAGGCCCGCGTGTTCGAGCGGTGCTTCGAGTACCTCGAGGCACCGGTGCGACGCGTCACCGGGTTCGACGTGCCGTACGCACCCCCGAAGCTCGAGCACTGGTACCAGCCCGATGTCGACCGGGTGCTCGATGCGATCGACACGCTGCACTGGGACGACGAACGCGGGGACGCCGAGCACGGGGACGCAGACGTATGAGCACGCAGGTGACGAACGGCACCGCGCAGGTGTTCCGGCTCCCCGATCTCGGCGAAGGACTCACCGAGGCTGGGCTCGTGCAGTGGCTGGTCGCGGTCGGCGACACGATCGTCACCGACCAGCCGATCGCCGAGGTCGAGACCGCAAAGAGCATCGTCGAACTGCCCTCCCCGTTCGCGGGCGTCGTGACGGCGCTCCACGGCACAGCGGGAGACACGATCGACGTCGGCGCGCCGGTGCTCGAAGTCGTGGGTGCGGGAGAAGAGTCGGATGCTGCGACAGCTGCCACGACCGCCGAGCACGAGGCCTACCGCGAGGAGGAGCGCGCCGGCTCGGGCAATGTGCTCATCGGCTACGGCACCAGCGAGCGCGCATCGTCGGGGCGTCGACGCCCGGCGGTCGCTGCGAAGAACCGCGCGCCCCAGGCAACCACCGGCATCAGCACTGCCCCGCCGGCGGCATCCGTCGAGACGGGCCAGACAACGGATGACGCGCGCCGTGGCCGCGTCGCCGTGCGCTCTCCGCTGGTGCGCCGCCTCGCCCGCGACCTCGGTCTCGACGTGCACACGATCGTCGCGACCGGACCTGACGGCGCAATCACGCGCGCCGACGTACTCCGTGCCGCCGTGGACAACGCCGTGGACGGGGCAGCCGCCCACCACCGCGACACGACGGCCCCCCGCGCCGCCACGAGCACCGGCACCGCCGCCGAGACCCTGGACGGACTCGCCGTCCGCTCCCGGGAGCGGATGTCACCCCTGCGGAAGGCCGTCAGCGCCAAGCTCACCCGCAGCAGGTCCGAGATCCCGGAGGCGACCGTCTGGGTCGACGTCGATGCGACCGCCCTGTGGGATCTGCGCGCACAGATGGCGCCGGAAGGCGGCAAGGCCCCCTCGGTGACCGCGCTTCTCGCCCGCTTCGTTCTCCTCGCCCTCGAGGACTACCCGGTGCTGGCGTCGCGCCTCAGCGACGACGCGAGTGAGGTGATCTCGTTCGACGGCGTGAACCTCGGCGTCGCCGCCGACACCGAGCGCGGGCTGATGGTTCCGGTGGTCCCGCGCGCCCACGACCTCTCGATCGAACAGCTCGACGTCGCGCTGCGCGAGCTCGCCGCCTCCGCCCGGTCCGGATCGATGCCCCCCGAGCGTCTCCGCGGATCGACGTTCACCCTCAACAACTACGGCGGCCTCGGCGTCGACGGCTCCGCGGCGATCATCAACCACCCCGACGTCGCCATCCTCGGCATCGGCCGCATCATCGAGCGCCCCTGGGTCGTCGACGGCGCGATCGTCGTGCGGCGCATCGCCCAGCTCTCCCTCGTGTTCGACCACCGCGTCTGCGACGGCGGCTACGCTGCGGGCTTCCTCCGCCGCGTGACCGAGCTCATCGAGCATCCGCTGCGCGCATTCGGGAGGGTCTGATGGCAGAGGCGTTCCTCATCGGCGGAGTCCGTACTCCGATCGGCCGCTACGGCGGGGCACTTTCCGGCGTGCGCCCTGATGACCTCGCCGCCTTGGTGGTCCGCGCAGCCGTCGCGCGCGCAGGTGTCCCGGATGCCGCGATCGACGAGGTCATCCTCGGTGCGGCCAATCAGGCCGGTGAGGACAATCGCAACGTCGCCCGGATGGCCGTGCTGCTGTCGGGCCTCCCCGACACCGTCCCCGGAATCACCGTGAACCGGCTCTGCGCGTCGGGCATGTCGGCCATCGCGATGGCCGCACAGGCGATCCGCGCCGGAGACGCCGACCTCATCGTCGCGGGTGGCGTCGAGTCGATGACCCGCGCGCCGTGGGTGCAGGCGAAGCCGGAGCGTGCATGGGCGAAGCCCGGCGAGGCGTTCGACACCTCGATCGGCTGGCGCTTCACGAACCCTCGCCTTGCGGCGCGAGACAAGGCCACCTTCTCGATGCCGGAGACAGCGGAAGAAGTCGCGCGCCGCGACGGCATCACCCGTGCCGACGCCGACGCCTTCGCCCTCCGCAGCCAGGAGCGGGCCATCGCCGCGATAGACGCGGGACGTTTCGCCGACGAGATCGTCGCGGTGCCGACGCGCGTCGGCGACGTCACCACCGACGAGGGCCCGCGCCGCGACACCAGCCTGGACGCCCTCGCCGCACTCCGACCGGTCGTCGCCGGCGGCGAGGTCGTGACTGCCGGAAACTCCAGCTCGCTCAACGACGGCTCCTCCGCGATCATCGTCGCGAGCGCCGAGGCCGTCCGTCGCCACCGGCTCGTGCCGCGCGCGCGCATCGTCAGTGCGACCTCGGCAGCCCTGGCGCCGGAGATCATGGGCCTCGGTCCCGTGCCCGCGACCGAGAAGGCGCTCCAGCGCGCCGGCATCCGCATCGACGACATCGGCGCCGTCGAACTGAACGAGGCGTTCGCGACCCAGTCGCTCGCGTCGGTCCGCCGCCTCGGGATCGATCCCGACATCGTCAACCGCGACGGCGGCGCCATCGCCCTCGGACACCCTCTGGGATCGAGCGGATGCCGCATCGTCGTGACCCTTCTCGGCCGCATGGAGCGTGAGGGCGTGGAACGAGGCCTCGCCACGATGTGCGTCGGCGTGGGCCAGGGCGCCGCGATGATCGTGGAGCGGCTCTCATGACGGTGCAGATCGAGGAACGGTCCGACTGCGTCGTCGCCACGTTGAACCGTCCGGAGAAGCGCAACGCGATCGACAAGGAGACCATCGACGCCTTGCACGATCTGTGCGCGTCTCTCGAGTCCGATCCGCGCACACTCATCGTCACCGGTTCCGGCGGCGTCTTCGCGGCCGGAGCCGACATCGCCGAGCTCCGCGAGCGCACCGCCGACGACGCCCGACGCGGGATCAACGCGCTGGCCTTCCTCCGCATCCGCGAGCTGCCGATGCCCGTGATCGCCGCGATCGACGGCTACGCACTGGGCGGCGGCGCCGAACTCGCCTATGCGGCAGACATCCGCATCGGCACACCTGCTCTTCGGATCGGCAACCCGGAGACGGGCCTCGGGATCATGGCCGCGGCGGGAGCGACCTGGCGGCTGCCTGAGATCGTCGGCGAGGCGCGCGCGAGCGAACTGCTGCTCACCGGTCGCATCCTCGACGCCGACGAGGCGCTGTCCTGGGGCCTCGTCTCGACCTTGCATGCAGCGGACGATCTGCTCGGCGCCGCCCACACGCTCGCCGACCGGATCGCCGCGAACGACCCGCTGGCGACCCAGCACACCAAGCGCGCGCTGCGGGCACCTCGCGCCGAGCATCCTGCGATCGAGTTCGAACTGCAGGCCGAGCTGTTCGCATCGCCCGAGAAGCACCGCCGCATGACCGAGTTCCTGGAGAGGCGGGCCCGACGATGACTGAGACGACTGCCCCCGCTCACGTGGGCGTGCTGGGCGGCGGGCGCATGGGCGCCGGCATCGCGCACGCCTTCCTGCTGGCCGGCTCCCGCGTGAGCGTCGTGGAGCGCGATCAGCCGTCCGCGGATGCCGCCGCGGAACGCGTGCTCGACAGCATCCGCCGCTCGATCGAACGGGGCGCGAGTCTCGACGCATCCCTCTTCCGAGAACGTCTCGACTGCGGCACCGACATCGCCGCCTTCGCGGAGTGCGCGCTGGTCATCGAGGCCGTGCCGGAGGATCGCGCACTGAAGGAGACGGCACTCAGCCGGGCCGAGGCCGTGATGCGCGAAGGCGCCGCCCTCGCCTCGAACACCTCGTCCATCTCGATCGACGACCTCGCCGCGAACCGCGCGCGGCCGGAGAGCTTCCTCGGGCTGCACTTCTTCAACCCGGTACCGGCATCCGCGCTGGTGGAGATCGTCCGGGGATCGGCCACCCGGCCCGACGTCGTCGACCAGGCTCGCAGCTGGGTGCAGGCGCTCGGCAAGACTCCGATCGTGGTGCGCGACTCCCCCGGCTTCGCCTCGTCGCGCCTGGGTGTGATGCTCGGTCTCGAAGCGATCCGGATGCTGGAAGAAGGCGTCGCGAGCGCCGCCGACATCGATGCCGCCATGACGCTCGGGTATCGGCATCCGACCGGGCCGTTGCGCACCACCGACATCGTGGGACTGGACGTGCGGCTCGGGATCGCCGACGAGCTCGCCGCCACGCTCGGCCCGAGATTCGAACCGCCCGCATTGCTGCGCACGATGGTCACCGAGGGAAAGCTCGGCCGCAAGAGCGGCGAAGGCTTCTACAGATGGTCCGCCGTCAGAGGAACAGAGGAGACGTCATGACCGACTACCTGCCGAGCTACGTGGAGGGCTCCTGGTGGACGCCGGTCCTTCGACAGGCTCAGGCGCCCAGCGAGGGCACCGACGTGCGCGATGCCTCCACGGGCGAGATCGTCACCCGCGTCAGCACGGATGGCCTCGATCTCGCCGCGGCGCTCGAGTACGGTCGCACGGTCGGACAGGCGAGCCTGGGCGCACTCACGTTCCACCAGCGCGCCGTGCTGCTCAAGAAGTTCGCGCTCGCGCTGACCGAGCGCAAGGACGAGCTGTACGCGCTCTCCGCCCGCACCGGCGCCACGAAGACCGACTCGTGGGTCGACATCGACGGCGGCATCGGCGTGCTGTTCTCTTACTCCGGTAAGGGCCGCCGCGAACTGCCGAACAGCACCGTGCACGTCGACGGCCCGGTCGAGCCCCTCTCGAAGGACGGGTCCTTCCTCGGACGCCACGTCTACACAACCCTGCGGGGCGTCGCCGTGCAGATCAACGCCTTCAACTTCCCGGTGTGGGGGTCGCTCGAGAAGCTGGCCCCCGCGTTCCTCGCCGGCATGCCGACGCTCGTGAAGCCCGCCACCCCCACCGGGTACCTCGCCGAGGCGATGGTGCGGATCCTCGTCGAGTCGGGACTGCTCCCCGAGGGGTCGCTGCAGCTGGTGAGTGGAAGCGTGCCGACGCTGTTCGACAATCTGCGCCTCGGCGACATCGTCGGGTTCACCGGCAGCGCCTCCACGGCGGAGAGCCTCAAGGCGCACCCGGCCGTACAGACAGGCGGCGTGCGCTTCACGGCCGAGACCGACTCGATCAACGCCTCGGTGCTGGGGACGGATGCCGTCGAGGGCACGCCAGAGTTCGATGCCTACGTGCGCCAGCTGGTCACCGAGATGACGACGAAGGCGGGTCAGAAGTGCACCGCCATCCGCCGGGCCATCGTGCCGACAGGGACAGCGGATGCCGTGATCGACGCGGTCCGCACCAGGATCGCTGCGAAGACCGTGCTCGGCGACCCGCGAGCCGAGGGCGTGACGATGGGTCCGCTGGCCTCGAGCGCACAGCGCGACGAGGTGCTGCGCCAGGTGAAGGTGCTGCAGGATGCCGGCGGACAGCTCGTCGTCGGATCGACCGATGCTCCGGAGGTCCGTCTCGCCGACGGCAGCACCGCCACCTCGGCGGACGGCGCCTTCGTCTCCCCCATCCTGCTGCGCTTCGACGAAGCGCAGACCGATGCCGTGCACACGGTGGAGGCGTTCGGCCCGGTGGCGTCGCTCCTCACCTACGACACGACCGCAGAGGCAGGGGCTCTCGTCGGGCGCGGCGGCGGATCCCTTGTCACCAGCATCGCGACGCACGATCCGGTGCAGGCGGTCGACCTCGCCACGCGCATCGCCCCCTTCAACGGACGGATGCTGCTGCTCGACCGCGACGACGCCCGCTCGTCGACCGGGCACGGCTCGCCGCTCCCCAACCTCGTGCACGGCGGGCCAGGACGCGCGGGCGGCGGCGAAGAGCTCGGCGGCATCCGCGCGGTGCTGCACCACATGCAGCGGACAGCCGTGCAAGGTTCGCCGCAGATGCTCACGGCGCTCACCGGCGTGTGGCACGCGGGCGCAACGGCGCGCAGCGAGGGACGGCATCCGTTCCGGAAGTCTCTCGCCGAGCTGCGCATCGGCGACCAGATCGTGTCGGTGTCGCGCGAGGTGAGGCTCGACGACATCGAGACGTTCGCCCACTTCACCGGCGACACGTTCTACGCGCACATGGACGAGGATGCCGCGGCGGCCAACCCGTTCTTCCCCGGTCGGGTCGCGCATGGCTACCTGCTCGTGTCGTGGGCGGCCGGACTCTTCGTCGATCCGGAGCCCGGCCCGGTCCTGGCGAACTACGGCCTCGAGAACCTGCGCTTCGTGACTCCGGTCTCGCCGGGCGACAGCATCCGTGTCGAGTTGACGGCGAAGCAGATCACTCCGCGCGAGACCGACGAGTACGGCGAGGTGCGGTGGGATGCCGTCATCCGCAATCAGGATGACGAGACGGTCGCGACCTACGACGTGCTGACCCTCGTCAGCAAGGAGCCGGCGGCCGAGCCGGTCGTCGCATGAGGGAGATGATGCAGCGGGACAGGGCGTCCGCTGCGCTGGGGATAACGGTGCAGGTCGACGAGCCCGGTCACGCCGTCGTGTCGATGGTCGTGCGCGACGACATGCTCAACGGCTTCGCGATCACGCACGGCGGCCTGGTGTTCGCCCTCGCCGACACAGCATTCGCCCTCGCCTGCAACGAAGACGAGCGGGTGACGGTCGCGGCCGGCGCCGACATCACGTTCCTGAAGTCGACTACGGCCGGGCAGACGCTCACGGCCACCGCGGTGCGGCGGGTGATCAGCGGACGCACCGGGCTCTACGACGTCACGGTGACCGACGAGACAGGCGACGCGGTCGCGGAGTTCCGCGGCCGGTCGGTCGTGACGAACCGCGCGTAGGACGTCTGCCTGGCGGGCCGAACTTCTGCGGCCAGGCCGAACTTCTGCGGCCGATTGCGGCCGAATTGGCCGCAGAACTTAGCAATGGCCGCAGAAGTTCGGGCCGCAGAAGTCAGCGGACGACGGTGGCGGAGAGTATGGCGGATGCCGCGGCACGTGCTTCCTCGGCCGTCCCGGCAGTGAGCGCGGCGTCGGCCGCATGTCTGCAGGTCGCGACGTCGACCTCGGCAAGCGCGGCAGCGACTCGCCCCAGCGACCGCGAGGTCATCGAGAGCGATGTCGCACCGAGTCCGACGAGCACGGGTGCAAGGGCCGGGTCACCGCCGGCTTCGCCGCACACACCCACCGGTTTGCCCGCGGCGCGCCCGGCCGCTCCGACCGCGCCGATGAGCCTCAGCACCGCCGGCTGCCATGGATCGTTCAGGTCGCCGAGCTCGCTGACGAGCCGGTCGGCGGCCAAGGTGTACTGGGCGAGGTCATTGGTGCCCAGGCTGACGAAGTCGACGATCTCGAACAGTTCCGACGCCAGCAGCGCGGCTGACGGTGTCTCGATCATGATCCCGACGCGTTCCAGGCCGGCCGCACGGCACCGCTCCGAGAAGTCGCGCGCCTCTTCGACGGTCGAGACCATCGGCGCCATGACTTCGACCTCGGCCGATTCGGCATCCGCCGCGAGCGCCAGAGCACGCAGCTGGTCGTTGAGCAGCTGCGGCGATCGCCTCGCGATGCGCAGGCCCCGCACGCCGAGTGCCGGATTGTCCTCGTGATCGGCATTCGCGAAGGGCAGCGGTTTGTCGCTTCCCGCATCGAGCGTGCGCACCACGACCTTCCGCCCTGGGAAGGCTGCGAGCACTCCTCGGTAGGCGGCGACCTGCTCATCGACGCCCGGCGCATCCGCCCGGTCGAGGAAGCAGAACTCGGTGCGGAAGAGACCGATTCCCTCGGCGCGAGCGGCCGCGGCGGTCTCGGCATCCGCCGTTCCCCCGACGTTGGCGAGAAGCGGCACACGGTGTCCGTCGGCGAGCGCGCCCGCGCCGCCGAAGGGGACGACGATCGCGGCGGCACGCGCGGCGGCGACTCTCTCGACCGGAGGATCGACCTCGACCGTGCCCCGGTCACCGTCTACGAGCACCAAGGCGCCGTCGACGACCCCCGTCACGCCGGTCAGGCCGACGACCGCGGGGAGTCCCAGAGACCGAGCGATGATCGCAGTGTGCGACGTCGGTCCGCCTTGCTCCGTGACGAGGCCGACGCACTGCCCGCCCTCCAGCGATGCCGTGTCAGCTGGTGAGAGATCCGCGGCGACGAGCACGAAAGGCTCCTCGCGCTCGGGCACCCCCGGCATGTCGACCTCGAGGATCTCTGCGATGATCCGATCCCGCACATCGCGGATGTCGGCCGCGCGCTCGGCCATGCGTCCACCGAGCGCCCGCAGTCCCTTCTCGTGCACAGCCGCCGCTTCCCACACGGCCCGAGCGGCGCTGCGCCCCTTGGCCTGCACGAGAGCGGTCGCGTCGGCGACGAGCTCCGGGTCGGATGCGAGCAGACGCGAGGCATCGAGGATCGCCCTCGCCTCTCCCGCGGCCCGGGCAGTGCGCGAGCGCAGCTGATCGGCGACGGCCACCGCCGCCCACTCGATGGCAGAGACCTCGTGGGCGCGGGCTTCCGGGGCGATCACCGCGGTCGCATCGGGTTCCGGCAACGGAGGGGCGAGGTGCACGGCGGCCGCCGAGACCACCCCCGCGCTGACTCCGCGGCCGCGGAGGACAGTGCCCGAGGCGATCTCGACCGGTGTCTCGGCCTTGCTCGCGGACCTCTCGGGGGCCGACGTGGCCGGTCGCGGCGCGACCTCAGGTGCAGCGGTGTCGGTGCCCTCGCCGAATCCGTCGGCGAACAGCGCGTCGACGCGGTCGAGCGCCGCTTCGGCATCCGTGCCCCGCGCGCTCAGCTCCAGCTCATCTCCCTGCCGCGCCCCGAGGATGAGCAGTCGGGAGAGGCTGGCAGCGGAAGCGTCAGGTCCGTCGGGGAGGCGCCGGAGGCGCAGCTCCGCTCCCATGGAGGCCTCGGCGATCAGCGCCGCCGGACGAGCGTGGATGCCGAGCGGATTGCGCACCCGCACACGGCGGGTGAGGACCTCGCCGTCAGCAGACAGGGCGTCAGCGGAGCCGTCAGCGGGCGCGGCCTCAGCCGGCACCCCGTCGGATGCGGCCGGTGACGGCTCCTCCCCCAGCTGACCCGTCTTCGCTCCGAGCGCCGCGCCGGCCTCAGCAGACACTTCGTCGAGTGATCCGCCGGCAGCCGCCGAGACCACCGCGGCGAGGAGTCCCTCCACGAACGGCGCCGGAGCGAGCCTCACCGGGACATCGCTCATGCGCAGTTCGAGCGCGAGCTCCGCGCTGAGAACGGCTGAGCCCAGATCCATCAGCACGAGCACGCCTTCACAGTCGGCGGCGAGCTCGTCGATGGCGGTGGCGACGGCGACGGCATCCGTCCCGAGGATCGGGGTCCCGTCCGGATCCGTGCCCGCCCCGGCGGCGACCTGCACCCGCACACCGCCGCCCTGGATCATCTGCAGGGCAAGCTCCAGCGCCGCCTCCCCGAGTCGTGCGCTGTGGGAGACGGCGACGATCCCGATCATCAGGAGGTGCCGGAGATCGCCGCGGCGAGGGCCTCGAACAGGAGCGCCGTCGAGGCGGCGCCGGGGTCGAGGTGTCCGGCGCTTCGCTCGCCGAGGTAGCTCGCCCGTCCCTTGCGGGCGACGAGCGGCTCGGTCGCATCGCGCCCGGCAGCGGCGGCATCCGCGGCCTTCCGGGAGGCGGCCGTCAGGTCGTCGCCCTCCGCGATGGCTGCATCGAGCGCGTCGACCGCGGGTGCCATCGCGTCGAACATGGTCTTGTCGCCCGATTCGGCCTTTCCGCGCGCGACGATGCCCTCGAGTCCGGCGCGCAGTGTCGCCGCGAGCCCCGCGGCGTCGAGCTCGGTCACGGCTCCCGCGGTCATCCCCATCCGCAGGAAGAACGTGCCGTAGAGCGGGCCGCTCGCACCGCCCACCGAACTGACCAGCGTCATGCCGACCGCCTTGAGCAGCTCATCCGCCGTCGCCGGAGCCCCCGCGGCGAGCTTCTCTGCCACGGCGGACATCCCCCGCGCCATGTTCGCGCCGTGGTCGGCATCGCCGATCGCCGAGTCCAACTCGGTGAGCCATTCGCGCTTCTCGGTCACCGCCTCTCGGAAGCGGGTGATCCAGTCGACGAGGATGTCGGTTCCGATGGTGTCAGTCATTCGTTCAGTCCTTCAGGGTCGAGTTCCGGTTCCAGTCGCGAGATTCCAGGCATCCTGGGGCGGTCCGGCTGCCATATCGCGACCGGAGTTCAGGGCGCCTTCCGGTCACGCGCCCCAGCGCAGACCGGGTGTGTTGACGGGAGCGTCCCATAGGCGCAGCAGCTCGTCGTCGACCTTGAGCACGGTGACCGAGCACCCCGCCATGTCGAGCGAGGTGATGTAGTTGCCGACGAGATTGCGTGCGATCTGCACCCCTGCCTTCTCCAGCAGGGCGGCGACCTCGGCGTACATCAGGTAGAGCTCGATCTGCGGCGTCGCCCCCATGCCGTTGACCATGACGATCGCGGGCCCGGCGAAATCGAGGTCCGCGAGGATCGGCTCGACCAGCTGACGCGCGATGTCGGATGCCGGAGCCATCGGCTCGCGGTGCCGACCGGGTTCGCCGTGGATGCCGATGCCGATCTCCATCTGATCGTCCGGCAGGTCGAAGGTCGGCTTGCCTGCGGCGGGTACCGTGCAGCTGGTGAGCGCCATGCCCATCGAGCGCCCCTGACCGTTGACGCGCGTCGCGAGCTCGACGACGGACGCGAGGTCCTGTCCCTCCTCGGCTGCCGCGCCCACGAGCTTCTCGAGCAGCACGGTGAGTCCGACGCCACGGCGTCCTGCCGTGTAGAGCGAGTCCTGCACCGCGACATCGTCGTCGACGACGACGGTGCCGACCTCGATGCCCTCCATCTGCGCGAGCTCGGCCGCCATCTCGAAGTTCAGCACATCTCCGGTGTAGTTCTTCACGATGTGCAGGACGCCGGCTCCGCGGTCGACGGCCTTCGTCGCCGCCTGCACGCGGTCAGGAGTCGGAGAGGTGAAGACCTCGCCGGCGACCGCGGCGTCGAGCATGCCGGCGCCGACGAATCCGCCGTGCAGCGGCTCGTGGCCGGATCCGCCGCCGGACACGACGGCGACCTTCCCCTGCTCCTTCGGAGTCGCGCGCGTGATGACGTGCGTCTCGAGGTCGACCGACAGCTCCGGATGAGCGAGCGCGACACCCTTCAGGGATTCGACGAGAACGTCCTCAGGGGCGTTGATGAGCTTTTTCATCGTGCGATCTCCTTCGATCCTGTGGCTCTTGCGACGACTTTCGCAAAAATCCGAAAGCAATTCGTTAATGTCGAATATGCTCGGAGCCGGTCGGGTTGTCAAGATCAATCCGGAAGACCTGCAGAATGAGCCGGTTCGATGACGTACCGGAAGGAGGAGAGACCTGTGATCCAGGCGATCGATCGCGCGGCGAAGATCCTCGAACTGCTTCAGGGAGCACGCCATCTCGGCATCACGGACCTGGCTGCCGCGCTCAGCCTGCCGCCGTCGACGGTGCACGGCATCGTGAAGTCGCTGCGCTCGCACGGGCTCGTCGCCAAGGAGCGCGGAGGGCAGCGCTACATGCTCGGCCCCACCCTGCTGCGGCTCAGCAACGTCTACCTCGACACACTCGACGTGCGTGCCAGAGCCATGCGCTGGACGCAGGAACTCGCTCGCCGCACGAACTTCTCGGTGCGCCTGGGAGCCCCGCACTTCACCGACGTGCTGGTCATCCACCACAACCTCCGCCCTGACGACAGTCAGCAGATGCTGGAGACCGGCGTCGCGATCCCCGCGCACGCCTCGGCCATGGGCAAGGTGCTGCTCGCGTACGACCTCGGCTTTCAGCGGACCGTGTTCGAGCAGCCGCTGAACAGCCTCACCGGCGACACCGTGACCGACATCGCACGCCTCACCCTGGAGCTGCCGGCGATCGCGGAGCGCGGCAGCGCGAGCGAGTCCGACGAGGCGGTGCTCGGTGAATCCGCGATCGCCGCGCCCATCGCCGACGCGTCGAACGACATCGTCGCCGCAGTCGCCGTGGTGATGCCGACGTCGGAGACCCCGGCATCAGACGCCATCCACAATGCGCTCCGCGAGACAGCCCGCAACATCTCGCGGGAGCTCGGCGCCACGTCGTGGCCGCCGCGCGTCGCTCCCGTCGAGGACTGAGCGGACGAAAGATGCTGTCGGCAGCTCACAGCCGCACCGCGAACCCGTTCGCCGCGACCGCCGCCGCCGCCGACCAGCCGCTCACCCGACCCGCTGCACCCGCGACGTTCAGCCGCGCAGCGCGAGAGCGAGCGGCAGCACGTCGGTGGCTCCCGCACGGCGCAGCACCCGGGCGGCGACCGTCATGGTCCAGCGGCTGTCGACCAGGTCGTCGACCAGCAGCACGGGCCCCGCGGGCACCTCGAGGTGCTGGGCGCTGAAGCGGTCCCAGACGCCCGCGAGGCGGAAGACACTGTTCCCGCCCGGCTGCCCGCTCGGTCCGCCGTTCACAGGCTCGAGCGCGCCCAGGTACGGCAGGCGTCCGACCTCGGCGAGGCCGCGAGCGAGGGAGTCGACCAGGAGGGGCCGCGATCGTGACGGCATCGCGACGACGGCCACCGGCCGTTCGGCCCATCCCCACCCGGCGAGTACGCGGATGCAGCCCTGAATCAGCTGCGGTGTGACCACGGCATCCGCAGCTCCCGCCGCGAACATCTCCCGCAGCGTGTTGCCCCAGCCCAGATCGGTGAGACGCGCGAGCGCCCGGCCCTCGCCGGCCTGCTCGTCGGCGGCGATCCGCCCCTTGACCGGCACGTCGAGCCGATCGGCGCCGGTCGGCCAGGCGCGGCGAGGCTCGATCGGGACGCCCACCCTGTCGAGCGACTCAGCTGCCTGCGTGCTCGCGGCCTGAGCGATCTCGCTCGGGAACCAGACGCCGGCACAGTTGTCGCATCTGCCACAAGGGGCGGCGGTGTCGTCGTCGAGCGCGCGCTGGAGGAAATCCATGCGGCATCCGTCGGTCTGCTCGTACTCGATCATGTGCTGCTGCTCGGCGAGCCGCTCGGCGGCGATGCGCTCGTAGCGCTCGGCGTCGTAGCTCCAAGGTTCGCCGGTCGCGACCCAGCCGCCCTGCACACGATGCACCGCCCCGTCGACATCGAGCACCTTGAGCAGCAGCTCGAGCGGCGTGCGGCGGATGTCGACCATCGCCTCCAGTGCCGGCGTCGATATCGGCGCATCGCCGAGCACCCCGATGACCCGCTCGGCCCGCTCCCGGTCGGGCATCGACGCCGTCGCGAAGTAGTGCCAGATGTCACGGTCCTCGACGCCCGGAAGCAAGAGGACGTCGGCGCTCTCACTGGCGCGGCCGGCACGACCGACCTGCTGGTAGTACGCGACCGGCGAGGAGGGCGCGCCCAGGTGCAGCACGAATCCCAGGTCGGGCTTGTCGAATCCCATGCCGAGTGCGCTCGTGGCGACGAGCGCCTTCACCTCGTTGCGCTTCAGCATCCCCTCGGACTCCGTGCGCTCCTCTGTGTCGGTCTGCCCCGTGTACGCCCGCACGTCGTGTCCGTGATCGCGCAGCAGCCGGGCGGTGTCGACGGCCGCGGCGACGGTGAGCGTATAGATGATTCCGGACCCGGGAAGATCGTCGAGGTGGCTGAGCAGCCAGGCCAGACGGCTCGCCGAGTTCGGCAGTCTCAGCACGCCCAGACGCAGCGACGTGCGCGCGAGCGGCCCGCGGATCGTGAGCACCGGCGCGGCGCCGGCATCCGCATCGCCCGTCAGGCTGCCCAACTGCTCGGCCACGTCGGCGACGACTCGACTGTTCGCTGTCGCAGTCGTCGCCAGCACCGGCACATCGGCGGGCATCTGCGCGATGAGATCGCGCAGCCGGCGATAGTCAGGACGGAAGTCGTGCCCCCAGTCGCTGATGCAGTGCGCCTCGTCGACCACCAGCATCCCGATACGACGGACGAGAGCCGGCAGCTGCTGCTCGCGGAAGGCCGGGTTGTTCAGCCGCTCCGGCGAGACCAGCAGCACGTCGACTTCGTCGCGGTCGAGCTGTGCGAGCACGTCGGACCACTCGTGGGCGTTGGTGGAGTTGATGGCGACAGCCCGCACGCCGGCGCGCTCGGCCGCAGCGATCTGATCGCGCATGAGCGCCAGGAGCGGCGACACGAGCACCGTCGGGCCGGCGCCCTGACGCCGCAGCAGCAGCGTCGCGACGAAGTAGACGGCCGACTTGCCCCACCCCGTCCGCTGCACCACGAGAGCACGTCGGCGCCCTTCGACCAACGCCTCGATCGCCTCGTATTGGCCGTCGTGGAAGTCGGCGTCGGGGCGGCCGACGAGTTCGCGGAGGGCCGCGAGCGCTGCATCGCGAGTGTCGACGGAAGCGGGGGAAGTCATGTCCCCACTCTGCCCCACGCCACCGACACGTCGAGCCCGGTTCCGTGCCGGGCAGCACAGCTGTCGGGAGTTCGCACGGATGTCGGCCGAAAACGCTCATTCAGCCCGACATCCGCGCAATCTCCCGACAGGTGTACCGCCCGTCACTCGGCGAAGATTGCGACGGCCACCCGCAGAACACGCCTAGCGTAGAGACATGATCACCCGCGAACTCGCCGTCGCCCTGCGTGAGGCCGGCCTCGGCTGGCACCCCGCGGAGGGCGACCGCTTCCAGCTCGACCTGCCCGATGACGTCGAACTCGAGGCCGAGGCCGACGTCTTCACGGTCAGCGAGATGACGATCGAGGCCCGGCAGACACCGAGCGGGACCGACCTCGCATTCAACGGCACGACCGAGTGGGCGCTCGACGCGGTCACGCTCGCGGATGCGGTGTGGCTGCCCCGCGAAGATCAGCTGCGGGACCTCCTGCGCGGGACCTTCCGTTCCTTGGTGCGTCTCGCGGACACCTTCCGCGTCGACATCGAGATCGCGGGCGACACACTCTCCTACGAGCATCCGGATCCCGCCGAAGCCTACGGCCGCGCCCTCTTGGAGCTCATCTCCCGCTCGCGCTGAGCACCTCTTGAAGACCGGTCTCGCTCTGTGTCAGAATAACCTAACGATCGGTCAGTAAAGAAGCTGAGCAAGGAGTCCGGATGACCAGCCCCGCAGACCTCTCCCTCGTCGCGAGCGAGATCTCCGACGAGGAGCGCCTGTTCGATGAGCTCATCGCGAACGAGCAGCGCATCGAACCACGCGACTGGATGCCGGATGCGTACCGCAAGACGCTCATCCGCCAGATCTCGCAACACGCGCACTCCGAGATCATCGGGATGCAGCCGGAGGGCAACTGGATCACGCGTGCCCCGAGCCTCAAGCGCAAGGCGATCCTGATGGCGAAGGTGCAGGACGAGGCCGGCCACGGGCTCTACCTCTACTCCGCCGCGCAGACCCTCGGCATCACCCGCGACGAGATGATGGATCAGCTCATCAGCGGCAAGGCCAAGTACTCGTCGATCTTCAACTACCCGACACCCACCTGGGCCGACATGGGCGCGATCGGCTGGCTCGTCGACGGCGCCGCGATCGTCAATCAGGTGCCGCTGTGCCGCGCGTCGTACGGACCGTACGGCCGCGCGATGGTGCGGGTCTGCAAGGAGGAGTCCTTCCACCAGCGCCAGGGATTCGAGATTCTGCTGAGCCTCATGCAGGGTTCCGAGGAGCAGCGGCAGATGGCGCAGGACGCCGTGAACCGCTGGTACTGGCCGAGCCTCGCGATGTTCGGGCCGCCCGACGAGCAGTCGCCGAACTCGGCGCAGTCGATGAAGTGGAAGATCAAGCGCTTTTCCAACGACGACCTGCGTCAGCGCTTCGTCGGGATGCTGGTGCCCCAGGCCGAGATCCTCGGTGTGACACTGCCCGACCCCGATCTGCGGTTCGACGACGAAACGGGCCAGTACACGATCGGCGAGATCGACTGGGACGAGTTCTTCGAGGTGCTGCGCGGCAACGGGCCGTGCAACGCCGAGCGGCTCGAGCGCCGTCGCACGGCTCACGAAGAAGGCGCTTGGGTGCGCGAGGCCGCGGCGGAGTACGCACGGAAGCAGCGTTTCGGCTCGCCCGCGGCTCGATCGACGAGCGGGACGGGAGTCGCGTGATGGCCAGCCCTGGCGCTGACCCTTCGACAGGCTCAGGGACCCATGGCCGGGAATTGTGGCCCCTGTGGGAGATCTTCGTGCGCGCGAACCGCGGCCTGAGCCACGTGCACGTGGGCTCCCTGCACGCTCCGGACGCCGAGATGGCGATCCGCAATGCCCGCGACCTCTACACGCGGCGCGGTGAGGGAGTGTCGATCTGGGCTGTCCCAGCCGACGCCATCACCACCAGCGACCCCGACGCCAAGGGCGCGTACTTCGAGAGCCCGGCGGGCAAGAACTACCGGCACGCGGTGTACTACACCGCGTCCGAGGGGGTGCCGCACTTGTGACCACCACCGACCCGGTCGTTGAGCCAGCCGCAGGCGAGACGAAACGCAGAGACGAAACGCCTGACATCCACGGCGACGTCACCGTCGACGCGCTCGAGCTCAGCGATGAACTCGCGGGCGGCAACGCCGTCGCGGCATCCGCCGACATCGCGGAATACGCGCTCCGGCTCGGCGACGATGCGCTGATCCTCGCCCAGCAGCTCGGAGAGTGGATCTCCCGCGCACCCGAGCTCGAAGAGGACGTCGCACTCGGCAACATCGCCCTCGACCTGCTCGGGCACGCCCGCTCGTTCCTGCGTTATGCCGGTTCGTTCGACGGCCGCAGCGAAGACGATCTGGCGTTCTTCCGCGACGAGCCGGAGTTCCGCAGCGCCTGGATCGTCGAGCAGCCGAACGGCGACTTCGCACAGACCATCGCCCGCCAGTTCGTCGTGTCGACCTACATGTTCGAGCTGTACTCCGGGCTGCGCGTGAGCAGCGACGAGACGCTTGCGGCGATCGCGGAGAAGTCGCTCAAGGAGGTCGACTACCACCGGGACCACGCCGTGCAGTGGATGCTGCGCCTCGCCGGTGGCACACAGGAATCACGCGAGCGGATCGTCCGTGCGATCCGTGACGTCTGGCCCTACGTCGACGAGCTGTTCCGTGACGACGACCTGATCGAGGGGCTGAGCGACGTGGCCGTGCGTCCGTCGACCCTGCGCGAGGGATTCGACGCCGTCGTCGACACGGTCTTCGCCGAGGCCGACCTCACGGTTCCCACGGTGGCCGCTTCGTCCGCCGGAGGCCGACAGGGACAGCACGCGACTCCGCTCGGACACATCCTCGCCGAGATGCAGGTGCTCGCGCGACGGCATCCGGGGGCATCATGGTGACCCGAACCTCCCGGTCGTTGAGCGAGGACGCCGCAGGCGACTTCCCCTCCCGGTCGTTGAGCGAGGACGCCGCAGGCGACCGAGACGAAACGCTCGCCTGGCGGATCGCCGCCGCCGTCCCCGACCCGGAGGTGCCAGTCCTCACGATCGAAGACCTCGGCGTGCTCCGCGCGGTCGAGTCCGACGGCGAGCGCGTCCGGGTCGACATCACCCCGACGTACAGCGGATGCCCCGCGATGGACACCATCCGCGATGACGTCATCCTGTCGCTGACCGCCGCCGGCTTCGCCGATGTCGAGGTGCGCCTGGTGCTCTCCCCCGCCTGGACCACCGACTGGATGACGGATGCCGGCAAGCGGAAGCTCACGGAGTACGGCATCGCTCCGCCCTCGGGCCGCGCCGCTGTCTCGTCGGGCCCCATCCGTCTGTCGCTGAGTGTGCGCTGCCCGCGCTGCGGCTCCCTCGACACGAGTGAGGTCTCCCGCTTCGGCTCCACCTCCTGCAAGTCCCTCTTCGAGTGCCGGGCCTGCCTCGAGCCGTTCGACCACTTCAAGGTGCACTGATGTCGCTGTTCTCGTCCCCGCGAGCCTCGGCTCCGGCATCCGCCCCGCAGCGACGCGCCAGCGGCGAGCGCACCCGCGCACGTTTTCACACGCTCACCGTCGAAGACGTGCGCCCACTCACCGACGACGCTGTCGAGGTGACCTTCACCGTGCCGGCCGAGCTGGCCGACGACTACGACCACCTGCCTGGCCAGTACGTGGCGCTGCGGACCACCCTCGAGGGCACCGAGCTGCGCCGGTCGTACTCGCTGTGCCGCGCCCCCGAGCACCGCACCGACGGCCGACCGACCCGCCTCAGCGTCGCGGTCAAGCGCGATGAGGGCGGCCTGTTCTCAACGTGGGCGCAGACCGGCCTGCATCCCGGGTTCGAGATCGACGTGATGAGCCCGCAGGGCACGTTCACCTCAGGGCTGGACGAACTCGACCACAAGCACGTCGTCGGCATCGCCGCGGGCTCCGGCATCACGCCTCTGATGGCGCTCGCGCACACTGTGCTGACTCGATCATCGACCTCGCGGTTCACGCTGCTGTACACGAACCGATCGACGCTCGACGTGATGTTCCTGGAGGACCTCGCCGACCTGAAGGACCGCTATCCGACACGCGTGACGCTCCATCACGTGCTGTCGCGCGAACAGCGCACGGCACCGGTGCTCTCGGGACGCATCGACGAGGAGAAGCTGCGCACGATCTTCGCCTCGCTGATCGATCCCGCAGACGTCGACGAGTGGTTCCTCTGCGGACCGCTCGCGCTGGTCGACCTGTGTCGCGAAGTGCTCGCCGATGTCGGAGTGGCCCGAGAGCACATCCGCTTCGAGCTCTTCACGACGGGCGACGAGACGCCGCGTGCGGCCCGGCCGGTCGAGGCGCGTGCCGGGGCGAAGACCGTCCGCATCGAGGTGAATCTCGATGGCGTCTCGTCGACGGTGGAGAGTCCGGTGGACGCACACGAGTCGGTGCTGAACGCGGCGCTGCGGGTGCGCCCGGACGCGCCGTTCGCCTGCGCGGGTGGAGTCTGCGGCACGTGCCGAGCCCGCGTGATCGAGGGCAGCGTCACCATGACCGAGAACTACGCGCTGGAGCCCGATGAGCTCGAACGCGGGTACGTGCTCACCTGCCAGTCCCATCCCACCAGCGACCGCGTGGTCGTCGACTACGACGTGTGACCGGAGTACAGATGATCGATCTCACCATCACCGACGACGTCGCCACGATCGTCCTGAACGCACCACCGAAGCTGAACTCCCTCGACGAGCAGGCGCTGCACGGCCTCGACGCCGCCTATGGCGAGGCCGAGACCGCAGGAGTCCGCGCTCTGGTCCTGCGCGGTGAAGGAAGGGCGTTCTGCGCCGGCCGCGACATCTCCGGCGTCGACCCCCGCGACGACGACGTGATGGGCTACCTCGACGGACTCGTCACACCACTGCTGCAGCGCATGTCGCGCTTTCCCGCGCCGACCTTCGCCGTGGCTCACGGCGCGTGCCTCGGTGTCGGGCTCGGGCTGCTGATCGCGACGGATGTCGTGTACGTCGCGGAATCCGCGAAGATCGGTTCTCCCTTCGCCGCCCTCGGAGCGACCCTCGACTCCGGAGGCCACTCGCTGTTCCTCGACCGGCTCGGTGCCCACAAGACCCTTGATCTCATCTACACGGGGCGTCTGATGAGCGGCACCGAAGCGGTGGCATCCGGGCTCTTCTCGCGGGTGTTCCCTGACGACGAGGTCGTCACCGCGACGACGGATGCCGCGGCCACCGCTGCGCGCGGAGCCACGGCTGCCTTCCTCGCCAGCAAGCAGCTCATCACGCGAATCCGTGACGAGCGGCTGGCCCTCTGGGATACGGTCGGCATCGAGAACGCCGCACAGGCCGCCCTCTGCGACACCGCCGACTACCGCGAGGGCTTCGCCGCGTTCGAGGAGAAGCGGAAGCCGGTGTTCCGCGGGCGCTGAGCGCTCCCACTCCCGTGGCAGTTCGGGCGGGTCCGACGCCGCCCGACCCGCCCGAACCGCCACGGGAGTGAAGGCGCCTGAGACTCAGCGGACGATCTGGCTGAGGATCGTCGGATCGGTGATCTTGTCGTCCTGCGAGAGCATGACGACCTTCGACACGATCTCCGCCGTGCGAGGGTCGTCGTCGATGAACGGCAGGAAGACGCGACCCCGGTGCTGCGCGCTCACCGGAATGATGAACAGCGTGTTCCCCGGAATCCGGTGCACGATGCCGGAGCCCAGGTGCACCGAATAGATCCCGAGGGATCCCTTGATCCGCGCATGGTGCCCGTCGACCTCGACATTCTGGAATCCGAGAAGTCGGCACGTCTCGTCGACGAGCCTTCGTCGCATGTCGATACTCGATTCCGAAGCCTGCGGATCGACGCCGCTCGCATGCGCGACAGACACCACCAGATCGAGGTCACGCATCGTCTCGGAGAAGACGCGCGGCGGAACGTCGGCCAGCGCGAGCGCCTCGTACGACCCCGCGTGAGCGAACCGGACGTCGTCGAGAGTGGTCTCCTCGACGTCCCCGGGAGTCCCCCAGCAGCCTGAGGCGTTGCAGAACGCGGTGACCTTCTCGTTGTGGAAGGTGCGTCCGTATCCGAGCCCATAGTCCCTGACCCACCCGCGGGCGAGGAACAGACCGGCTGCTCGCCTCGAGTCGAGTTGGTGTCCGACGTACCGCCGCGACGAGATCCCCTGCTCGACCTTCTCGTTCTCGTTGAGGAGGTAGAGCTCGCGGAAGAGCTGCTTGAACGGCTGCGGACGGCCGCTCGTCATCACCGCGTGCTGCAGGTCGGGCCAGTCTCCGCTCGCCAGCAGATCGAGCGGATGCGCGATGCGCAGTCCTCCGACCGCGCGCAACGTCGACTCGTCGGCGCGGATGAGCTCGTCTCCCCCGGCGCTGAGGAACCCCACGCGACCTTCGCCATCGACCATCACGAGGTCCGACAGCATCCGACCGAGGATCGGGTGCGCCTGCAGGAGGGTGAGCTCTTCCGCATCGATGACGTCGCCGAGCACGCAGGCGGCCTCGAGCGAGGCGCGGACCCGCTGCGCCTGCTTCTTCAGGTCGCGTGCTCGGCTCGTCAGGGCGGCGATCGACTCCACCTTGCGGCTCTTTGCCGGCACCGCCGCCAGGGTCTTCCCCGCGCGGTCGACCACGATCTCGGGCAGACCGAAGTCGTCGATCGTCAGGCTGACCGTCACATCGCCGTCGACAGCGGTGACCGCACCGCGGTTGAGATCTTCACCCGCCCGAGCCTCCATCGCCCAGATCAGACGCTGCGGATCGCGATACCCGGCCGTACGGGCGAGATTCTCCAGCGCCGTGTGCACGGCAGCCGTCTCCGTCGCCCGGCGCTGGGGACCGTTCATCTTCCCGGTGCTGACGAACGTGCGGAGCACCTCGTATCGCCGCAGCAGCTGATCCGGCTCACCGCTCAGCGGCAGGAGACCGTAGGCGCGCACCGCATCCTGGTGGCGCTTGTCGTGCATCCGCGTGAGGAGTTCATCTTCGCTGACCTTGCCGCGCAGCGCGTTCGCGAAGAGCTCGGCCTGCTTGTGCTCACCGGACGCCGAGGCGTACTTCGAGGCCTTGAGCACGCGATCGAGGTGATCGTCGCCGAGTTCGGCGTGCAGGCGGTGAAACCATCCGGCGTCGGCACAGCCGCGATCGCGATCCTCGATCGAGACCGGAGTCCGCTCGTCCATCTCGCGTCGGCGCGCCGCGCCGATCACTGGGTCCGACTGCCAGGATCTTCCTGCTTGCGGCACCCGCCAGGATTCGGTGGTGTGAGCATGCACCCACCAGATCGCTGATGCGAACCCCGGCCAGGCCAGGTGCTTCTCGAAAAGCTGCGCCCACTGCGGCGCGTACATCGCGGTCTCGATGATCCGGCTCTCGGAGACCTTCGCGCCGGAGAGCGTCCGCGAGACGGACTCGACGGAGGCGTCCGAAGACGGCTGATGGATGCGGACGAGATGGGAGAACACGCTCTCACGCTCGTCGGCGTTGAGATAGCCACGCACGAACGGGCGACGCCCCAGCGCCGTGAGCACACTCACAAGACTTTCGACTCCGACAACTCTCTGCAGAGATATCGCCATTCGGGAGAAGGGTGTCGGACGGTCGCCTCGACTGATTTCGAGCGCGACCACCGTGCGCTGAACCTCTTCGACGATTGCCCGAATCGGGGGAGACGCCGTCGCCGGTGCGCTGAACTCGTTCAGCGGCAGCGGCTTGGAGACGTGGAGTTCGCAGTTCAGGGCGGGACGGGTGAACAGATGGTCGACGAGGTCGGCGCGGGTGGCGATGCCTCGCTCGAAGGCTGCGCGCACGACCTTTGACGGCGGTGGATACCGAAACGGCTGGTCGGTGACGATGTGAGCAGCACCCCAGTACGCCGGGTCGACCAGCTCGACCGTCGGCCCGGCCCACTGATCCACCGCACCCTCGGGCTCGTCGATGAATCGCAGAATGCGCCAGAGGCGGTGGAGCTGCTCAGCATCGAGGGATGCCGGGTCCAGGTAGTCCGTGGCACCACCGAGGAGCCAGCTCCACTCGCGAGGATCTCTTCCGACTCGGTTCCGGTCTTCGTCGAATTCCACGTTGCGCGGGCCGAGCAGTGCCTCGGTCGGCAGCTCCGCTGCAGCGACGGCGATCAGATCCAGCACGGGCGCGGCCCAGCTCGCCCTCCATTCGCGGCGGGCCAGGTGACCGATGAGCTCGAGTCGGAGGGACGCCGTCAGGTCACTGCAGTCCCGGCCGATATCGCCCAGCACCTGGATCCCTCTGTCGCCCTGGTCGGCGCTCAGCAATCGGAGGAGCACGAGCTCGACCCCGCCGTCGACGAGCTCACCGCTGATGCGCTCCCACCACGGGTCCAGCAGGTCAGCGGCTGGCATCGAGCCGTCATCGTTCCGCTGAATGCTGCGGATGTTGGCGAGCAGTTCGACCCCACCCGGCGTCTGCACCTCGACGTTCGCGTGCTCATCCAGCCAGGCGCCCAAGGACAGCCAGATTCGCCGGGCACCCGCGTGGTAGACGTTCCATCGCGATGCCGACGGGGCGGTCGGACGGACAGCCGGGGTGCGGTCTGCGACGCCGTAGCGCAACAGCGCCGGACGGCTGTCCGCCTTCCCCGTCACATTCCCGACGTCATCACCGGCGGCAGCGGATTCCGGGGCGGATGTCGTATCGTCAGAGTCCAGTCCCGCGATCTGGGCGAGCTCGTCGGCGGCACGCCGTTGATCCGGTTTCCCGGCCCGCAACCGCGCGATCGTCGCCTCGAGACTCGGGGAAGACTGCTTCAGCAGGAGCCGCAGGGCTGTCTTCCTGAGATCGTCTGCCTTTCGGGTGAGCGCCTGTTCAAGAGGCAACGCCTCCTCATCGGTGAGCTCCTGCACATCGAGAGCGCGGCGGGCCTCGCCGCGCACCTGCGCCGACACATCGAGCACGAGCGTCAGCAGCTGGCTGCGGTACCGCACCGGTTCCTTCGCGAAGCGCCGCGCCGCGCCATAGCGTGCGTCGGCCGATGCCCCGTCAAGATCAATCTCTTCCACACCCGAATGGGCCGCCAGGAGGTCAGTGACGGCAGACTTCTGGAGTTTCACAACACGCGGGGAGAGCATTCCGGTGTCGACGTTCTGCCCGGCGCCCAGCCCATCAAGCTGTCGAGTCAGCGTCGAGCGGACCCGGTCCGTGAACGGCATCGTCCCGAATGGCTGCCCGCGCTCGACAGGCCAGGCCGAGAGCGCCACGGCGAACACCCGCAGGTCGGCGTCGGCCAGCGCGACGGAGAGCGCCTCTGCCGTAGCCGGATCTGCGAGATCTACGAGGATGCGGACCGCCGCGAGCCGGCGCCCGGCATCCGCATCGTCGAGGAGGTCGGATGCCGCCGCGACAGCGGTACCGACGTCACGCACCGCAAGGGTCCACAGTCCGAGGAAGGTCTCGACCGGCGTGACGGCGCGGAGGTGCTGGAGGTCAGGCGCGTGCCGCATGAACCGCGCGAGCGACGAGAAGGCATCGGCGGCCTGGGCCGCCCGATCGACCTTCAGGTCTTCACCTACCCACTCCGACAGGGCCCGGACCGCGCTGGAGAACCGCACGAGGTCGTTCTCGACGATGATCTCCAGGAAGAGCGTGAGCGCATCCGGATGCGCGAGGTCCAGCGACTCGAAGATGGTCTGGCGCAGGCCCTCCGCCCGGCCCGCCTCGCGCAATTGTGTGGCCACCACGTCCCACATCTCACGATCGCTCACGGCGAGCAGTGCGAGATATCCCTGAGCCGACGGTCCGCCGATCGCGTGAGCACCCGTGACGCTGTCCGCCAGGATCCGTCGGACGGCCGGGCTACCGGCATCCATCGCCGAGGCGAGCAGGTCCCCGAGCGGCAGGTTCGCCGGAAGGTGGAGCAGCCACGTGGCGTGCCACTCGATCGGCTGGGGATAGTGCGTCGCATGACCCAGCAGGGCGCTCAGGATCGACCACCGGTACTCGCGCGTGCGCGCGGGGTCGGACGACCGGTATCCGCGATGGGACCAGCCGCGGAGGTAGGGCCGTGACTGCGACCAGACCCACCAGTCCGCGAGCTCGCTCGCAAGAGACGGTGCCAGCGACTTGAACACCTTGGTCCGTTCGCGCGTCGATAGCCCGTCGAGCTCGACAGCGATCTCGCCGGCCTCGCGCCGTACCTGCTGCGCCACCTCCGGGTCGTGGTCACCGCTGCGGTCGTTGAGGCTCGCCTCGATGCGGCGGGCGAGCCGCGGAGTACCCCAGCCCTGCGCACGGATGGGACGTCGTCCCTTGTCATCGCACGAGCAGTACTTGCTCAGTTCTTCCTTGGCTTGTTCGGCAGTCAGCACTGGTTCCCTATCCCGTCAGAGCTACGAGCCGCACGAGCCGAAGACGGGACTGCGGCTCGATCGTCACGATGTGGTCGAGGTCTGTGATGCGGACGTCGTCGAGGAACGCGAAGTACAGTTCGTCGGCGAACGCCTCGACGGCCCGTGCGTAGGCTTCGTCGAATTCCGGGGATGCCGGCACGGCGCGCGGCTCGCGTCCGTAGCGCCCCGTTTCGACGCCCGTCGCCAGGTCGGCGTGTGTGAGGATCTGCATCACGGACGAGCGTGAGCGATGCACTTCATACGCCGCCAGTTCATGCTCGACCAGGACCCGGAGCAGCGAGCGCAGCGAACGGTCACCATCGACATGGGCAATGGTGACCGATTCGCCGACCGCACGGGTGCCCAGCAGTGCGGTCTCGACGATCATCCGATCATTCTGGCACGGACCCTTTGACGCTCAGTCCCGCGACCGTCGACGCCCGGTCGAGCGCGCCGCACGTCGGATGATCGGCCGATCGAGATCCTCGTAGTCGACGAGGATCGTGGCTCGATCCGCCGGCCGGCACTCGGCCAGGTACAGCTTCTGACCTCCGACGTAGCGCGCGTTCTCCACCGCGTCGGGATCGGGCGGGAGCCCGTCGCGCACCGACATCCGACCGACGGATTCCGCGAACGGGACGTCGAGGAAGATCGAGAGATCCCAGGCGTCGACCAGCTCCGGGCGGTGGAGGAAGATGCCGTCGATGAGGAGCACACGGCCGCGCGGCACATCGCGACGGGGACCGGTGAGGAGCCTGTCGGAGTCGACGTCGTGCCCCACAGGGAGGTAGGTGCCGTTCCCGCACCGGAACGGCTCGATCACCTCTCGGCGAAATCTCTCATAGTCGTAGGAGTCCAGCCAGAATCCCTCTGGGGATGACCGGCCCCGCCGGTAACGGCGTTCACGAACGTGATGGAATCCGTCGATCGAGACCCGCGTACTGGTCGGCATGAGAGCGGCCAGTTCGTCGGCGAGCGTGGTCTTGCCGGATCCGTCGACGCCGTCGATCCCGATGATCAGGTTGGGGCCGTCGCCCTGAGGGACGGGTATCAGCGCGACGATGGCGCTGAGGAACTCTTTCCGCCGGTCACTCATCTCTCCACCCCCTGTCCTCACAGATCTCCGATCGTGCCACAGCGGACTCATCGCGCGCCCGCGGCCGCCGGGACGCACGCGGTCATGCGCCGGATCAGGCGATCACGCCGAGTCAGGCCGATCGGCCGCGAAACGGCCTGATCCGGCGTGTCCGCCTGTTCTCGCCGGATGTCGGATGCCGGTGGCAGAATGCGGAGATGAAGCTCTCCGACCTCGTCACCGCCACCGAAGAGGTCGCCGCCACGTCGTCGCGCCTCGCCAAGATCGACGCCCTCGCGCGGCTGCTGGCGACAGCCGAGCCCGATGAGATCGCGCCGCTCGTCGGACTGCTGCTCGCCTCACCGAGGCAGGGGCGGCTCGGCGTCGGCTGGCGAGGGATCGCCGCGCTCGAGGTCGTGCATGCCGATGAATCGACCCTCAGCATCGCCGACGTCGACGAGTCGCTGGATGCTCTAGCTGCGGCATCCGGCGCCGGCTCGGCAGCCTCGCGCAGCAGCATCCTCATCGAACTGGCCGCGCGTTCCACCGCGCACGAGTGGGACTTCCTCGTTCGCGCCATGCTCGGCGAGCTGCGCACGGGTGCGCTCGGCGGCGTGCTGCTCGACGCGATCGCGCGGGCATCCGAACGCGACGCCGCCGTGGTGCGGCGGGCCGCCATGCTCTCCGGCGACCTCGGCGTGACGGCGCAGCTCGCCCTGACCGGAACCGAAGAAGAGCTCGCAGCGGTCGGCCTGCAGGTCGGGCGGCCGGTGCTGCCGATGCTGGCCGCCACAGCCGCGACACCGACCGCGGCGCTCGAGATCACCGGCAAGGCATCCGTGGAGTTCAAGCTCGACGGCGCCCGCATCCAGGTGCATCGCCACGGCGACGAGGTCGGCGTCTTCACGCGAAGCCTGGCCGACATCACGCATCGGGTGCCTGAGATCGTCGAGATCGTGCGGTCGCTCCCGGCGCACGACCTCATCCTCGACGCCGAGACGCTCTCGCTCGACGAAGACGGCGGGCCGCGTCCCTTCCAGGAGACGATGTCGCGCTTCGGCGCTGACGTCGCCCGAGAGCTGCTCCTGCGGCCGTGGTTCTTCGACGTCCTGCACGTCGACGGTCGAGACCTGCTCGACGAACCGCTCTCGACGCGTCTCGCCGAACTCGATCGCGTCGCCGGCGAATGGCGGATGCCGGGAATCATCACCGCAGACCCCGATGCCGCCGAGCAGCTCTCCCGAGACGCTCTCGCGGCCGGACACGAAGGCGTGGTGGTGAAGGCTCTCGACGCGCCGTACGCCGCAGGTCGTCGCGGCAAGTCCTGGGTGAAGGTCAAGCCCGTGCTGACCTACGACCTGGTGGTGCTCGGCGCCGAATGGGGCTCCGGTCGCCGTCAGGGGTGGCTGTCGAACCTGCACCTCGGCGCCCGTGATCCCGATGGTGAGTTCGGCGACCCGGGCGGTTACGTCATGGTCGGCAAGACGTTCAAGGGTCTCACCGATGAGCTGCTGCGCTGGCAGACCGACACCTTCCCCGAATACGAGATCCGGCGCACTCAGGGCACGGTCTTCCTGCGGCCGGAGATCGTCGTCGAGATCGCGATCGACGGCGTTCAGCGCTCACCGCGATACCCGGGCGGAATCGCCCTGCGCTTCGCTCGCGTGAAGGGGTACCGGTCCGACAAGACGGCGGCCGAGGCCGACACCATCCAGACGCTGAGGGCGCTGCTGCGGGGTTGAGAAAACGGCCTCACGCCGAAGGCGCGAGCCCCAGATCTTCCTCGCGCACGGTTCCCTGGAAGGACCACGGGAAGTTGATCCACAGGTCCGTGTCCTTCCAGGCGTAGTCAGGCTGGATGATGGTCGAGGGCTTCGTGTAGATCGTCACGGAACGCACGTCCGCACCCTTGTCCGTCAGCAGCTGCACGGCGAGCGCGAGTGTGCGACCGGAGTCCGCGACATCATCGACCAGCAGCACGCGGCGCCCGCCGAGATACGCCATGTCGAGCTCGGGCGGCAGCACCTCCGGCGCATCGAGCACTGTACCGATCCCGGTGTAGAACTCGACGTTGATGGCACCGCAGTTCTTCGCACCGAGGCCGTAGGCGATGGCCCCGGCCGGCAGCAGCCCTCCCCGGGCGATCGCCACGACGACCTCCGGCTCGAAGCCGCTGGCCACGATGCTGCGTGCCAGGTCGCGCGTCGCCGCGCCAAAACCGTCCCAGGTGAGCGTCTCGCGCTCGATCGATGCATCAGTCATCCGCCCATTCTCCGCCATCCCCGGGCCGTGCACCGCCGGTAGACTGACGAGGTCCGGCGCACTCCGCCGGTGCCTGAAAAAGAGGCACGAAGCACTTCGCGCAGAGGCGAGGGCGAGACACATACGGATCCGCTTCTCTCCGTCCCTGTCTCGAAAGGCATCTTCATGCCCACTGTCTCCGCGCACGTCGCCCTCACCCTCGCCCAGCACATCGACGCCGTCTTCGGCGTGATGGGCAACGGCAACGCCTATTTCCTCGACGCGATCGAGACGCAGACGGATGCCGTCTTCACCGCCGTCCGTCATGAGCAGGGGGCGGTGGTCGCCGCTGACGCGCACTTCCGAGCATCCGGCCGTATCGCCGCAGGCACGTCCACATACGGTGCCGGGTTCACCAACACGATCACCGCCCTGGCCGAGGCCGTGCAGGCGCACGTGCCGCTCGTGCTCGTGGTCGGGGATGAGCCCACGTCGGGCCCGCGCCCGTGGGACGTCGACCAGATCGCACTCGCCTCGGCCGTCGGAGCGCGCACATACACGGTCGGACGCACGGATGCCGCGGCGACGACCGTCATCGCGATCGAGCACGCTCTCACCTATCGCGTGCCGGTCGTGCTCGCGATCCCGTACGACGTCGCGGCGCTCGAAGCCGGCCCGGTATCGAAGGCGCCCTCCCCCGTCCTCCCTGCCCCACTCGCGCCTCGCGGTGAGTTCGCGGACGGAATGCTCGACGAGATCGCCGCCGCCTTGCGCACGGCCGAGCGCCCGTTCCTGCTCGCGGGCCGGGGTGCCTGGCTCGCCGGGGCGAGCGCAGCACTGGGCGAGCTGGCGGAGGCGACCGGAGCCCTCACCGCCTCGTCGGCCCTCGGCCGTGGAGTCTTCCCCGACACGCGATACGACCTCGGCGTTACCGGAGGCTTCGGCGCCGACGGCGCGATGGAGCTCGTCCGCACCGCCGATGTCGCGGTCGTCTTCGGCGCCTCGCTCAACCAGTTCACGATGCGCTTCGGCGAGCTCTTCGCTCCCGGCACGCGCGTCTTCCAGATCGACATCGCACCCGCGGCGACCCACGCGCACATCGGCGGCTTCGTCCGCGCCGACGCGCGTGTGGCGGCCGAGGAGCTCGTGCGCCGGATCATGCCCACCACCGCGCATTCGTGGCGCGACAGCGTCGACGTGGCATCCGCTCGTTCCTACGACGAGGGCGACGAGCTCGCGGCCGACGGGCGACTCGACCCGCGTTCGGCCGCGCGGCGCATTGCCGAGTTGCTGCCGGAAGACCGTGTCGTCGTCTCGGACGGCGGACACTTCATCGGCTGGGCGAACATGTACTGGCCCGTCGCAGCACCCGACCGCATGATGATGATCGGCACGGCGTTCCAGTCGATCGGCCAGGGCTGGCCGAGCGTCGTCGGGGCCGCCCTCGCCCGCCGTGACTCGACCATCGTGCTGACCTCGGGCGACGGCGGAGGCCTGATGGCGATCGCCGACCTCGAATCCGCTGTGCGCGCGGCAGGCGGCCGGGGCATGGCCGTGATCTGGAACGACGCCGCCTACGGCGCCGAGGTCAACCTCTACGGGCTGAATGGCCTCGCCGAGGGACCGATGCGCATTCCGGAGGTCGATTTCGCCGCGTTCGGCGCCGCGGTCGGAGCCGAGGGAGTCGTCGTCCGCACCCTCGCCGACCTCGACCGCCTGGCCGCGTGGGCGGAGGAGGAGCCGTCGACGCGCCGCTTCCTCCTCCTCGACCTCCGCATCTCCGGCGACGTCATCGCCCCGTATCAGCAGGAGATCATCCGCGTGAACTCCTGACGCCGCTCCCGTGGCAGTTGTGGCGGGTCGATCGGCCCGACCCCCGCCACAACTGCCACGGGAACGAGCGATCAGGCGCCGTAGTCGGGGAGCTCCTGCAGCGTCCAGGTGTTGCCGTCCGGATCGTCGAAGGTCACGAAGCGACCCCACGCCTGCTCGTCCACGCCCTGTGCTTCGACGCCGAGACCCTTCAGGTGCGCGAGCGCCTCGTCGGCATCCGGCACGACGACCTGGATCGTGTTCTGCTGCCCCGGCTCAAGCCCCTCGCCGAGACCTGTGCCGAAAGCGATCGAGCACGCCGAACCCGGCGGCGTCATCTGCACGAAGCGCAGGCCTTCCGTCGGCGTCTGGTCATGGTCGGCGTTGAAGCCGATCTTCACGTAGAAGTCCTTCGACCTGTCGACATCCGACACCGGCACGAAGATGAGCTCGATCTTCCAGTCCATCACGCACTCCTCCCGGCGGGCGCCGTCGCCCACCGTGGTCCAGGGTACGGCTCTCCCCGGCACGACACCAGAGGTCGATGCGGCTTGTCAGATCCACCCTTTGTCGAGCGCTATCCGCACGGCCTGCGCCCGATTCGCACCCCCGGTCTTTCCGATCGCCGCGGAGAGATGGTTGCGCACCGTTCCTGCCGAGAGGAAGACCTCGGCGGCGATGGCCGCGGCCGATCGTCCATCTGTCGCGAGCCTGAGCACCTGGCGTTCCCGCTCGCTGAGCGGGTTCGCTCCGTCGAACAGACTCTCCTCCGCGAGCGCGGGATCCAGCACGCGCAGCCCCGCGTGCACCCGTCGCACCGCTTGGGCCAGCTGCTCTGCAGGGGTGTCCTTGACGATGAAACCACTGGCGCCGGCATCCAGAGCCGACCGGAGGTACCCGGGCCGAGCGAACGTCGTCACGATCAGCACCCGAGTGCCGGGGCTGACCCCCCGGATGCGGCGCGTGGCCTCGACACCGTCCATGCCCGGCATCTGAATGTCCATCAGGCACACGTCAGGCTTCATCTCCGCGACCAGCCGCAGCGCTTCGGCGCCGTCCGCCGCCAGAGCGCACACCTCGAGATCGTCTTCGAGATCCAGCAGCGCGCCGAGCGCTCCGCGAACCAGAGCCTGATCATCCGCGATCAACAGCCGGATGCCACCACCATGCGTCTGCGCCATCACCACGTCACCTCCACGCGCGTCCCGGAACGCTCGCCCGACGAGCCCGTCCCGGAATCGAGGGCGAAGGCGGCACCGGCCGCGGCAGCGCGCTCCCGCATCCCTCGGATGCCGTTGCCTTCACCCGCCTGCGCTCCGACTCCATCGTCTTCCACGCGCAGGCGACCTGGTGCGATCAGCACGCGGACGACATGCGCCCTCGAATGACGGAGAGCGTTCGTCGTCGCCTCGCGCAGGATCCAGCTCGCCGTGATGGCCTGCACCGGCGAGAGAGCACTCGGTGCGCCCTCGAGCTGCAACTCGATGTCTCCTGCCCGGAGCGAGTCCCGGCAGGACGCCAGCTGCTCCACCAGCGTCGTGGTCCGCGACCCCGCGACCGTCGTGCGGATGCCCGCGATCGCTTCGGCAGTGAGCTGCTCGATGTCGGTGAGCTCGGCCCTGGCACGCTCCGGGTCGGATTCCATCAGCCTCCGCGCCAGCTGTGCCTTGAGCCCCACGACCGTCAGCGAATGCCCGATCAGGTCGTGCACATCACGAGCGAGCGTCTCTCGGCCTTCGCTCGTCGCCAGTTCCAACCCGAGCTGCTCGGCCTCGATGGAGCGGATGATGAGCCAGGTCGACACTGTGTTGACCACCCCGAGAAGCGCGACGATCGCGAGGACCGAAAGGGAGTTCATCCCGCCCGGGAGCAGGAACACGCAGAGCGCGGTGATGACGACCGCCGCGATCGTGGTGATCCAATGCCACAGCCGGGTGAGCCCGTACGACGCGAACGACATGATGAAAGGGAGGAAGCTGAGCGCCGAACCACCTTCGGCCGGCACCGAGACGAGCGCGCAGAGGATGAGCGCCGCGAACGTGATCCACTGCCGTGCCGATGGCTTCTGACCGATCCCGCCCCTGCGCATGCCATGCATGAACCCGGTGACGTAGAGCGCGATGAACAGGGCCAACGCGACCCAGCCGACGACGACCCAGACAGGCGACGCATCCGAACGCAGGAGCGCGATCACGGGGTAGACCAGGAAGACCAGCCAGATGACCGCCATGAGCCAGCCGAATCGTGCCCAGGGATTCTTCGGCCCCGCGTCGTGGGAGAGCGGCTGCGTCATCCGTCCAACCTACTGGCGAGCGCGCGAGCGCTTCATCCCGATGGTGACGAGCAGGACGAAAAGTGCCAGCCAGACTGCGACGTTGAGCAGCAGCATCCACATCTCGTCGGTCTGCCCGGTCGTCAGTCGACCATCTGTGAGTGGCCAGCGGCTCAGCGCGACGAACCCGTAGAGCGGCGTGAACCGCGCGACATCGAGCATCACGCCGTCGAGCGGCATGAACACGTTGCCGAAGAAGGCGAAGAACGTCATCGAGATGGAAGCCAGTGCCGCCGCCGAATCGGAGCTGAAGAACAGGCCGACACCGAGGCCGAAAAGGCCGTAGATCAGCCCGAGGCCGAGGATGATCCCGGCTGTGGCTACCCACCGCCAGGTGCCATCGGCATGCGCCCCGCTGAGCACGCCCGCGGTGAACACCGCCAACAGCGCAAGGGCGGCGAAGGCCACCGAGGTGAGCAGCTTCGTCAGTGCATATCCGGCGGTGGTCAGCGGGGTCATCGCCAGCTGACGACCCCAGCCCTGCTTCGCTTCGGTGGCGGCGAGAGAGGTGAGCGAACTCATCGCGACGGCCGTGCCGTACGCGGCCATCGAGGTCATGATGTAGAACGAGACGTTGCCGTTCCCGGCAGACAGCGTGCCGTAACCCATGCTCACCCCGAACAGCAGGTACATGGCGACCGGCATCGCGAGTGTGAAAGCGAGCGTGTACGGGTTGCGCAGCTGGCGGACGCCTTCGATGCGCAGCATGGTGGGTGAGATCGACATGGTCAGTCCTCGGTGAGAGCGGTGAAAGCGGTCTCGAGCGTGGGTGCGGCGATCTCCAGATCGCGGGCACCGGCGTCGAGCAGGATGCGGGCGGCGTCGTCGGAGTCGGCGGCGCGCAGGCTGAGGCGGTCGTCGTCGAGGCGCACTCCGATCACGCCCGGTATCGCGCGCAGCATGGCGACCAGGTCGTCGGCGCCCTCCGCCGCGACTGTCGCAGAGACCGTGCGCTCGCCGAGGCTGGCTCGCAGCCGCGCCGTCGGAGCGTCCGCGACGACGAGTCCTCGGTGCATGACGACAGTGCGACGCGCGAACTGCTCCGCCTCTTCGAGGTAATGAGTGGCGAAGAGGATCGTGCGCCCCGCATCCGCGTCCGCTCGCATCACGTCCCAGAAATTACGGCGTGCGTTCACGTCCATGCCGGCCGTCGGCTCATCGAGGACGAGGATGTCGGGGTCCGAGACCATCGCGAGCGCGAACTTCACTCGTTGCTGCTCGCCACCCGAGCACTTCGACACGCGTCGTCGGGCGAGGTGTCCGAGATCAGCGCGCTCCATCACCTCGGAGACTCGCTCGAGCGCTGCGGCGCCGTGCAGCGACGCGATCAACTGCACGGTCTCGAGCACGGTCAGGTCGGACAGCAGGCCGCCCGTCTGCAGCACCGCGCCGATGGAACCGCCGGCCGTCGCGCGCTCCGGGGTGGTGCCGAGCACCTCGACGGATCCGGCGCTCGGCACCGTGAGGCCCAGCAGCATGTCGAGCGTGGTCGTCTTGCCCGCCCCGTTCGGCCCGAGCAGCGCCACGACCTCGCCGCGGCGGATCGTCAGGTCCACACCTGCCACGGCTTGCACGAGCCGGTCGCCCGAGCCGTAGTGACGTCGCACCCCGGTCAGAGCGATCACGATGGGTTCGTCGACCGATGTGCCGGATGCCGGCCGCGCGGAAGCCCGCGCCGCCGGTTCAGCCACAGAAGAGGAGTTCATGACTCCAGCCTGATCGCACCGCAGCGGCGGCGCCGGATGCCGATGTCATCGGCTCGACATGACACGTGTCATGTCAGCCGGTGATGCCAACGCTCAGGATGCCGGAAGCAGCGCTCCCTCGAGGAAGTCGCTGAGTTCGTCCACCTCGCCCAGTGGCAGGATCGCCGCGACGTACTGGTCCGGCCGCACCACGATCACCAATCCATCCCGCGAGAGCTCACGAGCCTCGAAGATGTCCGTCTCCGTCCACTTCGAGGGGCCTGCGGCGTAGACCTTCTCCCAGTCCGTGAGTCCGAGCGGCCCGGTCTTCGGCTGGAACAGCGCCGGCGCTGTGGTGACCTCGATCTCCTCGTACGGCTGCTGGTACACGGCCTTCACGTCGAAGACCGCGTCGACGTCGGCATCCGCGGGCGTGAAACGCGCGAACAGCGGCGCCGCCTGCTCGGCCCACGCGGCGAGCGCAGCTCCAGTGCGATCGCCGAAGGCATAGACGCGCCAGCGGCCGTCGGCCTTGGCGTGATGCCCGAGATGCACGACGTTCCCGTCACCGACACGGATGACCTCGGCCGACTTGAAGCGCTTCCCGAGCGGATACCCGCCCGCCAGCGCCTGGTGCGCATCCGAGCCGGTGATCATCGACGAGGAGTACTGCGTCATGAAGCCGGACGGGAACTCCGCCGTCGCCAGATAGTACGTCGCCAGCTCGTTCGGGTCGGAGATCTCCCCGGGTTTGCGGGCCATCAGCGACGACCACTCGCGGTCGAAGTCGATCAGCTGCTGAGCCACCGGCCGCCGCTCGGCGCCGTAGGTCGCGAGCAGAGCCTCGGGGGCGCGGCCGGTCAGCACGGAGCCGAGCTTCCACCCGAGGTTGAAGCCGTCCTGCATCGACACGTTCATTCCCTGGCCGGCCTTGGCGCTGTGCGTGTGGCATGCGTCGCCGGTCAGGAAGACGCGGGGCGTGCGATCCGATTCCTCGAGCACGTCGTCGAAGCCGTCGGTGACGCGGTGCCCGACCTCATACACGCTGTGCCACGCGACCTGCTTCACGTCGAGCGTGTACGGGTGCAGGATGTCGTTCGCCTTGCGGATGATCTCCTCGATCGGCGTCTGCCGCACCCGATGGTCGTCATCCTCTGCGACCTCGCCGAGATCGATGTACATCCGGCTGAGGTACCCGCCCTCTCGCGGGATGTGCAGGATGTTGCCCGCCTGCGAGTTGATCGCGCACTTGGTGCGCCAGTCGGGGAAGTCGGTGTTCACCAGCACGTCCATGACGCCCCAGGCGTGCGCGGCGCTCCCGCCGACGTGGGTGCGTCCGATCGCCTGACGCACGCCGCTGCGGGCACCGTCGCACCCGGCGACGTACTTCGCACGAATCGTCCGCTCCTCACCGGCGCGCTCCCCCGCCGCGAACCGCACCTGAACCTCGACCGGATACTCGCCCTCGTCGTGCACGGTGAGGCCAACGAACTCGACCCCGTAGTCGGGCTCGATCCGGCCGGGGCCGTGGGCCGCGGCCTCGGCGAAGTAGTCCAGCACTCGCGCCTGGTTCACGATCAGGTGCGGGAACTCGCAGATGTCGTACGCGTAATCGGCCGTGCGGGTGGTACGGATGATCTCGCGCGGATTCTCGGGGTTCGGGCTCCAGAAGTTCATCCACCCGATGTTGTACGCCTCGGCGACGATCCGCTCGGCGAACCCGAACGCCTGGAACGTCTCGACGCTGCGCGGCTGGATGCCGTCGGCCTGGCCCAGCACGAGTCGTCCTTCGCGCTTCTCGATGATCCGCGTCGAGATGTCGGGGTACTGCGACATCTGCGCGGCCAGCAGCATGCCCGCGGGGCCGGAGCCGACGATCAGCACGTCGATCTCGTCGGGAAGGTCAGCCGATCGCGTCACGCCGAGCCCCGCGGCATCCTGCACGCGCGGATCCCCGGAGACATACCCGTGGTGGTGGAACTGCATCGTCGTCGATTCCTTCCGGACTGCTTCGTCAGGTCTTGCGCTCGCCCGCTCGGTGTTCTATATTCGAACACAACGTTCTACTATTGAACACAGCGTATGCGCGACCGCCGAGATGTGCAAGGAGTTCCCCATGGCCGACGGCCCCTCCCCCGCGTCGCAGACACTGAGCCGCGGCATCCGGATCCTCGAGATCCTCGCCGACGCACGAGGTCCTCTCGCGATCGACGAGATCGCTACCCGGCTCGGCGTGCACCGCTCGATCGCCTACCGTCTGCTGCGCACGCTCGAAGACCACGGCCTCGTCGTACGCGGCGCGAACGGAGCCGTCAGCCTCGGCGCGCGGATGGCCGCTCTCGCCGCCGGAGTCGCCCCCGACCTCCAGGCCGAGGCGCTTCCGGAGCTCACGGCCGTCGCCAACGAGCTCGGCATGACCTGCTTCCTCGCGGTGCTCGACGGCGAGGACTGCATCACGCTCGCCAGCATCGAACCGCGACACGCGATCGCGAGCGTCGCGCAGCGCCCTGGCGCACGGCATCCGGTCACGGTCGGCGCACCGGGCAAGGCGATCCTCGCGCAGCTCGCGGCGGCGGAGTGGCCGGCGGATGCCTCACCGGCGCTGCGCCGCGATGTCGACCTCACCCGGGAACGCGGCTACGGCACCAGCCACGACGAGGTGATCCCGACCGTGCAGTCGGTCGCGGTCCCGCTCGTCCTGCGCGGACGCCGTCCTGCCGCGATCGCCGTCGTCCACGTCGCGACGACCCTCGATGATGCGGCCATCGCCGCCCGGCTCGAGCACTCGGCCGCGGTCATCCGCGACGCGCTCGACGGCTGACCGACAGCCGACCGGCGACTCCGGTCGCAGTTCGTGCCGCCCACCGAGACGGTGAGCGGCACGAAGTGCGACCGGAGTGGCCCGATGACGAGGGTCAGACCTTGGCAACGCCGTAGATCGGGCTGACCGACTGCTCCTCCTCGTGGTCCGGACCCAACGGGATGCCGGAGCGATCGCGCAGCAGCAGCGTCGCGACGAGGCCGAGCACGGTCATGCCCGCGAGATACCAGGTGACCGCCTGCGTCGACCCGGTCGCCTGCACGATCGCCGTCGCGATGGTGGGAGCGAAAGCACCACCCGCGATGGCACCGATCGCGTACGAGATCGAGACGCCGGAGAAGCGGATGCTGGCCGGGAACAGCTCCGTGTAGAGCGCGGCCTGCGGGCCGTAGGTGAAACCGAGGCCGATCGTGAGGATCGCGAGCCCTGTGAACAGCAGGCCGATCTCGCCGGTGTTCACGAGCGGGAAGAGGGCGAACACACCGATCAACTGCAGCACCCAGCCGATGATGTACGTCGTGCGGCGGCCGATGCGGTCGCAGATCCATCCGGCGAACAGGGTCGTCACCAGCCAGGTGACGGCAGACCCTGCGACAGCCCAGAGCACCGGGCCGCGCTCGAGGCCGATCGGACCCTCCGGGTTCGTCGCATAGCCCTGGATGTAACCACCGGTCGTCATATAGCCGACCGCGTTGTTGCCGGCGAACACGAACGCGGCGATGATCACGAGCAGTGCGTGCTTGCGGAACAGCTGCACGATCGGCATCCGTGCCTTCTCCTTGCGCGCGGCGAGCTCGGTGAAGACCGGGCTCTCCTCGACCTTGCGACGCACGTAGTAGCCGACGAGGATCAGCACGACGCTGAGCAGGAACGGGATGCGCCACCCCCACTCGAGGAACTGGTCCCCCGGGGCGATGACGGTCATCAGCGCCATCACGCCGGATGCCAGCAGCAGACCCAGTGGTACACCGATCTGCGGCGAGGCGCCGAAGATGCCCCGCTTCGCGCGCGGCGCGTGCTCGACGGCCATCAGCACGGCGCCGCCCCACTCGCCACCGGCCGAGATGCCCTGCAGGATGCGCAGCAGCACCAGCAGGATCGGCGCTGCGATCCCGATCGCCTCGTACGTGGGCAGCACGCCGATGAGCGCGGTCGCCGCTCCCATCAGGATCAGCGTCCACATCAGCACCGTCTTGCGACCCAGCTTGTCGCCGTAATGCCCGGCGAGGAAGGCGCCGAGCGGACGGAACAGGAAGCTGACGCCGACCGTCGCGAACGCGATCAGCGCGCTGTTCGCGCCGAGCGGCTCGAAGAACAGCTGGCCGAAGACCAGGCCGACCGCGGTGGCGTAGATGAAGAAGTCGTACCACTCGACGGTGGTTCCGACGACGGTGGCGAAGACGACGCGGCGGCGATCGGCCGCTGTCGCGATGGTGCCGGTGGGGGTGAACCCACCCTGTGACTGCCCGCTCATGGGGTGTCTCCTTTGGTTGTGACCGCATTGTCACGGCGTTGCGAGGACGTGAATCCGAATGCTTGCCGAGGGGTGAACCGATGATATATGATTTCGAATACGACGCACAAGGTGTCGCGCAGGACTTCGCAGACGAGCGCAGAGAGGCGCACCGTGACGGCAGACATCACCCGCCCCGGCAAGATCATCGCCATCCATCTGAGCTACGCATCGCGTGCGGATCAGCGCGGTCGCCGCCCGGCAGCCCCCTCCTACTTCTTCAAGCCGGCAAGCTCCGTCGGCGTCTCCGGTGGCACGGTCGAACGCCCGGCCGGCACGGAGCTCCTGGCCTTCGAGGGCGAGATCGCGCTCGTGATCGGAACCGCCGCACGTCGCGTCTCGCTCGCCGATGCCTGGGCGCACGTCGGATGGGTCACCGCTTCGAACGACCTCGGTCTCTACGATCTGCGCGCGAACGACAAGGGCTCCAACGTCCGCTCCAAAGGCGGCGACGGCTACACGCCGCTCGGCCCCGAGTTGATCGACGCCCGCACCGTCGACCCCGCTGCCCTGCGGGTGCGCGCCTGGGTCAACGGCGACCTCCGTCAGGACGACACCACCGCCGGCCTCATCTTCCCGCTGGCGCAGCTTGTCGCCGACCTGTCGCAGCACTTCACGCTGGAGCCTGGGGACGTCATCCTCACCGGCACCCCGGCGGGCTCGTCGGTGATCGTGCCCGGAGACGTCGTCGAGGTCGAGGTGGATGCTCCGGATGCCGCGGGCTCGCCGACCTCCGGACGCCTGGTGACCACGGTCACGCAGGGAGAGGTGCCCTTCGACGGCGAGCTCGGATCGCTCCCGGCCGTCGACGACCTGCAGCGCACCGAGGCCTGGGGATCGGCCGAGGCGGCGGGGCTGGTCGACGCGCGGGACGACGTTTCGTCTCGCTCCGCTCGCTCAACGACCGAAGACTCCGTTACCGCGAGCGCGACCGGTGGCGGGCTCTCCCCCGAGCTCCGCGCCAAGCTCCTCGAGGCGCCGACCGCCGGACTCTCCGCCCAGCTCCGCAAACGCGGGCACCACTCCTGCTTCATCGACGGCGTCTCGGCGAACATCCCCGGCACGAAGATCGTCGGCACGGCCAAGACGCTCCGCTTCGTGCCGTTCCGCGAAGACCTGTTCAAGAGCCACGGCGGTGGTTACAACGCCCAGAAACGCGCATTCGATGCCGTGCACGAGGGCGAGATCATCGTGATCGAGGCTCGGGGAGATGCCACCACCGGCACGCTCGGCGACATCCTCGCGCTGCGTGCGAAAACCCGTGGCGCGGCCGGCGTGATCACCGACGGCGGGGTACGCGACTTCGACGCGGTCGCCGAGATCGGTCTTCCCGTCTTCTCGCAGGGCGCGCATCCGTCGGTCCTCGGCCGCAAGCATGTGCCGTGGGACGTCGACGTCACGATCGCCTGCGGCGGAGCATCCGTCCAGCCCGGCGACATCATCGTGGGCGACAGCGACGGCGTGATCGTCATCCCGCCGTCGCTGGTCGAGGAGGTCGTCGACGACACCCTCGCGCAGGAGATCGAAGACGCCTGGATCGCCGAGCAGGTCGCCGCCGGACACCCGGTCGACGGGCTGTTCCCGATGAACGCCGAATGGCGCGCACGTTTTCAGGCGGAACGATGACCACCACAGCCGTCAGCAAGTCCGAGGTCGCGTACGAGTGGATCCGCTCGCGCATCACCGGGCACATGTTCAGCCCTGGGTATCGCCTGGTGCTCGGGTCCATCGCCGACGACCTGAAGATGAGCGTCGTGCCGGTACGCGAGGCGATCCGCCGCCTCGAGGCCGAGGGACTCGTCACCTTCGAGCGCAACGTCGGCGCTCGGGTGACGCTCGTCGACGAGAGCGAATACGCGCATACGATGCAGACGCTCGGCCTCGTCGAGGGATCGGCCACCGCCCTCTCCGCCCCCTTCCTCGATGAGGATGCCCTCGATGAGGCGGCACGCATCAACGAGCGCATGGAGCGCATGCTTCCCCACCTCGACGCTCACGCCTTCACCGAACTCAACCACCAGTTCCATTCGGTGCTGTTCGAGCCCTGCCCCAACCCGCATCTGCTCGACCTCGTGCACCGCGGCTGGTCGCGTCTGTCGGGTATCCGCGACTCGACCTTCGCGTCGATCCCCGGCCGCGCACAGCACTCGGTCGAGGAGCACACCGAGATCCTCGAACTCATCCGCACGAAGGCCGATCCGCTCGAGATCGAGCTCGCCGCCCGCAACCACCGCTGGCGAACGATGGATGCCTTCCTCGATGCCCTGCACACCCGTACCGCCCACGCCTCAGGAGAAGCATCATGACCGATTCGCGCATTCCCGCCGACCTTCCTGACCACATCCAGCACTACATCGACGGCGCGTTCGTCGACTCGACCGACGGCGACACGTTCGACGTGCTCGACCCGGTGACGAACAAGACCTATACGACGGCCGCCGCCGGTAAGAAGGCCGACATCGAGCTCGCCGTCGCCGCGGCGAAGCGTGCGTTCGAAGAGGGTCCGTGGCCTCGGATGCTGCCCCGCGAGCGCTCGCGCGTGCTGCACCGGATCGCCGACCTCGTCGAGTCCCGCGACGCGCGCCTCGCCGAGCTCGAGTCCTACGACTCCGGCCTGCCGATCACGCAGGCCCTGGGCCAGGCCCGTCGCGCCGCCGAGAACTTCCGCTTCTTCGCCGACCTGATCGTCGCGCAGTCCGATGACGCGTTCAAGGTCCCCGGCCGCCAGATGAACTACGTCAACCGCAAGCCGATCGGCGTCGCCGGGCTCATCACGCCGTGGAACACGCCCTTCATGCTCGAGTCGTGGAAGCTCGGCCCCGCGCTCGCGACCGGCAACACGGTCGTGCTCAAGCCCGCCGAGTTCACGCCCCTCTCGGCATCCCTCTGGGCAGGGATCTTCGAGGAGGCCGGGCTCCCGCAGGGCGTCTTCAACCTCGTGAACGGTCTCGGCGAAGACGCGGGCGACGCGCTCGTGAAGCACCCCGACGTGCCGCTCATCTCGTTCACCGGTGAGAGCTCGACCGGGCAGCTGATCTTCGGCAACGCGGCTCCGTTCCTCAAGGGCCTGTCGATGGAGCTCGGCGGCAAGTCCCCCGCCGTCGTCTTCGCGGATGCCGACCTCGAGGCCGCCGTCGACGCCACGATCTTCGGCGTCTTCTCCCTCAACGGCGAGCGCTGCACGGCCGGCTCCCGCATCCTCGTCGAGCGCTCGATCTACGAGGAGTTCGTGGAGCGCTACGCTGCTCAGGCGAAGCGCGTCAAGGTCGGTTACCCGCACGACCCGGCCACCGAGGTCGGTGCGCTCGTACACCCCGAGCATTACGACAAGGTGATGAGCTACGACGAGATCGGCAAGACCGAAGGACGCCTCGTCGCCGGTGGCGGCCGCCCGGAGGGCTTCGACGAGGGGAACTTCGTCGCGCCGACCGTCTTCGCCGACGTCTCCCCCGATGCCCGCATCTTCCAGGAGGAGATCTTCGGCCCCGTCGTCGCCATCACGCCGTTCGACTCCGATGAGGAGGCGCTGGCTCTCGCGAACAACACCAAGTACGGCCTGGCCGCCTACATCTGGACCGACGACCTCAAGCGCGCGCACAACTTCGCGCAGTCCGTCGAGGCCGGCATGGTGTGGCTCAACAGCAACAACGTGCGCGACCTCCGCACCCCGTTCGGCGGCGTGAAGGCCTCCGGCCTCGGGCATGAAGGCGGGTACCGCTCGATCGACTTCTACACCGATCAGCAGAGCGTGCACATCACGCTTGGCCCCGCCCACAACCCCACCTTCGGCAAGAACTGAACACCCCGTCGCTCAACGACCGGTCGTTGAGCGAGCGGAGTGAGACGAAACGCATCAAACAAGCAAGGACGCTGACATGACCGACCGCGAAGACATGACCCTGACCTCTGCCGGGTACTACGTATCCCAGGAGGCGCCGATCCGCACGGACAACCCGGTCGCGACGCCCTCCAGTACGCCGCCCGACATCCTGCGCTGCGCGTACATGGAGCTCGTGGTCACCGACCTGGCCGCGTCGCGCGTGTTCTACGTCGACGTGCTCGGCCTGTACGTGACCGAGGAAGACGACGAGGCGATCTACCTCCGTTCGACCGAGGAGTTCATCCACCACAACCTCGTACTGCGGAAGGGTCCGGTAGCCGCGGTCGCCGCCTTCTCGTACCGCGTGCGGGCGGCGGAGGACCTGGACCGCGCCGTCGAGTTCTACACCGAACTCGGCTGCGACGTCCGCCGAGCCGAGCATGGCTTCGTGAAGGGCGTCGGCGACTCGGTGCGCGTCGTCGATCCGCTCGGCTTCCCGATCGAGTTCTTCCACCAGTCCGACCACGTCGAGCGGATGTCGTGGCGGTACGACCTGCACATCCCCGGCGAGCTGGTGCGTCTGGATCACTTCAACCAGGTCACTCCCGACGTGCCGCGCGCGGTGAAGTTCATGCAGGATCTCGGCTTCCGCGTCACGGAAGACATCCAGGACGACGAGGGCACGGTCTACGCCGCGTGGATGCGCCGCAAGCCCACCGTGCACGACACGGCCATGACCGGCGGCGACGGTCCGCGCATGCACCACGTCTGCTTCGCGACGCACGAGAAGCACAACATCCTCGCCATCTGCGACAAGCTCGGGGCCCTCCGCCGGTCGGATGCCATCGAGCGCGGCCCTGGCCGCCACGGTGTCAGCAACGCGTTCTACCTCTACCTGCGCGACCCCGACGGACACCGCGTCGAGGTCTACACGCAGGACTACTACACGGGCGACCCCGACAACCCGGTCATCACGTGGGACGTGCACGACAACCAGCGCCGCGACTGGTGGGGCAATCCCGTCGTCCCGTCCTGGTACACCGAGGCGTCTCTCGTACTCGACCTCGACGGCGACCCCCAGCCCGTGGTCGCACGCACCGACAGCAGCGAGATGGCGGTCACGATCGGCGCCGACGGCTTCTCGTACACCCGTGCGGACCAGACCGAGAAGAAGTTGGGTAACCAGCTCTGATCCCGCAAGCGTTTCGTCTCGCTCCGCTCGAAGCGACGAGACGAAACGTCTGACAAATCGAGAGGAAGAGGAGCGGATGCTGTCGCACGAAGTCATCGCGGAGATCGCGGCGGAGCTCGCCGAGGCCGACCGGACGCATGCGGTGATCCCGCGGATCACGGCGCGATACCCGGAGGCGACGGTCGAGGACTCGTACGCCATCCAGCGCGTCTGGCGTGATTCGCAGATCGCTGCCGGCCGACGCCTCGTCGGACGCAAGATCGGCCTGACGTCCAAGGCGATGCAGCAGGCCACGGGCATCACCGAGCCCGACTATGGCGTGATGTTCGACGACACCGTCTACGAATCGGGCGCCGAGATCCCGGTCGACCACTTCTCGAACGTGCGCATCGAGGTGGAGCTCGCTTTCGTGCTCAAGCATCCGCTCGAAGGTCCCGACTGCACGCTCGACGACGCCCTCGCCGCGATCGATTATGCGGTTCCCGCGCTCGAGGTGCTCAACTCGCACATCGAGCTCGAAGGCCGCACGATCGTCGACACGATCAGCGACAACGCGGCGTACGGCGCCATGGTGCTGGGCACCGAGCACCGTCGCCCCGACGAGATCGACCTGCGCTGGGTGCCCGGCGTGCTGTCGAAGAACGGCGAGATCGAGGAGACCGGTGTCGCGGCCGGCGTGCTCGGTCATCCCGCCACCGGCGTCGCCTGGCTGGCGAACAAGTTCCACCAGCACGGCGCGCGGCTGGAGGCCGGGGAGATCATCCTGGCAGGATCGTTCACACGCCCGATGTGGGTGTCGCGCGGCGACGAGGTGCTGTGCGACTACGGACCGATGGGAACCATCACATGCCGCTTCGTCTAGAACCGTCGTTCCGCGAGCGGCTCGCGTCTACCGATCGCGCACTGGTCGGCATGTGGGCGTGCTCGGGCAGCGCCCTCGTCACCGAGGTCGCCGCAGGCTCAGGGCTCGACTGGCTGCTGATCGACATGGAGCACTCGGCGAACACGCTCGAGACGGTCCTCCTGCAGCTGCAGGTGGTCGCCGCCTACCCGATCACTCCGGTCGTACGGGTGCCCTCGAACGACACGGTAGCGATCAAACAGGTCCTCGATCTCGGCGCACAGAACCTCATCGTGCCGATGGTCTCCTCCTCCGACGAGGCGCGCGCTGCTGTCGCCGCCACCCGCTACCCGCCCGAGGGCGTGCGCGGGGTGGGCAGCGCGCTGGCACGCAGCGCCCGCTGGAACCGGGTCGACCGCTACCTCCAGGAATCCGCGCAGCACACGTCACTCACCGTGCAGATCGAGACCGCGGCGGGCGTGGACGCCGCCGCCGAGATCGCCGCGGTCGATGGCATCGACGCAGTCTTCGTCGGGCCGTCCGACCTGTCCGCCTCGATGGGACTTCTCGGTCAGCAGACCCACCCCGACGTCGTCGCCGCGGTCGAGCAGGTGTTCGCCGCGGTGAAGGCCGCAGGCAAGCCGGTCGGCGTGAACGCCTTCGATCCCGCGGCCGCCGAGGCCTACGTCGCGGCCGGAGCGGACTTCGTCGCGGTCGGAGCCGATGTCGCCCTGCTGGCTCGAGCATCCGAGGCTCTGGCCGCTCGGTTCATCACGGCCGACGGAACGGCACCCGCCAGCTACTGACCCCTGGTTCTCGAATCGCGCAACTGGCCGATCCGAGGCCGGTTCACCGACCATTCGCGCGATTCGAAACGATGACCCGTGACAGGATTGCCGGATGCAGGAAAGCGAGGCCATCGGGTGAAGCGCAGGCTCGCCGCGATGCAGGACCGCAACTTCCGCTGGTTCTTCCTCGCCAGGGCGATCACGATGATCACCGGATCGATGTCGTCGATCGCCCTGGCTTTCGCGGTGCTCGAGATCGACAACGACGCCCGGTCGCTCTCGATCGTGCTCGCCGCCTTCACGATCAGTAACATCGTCTTCCTGCTGTTCGGCGGCGTGATCGCCGACCGGCTGCCGCGGGCGCTGATCATCCAGACCTGCTACGTGATCGACATCCTCACGATCGGCGCGATGGCGGCGCTGCTGTTCACGGGCGCGGCCACCGTCCCGCTGCTGGTGATACTCTCCGTGGCCAACGGGGCGTCCACCGCCTTCGTTCTCCCGGCGATGCAGGGCATCATCCCCCAGCTGACGACTCCCGATAATCTGCAGCAGGCGAACGCCATGCTCTCATTCGTGCGCTCCGCCGTCACGATCGGCGGTCCGGTGATCGCCGGCATCCTCGTCGCCACCGCGGGCCCCGCCTGGGCGATGGTCGTGCAGGCGGCGGGCTGGCTGATCGCCATCCCGGTCCTCGCGCTCGTGAAGCTCCCGCCACCCGCGCATGCCGGCGGCACCTCGATGTTCCACGACCTGCGGATCGGCTGGAACGAGTTCTGGAGCCGCTCCTGGCTGTGGACCATCGTGCTCGCCTTCATGGTCATGAATGCGATCCACGTCGGCGCCTGGAGCGTCATCGGTCCGTACATCGCCAAGAATGACGAGCGGCTCGGCATCGCCGGCTGGGGCTGGGTGCTCAGCGCGGAAGGCGTCGGGGTGCTGCTGATGACGCTGATCCTGATGTGGCTCCCCCTCAGGCGACCGCTGCGGTACGGGATGCTCGGCATGGCAGCCTTCGCGATCCCCGTGACCATGCTCGGCGTGCATCCGGCTGTATTGCTGTTGGCCATCGCGGCATTCATCGCGGGCGCCGGCGTCGAGGTCTTCAACACGGGGTGGAACCTGGCGATGATGGAGAACATCCCGGGAGAGAAACTCTCTCGCGTCTCGAGCTACGACATGCTCGGCAGCTTCGTCGCGATGCCCATCGGCACCCTGATATACGGCTGGCTCATTACTCATGCGGATGCCGTCACCGTGCTGGTCGCGTCCGGCATCGTGTACGCGTCGGTCGCGCTCGCAACACTGCTCGTGCCGAGTGTCTGGCGGATCGGACGCCCCATCGGCGCGCTGACCCGGGGCGGCTGACTCTGGCGTATTCATAGCAATCCGGGCGAGACTGTCGGCATGACCTTCGCCGCGCTCCAGCCTCTCGCCGACCGTGCCGCCCTGTTCACCGCGCTCCGCCAGGATGCTCTCTCCACCGCCGCCGACGCGCTGGGTGAACACCGCTGGGATGCGGACATGGCCGCCGGGACGATCACCTTCACCGCGAACGTCGACCCGTCGCGACAGCTCGTGGCTCGCGCGCACCTGATCGCCACGATCGCCCCCGGACCCCGCTCGATGCTGTGGGCGTGGGCGCACCCCCAGGGTGATGCGCAGGGTGTGGCGGCGCAGCTGCGCGCTTACGGCGCAGAGCACGGCATCGCCGACCTGACCGCGCCCGAGGTCCCGTTCCCCGCCGGCGCCCCCGGCGACGAGGAATGGATCGCCCAGGCGGCGCACACGATCGGCGGGGTCGCGGTCGAACTGACCGGTCGCTCGCCCTACTACTCCGCGCCCGTCGGCGGCGGCACCAGGGCCGTGTTCGTGCTCGACGCGCCGCTGCCGGCGCTCACCGTGTCCGACGCGGTCATCGCGCTTCCCGGCATCCTCTCCGGCCTCTCACTTCCCGACGCGCGCACCGCCGTCTGGGATCTCGCTCGCCTCGCCGGCTGGTCACTGACCTGGTCGGACGAGTCGTTCTCGGGCGCGCAGGTCGTCGATGCATCCGGCTCCGCGACCTTCCGCTTCGACGAGCAGGCACGGATCAGCGGGATCGAGGGCTCGCTGCACGCGCAGGCCTGATCCGGAGCGCCACGCTCGAACCCCAGCGGGTGCGCCGGGAAGCGTGCGCCGTGTGGGATTCTGGACGGATGAAGAACGGAATCGTCCGGTTCGTATCGCTCTACGTGTTCAACGTCGCCGTGCTGCTGCTGATCGGCCTGCTGCTGCGCGGTGTGTCCGTCGGTTGGAACGCCCTCTGGGCAGCGATCATCCTGACCCTCGCGGCCCTGATCGTGAAGCCGCTGCTCCGGAATGCCTTCCGGCGGTCCGCCGCGAAGTCAGCCTCCGCTCGCACGAAGACCGGTGAGAAGGTCGTCCAGTACGTGCTGGTCTACATCGTCGAGCTCATCGTCTGGGTGCTCACGGTGTGGCTGAGCGGCGTGAGCACCTCCAGCGTCTGGGGCTACGTCCTCCCACCGCTGCTCCTGCTGCTCGGCTGGGTGGTCTACGACCAGATCGACGACAAGCTGCACGCCAAGGCGTCGCAGGTCTACGACGCGGTGCAGGCGAAGGTCGGACGCGGCGCGAGCCGCCCGGCACCCTCCGCCGCCCCGGCGCCCGAGACCCGCGAGACGGCCACGGCACGCGACGAGCTGAAAGACGGCCTGACGCCCGAGCAGCGGCGGATGCTGGACGAGCTCGGCTGACCCCGCCCGCCCCGTCGCGAAAAGGCA
>JAESFY010000107.1_pt1 | contig 50523 bp, 45 predicted proteins | sample 9266201 | NCBI WGS metagenome assembly JAESFY01 (sample SAMN14515071, study PRJNA621656) | algae metagenome | isolation source: Nodosilinea sp. WJT8-NPBG4 and co-occurring heterotrophs from soil, lower... | place: USA: Pinto Basin, Colorado Desert, California | collected 2006-05-27 | reverse complement strand
CGTTGACGAAGTCGGGGTCGTGCGCGTCGAAACGCGGGTCGTATGTCTCCCAACCGGTCGACGTCGACGTCGTGCTGGTCCCGCTGTACCGCTTCTGCTCTGCGGTGTCGGCGGCCCAGGCGAAGTAGCCCGGGAAATTCTCCTCACCGGAAAGGATCGTGCCCCATGGCGTCGTTCCTCCGGCGCAGTTGCCGAGGGTGCCGTGCACCCACCGACCCTCGGGGTCTGCTGCGGTCTTCACGAGGTCGGAACCCGCCGCTGGGCCGGTCAGCTCGAAGACGGTCTCGACAGTGATGCGACGGTTGCGGCGCCCGTCCACCACATACGACCAGGGCTCCCCCACCTTGCGGCGGCGGAGTTCCACCACCGACATGCCCTGTGCCGCCTTGTAGATGTCGCCGCGACGACGCAGCTCGGCCGCATCCGTGGTGTCGGGGAACATGATCCCGGGGTTGACGTACTCGTGGTTGTTGACGAGCACGCCGGTCTTGCTGCTCGGGTCGGCGACGATGTCGAGGTAGTCGCAGTTGTATCCGAACTGTTCCGCCTGCGCCTCCGGCGTCTGGGCGTCGAGAGCGAACGCAGGGGTGCGCGAGAACAGCGGGTCGCCCCAACGGATGATCGGCTTCCAGGTGTAACCCTCCGGAACCGTGAGGGCATCGACTGCTGCCGGCACCGGTGCGATCGCACGGAAGGACAGACCCGCCGTCCCGGGTTTGCCGAGAGAGACCCCGAGATCGCCCGCTCCGGCGGCGCCCGGAGCGGAGACGGGCGCCTCTCTGCCTGCCCCGGCGACCAGCGCGACCGCAGCGGCCGCGCCGAGGCCGAAGAGCGCCCGCCGCGAGAACACCGCGCTGGCGATGGATCGGAAGTCGTCGTTGGCCGACGTGTTGCACTCGGGGCCGAGGCACGCGTTGGCGCACTTCAGTTCGCAGGTCACGGCCGAGCGCTTGCCGCGCACATGGCCGGCCATCGGGAGCGGCCGTCGGATGTTCTCTGCCAGGGTCATCGGGTCCTCCTCGTCGGGAATGCTGCGCGGGTCAGCTTCGTCGAGAGAGGTTGCACGCGTATGAACGCCGGTTGAACCGTCGGCTCAGTGCTGTGCGGACGGCAGGTCGTTGATCGCCCGAATGAGCCGGAACAGGTTGCCGACCTGCCGCTGGTCCAGGTGCAGCATCAGACGCGGTAAGTGGAGCACGTCGTCGTCGGCGACCTCGGGGCGTCGCGGCGCCGTCCGCTCGATGCGACCGGATGCCAGCATCGGAGCGAGGTTCTCGTTGAGCGAGTCGATCTCGGCATCCGTCGGTTCGGTGCGCAGACGCAGCACGAGCGTGTCGCCGATCCACCGCAAGGAGTCGTAGTTGTGCCAGAATCCAGCGATCTCGGCCCGCGCCTTCTCCACCGAGTCGGTGACGACGACACGGTCGAAGTCGCCGGGTGAGATGACGCCCATCGGCTCGAGCGTGTCGTCGATGTACCGCTGCAGCCCCTGCCAGAAAGTGCCGCCGGGCTGATCGAGGAGGACGATCGGCGTCGGCTCCGCCTTCCCCGTCTGCTGCAGAGTGAGCAGCTCGAACATCTCGTCGAGCGTGCCGAATCCGCCGGGCAGACAGATGAAACCGGAGGATTCCTTGACCAGCATCAGCTTGCGCGTGAAGAAGTACTTCATCGCCACGACCTGACCCTGGCCGGTGACGAGGCTGTTCGCCTTCTCCTCGAACGGCAGTCGGATCGAGACGCCGAGCGAGAGCTCGGGCCCCGCGCCTTCCGCGGCCGCTTGCATGATGCCCGGTCCCGCGCCGGTCACGACCATCCAACCGTCCGCGGCCAGAGCCGCCGCGATGTCGCGTGCCTGGAGGTAGAGCGGGTCGTCCTGCCTCGTGCGCGCGGATCCGAACACGCTGACTTTCGGCACGCCGTCGAACGGGGCGAACAGGCGGAAGGCATCGCGCATCTCCGCGAGCGCGGCGGAAGCGATCTTCAGGTCGAGCCGATCAGCGGCGTCCTCGCCGAGTCCGATCGCTGTGCGGATCATCCGCATCACGAGCCTGCGGTCGTCATGAACGCCCGCGTCGTCGAGGAGTGCCTCGATCTCCGCGGTCAGCGGTTCGGTGATCGGTTCGCCGGTCATGCCGCTCCCGGTCAGCTCTCGAGCCGCGCGATCGCGTCCTCGACCGAGAGCGCGTCGCGCTCGCCGGTACGACGGTCCCAGAGCTCGACCTGTCCATCGGCCGCGCCGCGGCCGACGATGATGATCTTCGGCACGCCGACGATCTCCGCGTCTCCGAACTTCACACCGGGCGAGACCTTCGGGCGGTCGTCGTAGAGCACGTCGAGACCGGCTGCCTCGAGCTGAGACGAGAGCCCTTCGGCGACATCGAATGCGACCTGGTCGCGGCCGGCCGCCACGACGTGCACGTCGAACGGCGCGACGGATGCCGGCCAGATCAGGCCCTTCTCATCGTTGTTGAGCTCGGCGATGATCGCGAGGATACGCGTCACGCCGATCCCGTAGGACCCCATGGTCACCGTGACGAGCTTGCCGTTCTCGTTCAGGACCTTGAGCCCGAGCGTCTCGGCGAAGAAGCGCCCCAGCTGGAAGACGTGACCGATCTCCATGCCGCGCGCGAGCTCGACGGGGCCCGAGCCGTCGGGGGCCGGGTCTCCGGCGCGCACGTTCGCGATCTCGACGACGCCGTCGGAGAAGAAGTCGCGTCCGGCGACGACGGAGTGCGCGTGCTTCTGGTCGATATTGGCCCCGGTGATCCAGCTGGTTCCCTCGCTCACGCGCGGGTCGACCAGATAGCGGATGCCGGTGGCCGACTCTTCGCCCAGAACAGCGCCGGTCGGCGACCACGGTCCGATGTAGCCCTTGACCAGCAGCGGATTGTTCTCGAAGTCGTCGTCCGTGGCCGTGGAGACATCGGCCGGCGCGAAGGCGACTTCGGCGCGCTTCTCGTCGACCTCGCGGTCGCCGGGGATGCCGACGACGACCAGCTCGCGAGTGCCGTCGACGTGTGTCAGAGCGAGCACCACGTTCTTGAGCGTGTCGGCCGCGGTGTACTCGCCGTCCAGGTGCGCGTTGCTGTGCGCGACGAGCGTCTCGATCGTGGGAGTGTCGGGCGAGTCGAAGACCACGGGCACGGCATCCGCGTCGAACGCGATCGCCTCGGGCGCGGCGGTCGTGAAGGCTTCGACGTTGGCGGCGTAACCGTGGGCGCTCCGTACGAAGGTGTCCTCTCCGACCGGAGTCGGGTGCAGGAATTCCTCGCTGCGCGCGCCGCCCATCAGCCCGTTGTCGGCGTTGACGATCACGTACTCCAGGCCGAGGCGCTGGAAGATGCGCTCGTACGCATCACGCTGCTCCTGATAGCTGGTCTCCAGACCGGCATCGGAGGCATCGAAGGAGTATGCGTCCTTCATCGTGAACTCGCGGCCGCGGAGCAGGCCGGCGCGAGGGCGCGCTTCGTCGCGGTACTTGTCCTGGATCTGATAGATCGTCAGCGGCAGATCCTTATAGGAGGAGTACAGGTCCTTCACGAGGAGGGTGAACATCTCTTCGTGCGTCGGCGCGAGAAGGTAGTCGGCTCCCTTGCGATCCTGCAAGCGGAAGATGCCGTCCCCGTACGATTCCCACCGGCCGGATGCCTCGTAGGGGTCGCGCGGCAGAAGGGCCGGGAAATGAACCTCCTGCGCGCCTGCCTCGGTCATCTCGGCGCGGATGATGGCTTCGATCTTCGCCTTCACCTTGAGCCCCAGTGGCAGCCAGGTGAACACTCCGGGGGCGGCACGGCGGATGTAGCCGGCGCGGACGAGCCAACGGTGGCTGGCGACCTCTGCGTCGGCAGGGGCTTCGCGGAGCGTACGGAGGAAGAACTTCGAGAGACGAGTGACCACGGAGCAAGTCTAGTGAGCCGCGGCCACCCGTCTCATCGGCGATGTCAGTTGAGCGCGGGCAGCCCGGAGGGCACGACTCCCCCGGCATACAGGCTCGACGCGAGCTCCTGGAGAGCCGTGAGGGCGACGCGCTGCGGGAGCGGACCGTATGAGATACGTGCGACGCCGAGCTTCTCGTAGTCGGACGCCGCGAGAGCGCCGGGGACGCCGATCACGCTGATCTTGCGCTCGCCGATGCCTTCGACGAGCTGGCGGGTGACGTTCGCGTCGAGGAGGCCAGGGACGAACACCGCGGTCGCGCCGGCATCGAGGTACGCGCGTCCGCGCTGGATCGCGTCGGCGATGCTCTCCTTCACGGGACGGTGCCCTGCCCGCACGAAGGCGTCGGTGCGGGCGTTCAGCGCGAACGGCACGCCCTCGGCCTCGGCGGCCTTCACGATCGCCTCGACCGCGGCGACCGAGTCGTCGAACGGCTTGAGGCGATCCTCGACGTTCGCGCCGACGACGCCGACGCCGATCGCGAGGCGGGTGGTCTCCCCCGCGTCGCCGTATCCGTCGTCCAGGTCGGCCGTCACGGGCACCTGGACGGATGCAGCGAGGCGCCCGACCATGTCGATCATGAGGTCGCGGGGTGTCGCACCGTCGTCGTATCCGAAGGATGCCGCGATGCCGTGGCCGGCGGTCGCGATCGCCTTCGTCTCGGGGAGCGCGGCGACGGCACGGGCGCCGACGACGTCCCACACGTTCACGACACGGAGGATCTCCGGAGCGTCATAGAGTCCGACAAGGGTCTGGGCCTTGGCTGCAGTGGTCATGGCTCCACGCTAACGCGGGACGTCGACATCGGGGCCGGGACGGGTCGGAATGCGTCACGTTCGGAAAACGCGCGGCACGTATTCCGGTATATCGTTTTGTGCGTTTGATCTGGGGTTTGAATGTCGGTGGCCCCTGGTTGAGTAGAGGTATGACGGGGTTGGCGGGCGCGACGATCGAGCAGGTGGGTGCATTGGGTGCGGTCACCGAGATGCTCGTCGAGGTCGAGCGCACGATCAGCAGCATGCAAGCCGTGCGGGACGGGATCCTGGCGATCGGGTCGCGGTTGGCGGGCGAAGTCGCAGAGCAGGCCGATTCTCGCGATGAGGCGGATCTGGCGTTGCGAACGGTCGCGGCGGAGTTCGCCGCCGCACTGCGCGTCTCGGATCGGACGGTGCAGCGGCGGATGACGGACGCAGCCTTCCTGGTGGAACGGTTCCCGCTGGTGTGGCAGGCGCAAGGCGCGGGGCGGATCAGCGCCGGGCATGCGCGCGTGATCTGCGACGCCGGGGAACACCTGGAGGATGCGACAGAGCGGGATGCCTATTCCGCGGAGGTGCTCGGGTTCGCCGAGACGGAGTCCGCGAACAGGGTCGCCCGACGGGCGAGGCGGGTTGCGGAACGGTTCCAGTCTCGTTCGATCGAGGACCGGCATAGGGATGCGCGAAAGACGCGGGGCGTGTGGGTGAAGGATCTCGCTGACGGGATGGCCGAGCTCGGCATGCGCGGCCCCGCCGCACTCGTGCGCGGCGCATTCGACCGGATCACGCAGATGGCGAAGACCGTGCACAGCCAGTCGGGTCCTGGCGGCGCGGATGCGGCAGGCGCAGGCTCACGCGAAAGTGCGTTCGGTCCGGCCGCGGATGCGGCACGGGCGCACGGCCAGGCGGCACGGACCGCAAAACGCGCGGCGGGCGAGTGCGTGGAGTCCCGCACGCTCGGTCAGACCCGAGCGGACATCGCCCTGGACCTGTTCCTCACCGGCTCCCCGATGGGCCACGACACACCGGGCGGGCTTCTCGAACACATCACCGCGAGCGTCTCGATCACCGTCCCCGTCACCACCCTGATGGGCCGCGGCAGCACCCCCGCAGAACTCGACGGATGCATCCCGATCGACCCGGACACCGCCCGACGCTTCGCCGGCGCGGCATCCGGCTGGGATCGCATCCTCACCCACCCCATAACCGGGGCGCTCCTCGCCGTCGACCGCTACCGGCCCAGCTCAGACCTGAAACGCCACCTCAGAGCACGGGATCAACGCTGCCGATTCCCCACCTGCGGCTACCCACCATCCGATTGCGACATCGATCACCACCACGACGCCGCCCACGGCGGTGCGACCTCGGGCACCAACCTCGGGCACCTCTGTCGACGGCACCACGTCCTCAAACATCACTCGCCCTGGCACGTTGAGCCCCTTACCGACGGGCTCTACGCCTGGACCAGCCCCACCGGCCAGACCTACATCGACAAGCCTCCGCCCCAGAACACCGTCACCTTCACCGAAGACGACACCCCGCCACCCTTCTGACGCGGCCTCGCCTTGGCCGACCTAGTGTGGAGACATGCCTCAGCGCCGATCGCACGTCGCCCCGTCCGCCGCACAGACCGAGCTGGCCGCCGCCCTCGCAGCACTCCGGGAGTCGCTCGACGCGCCGGTCGACTTCCCGGCCGACGTGCTCGCCGAGGCGGCAGCCGCGAGCGCGACCGTTCCCGACCTCGATCTGCGAGACATCCCGTTCGCCACGCTCGACCCTGCGGGTGCCCGCGACCTCGACCAGGCGTTCCACCTCGAGAGAAGTGGTGCCGGGTACACCGTCCGCTATGCCATCGCCGAAGTGCCCGGCTTCGTCGCACCCGACGGCGCCGTAGACCTGGAAGCCCGCCGCCGCGGGCAGACCCTGTATGCCGCGGACGGCCGCATCCCGCTGCATCCGGCGGTGCTCAGCGAGGACCGCGCCTCACTCCTCCCCGATGTCGACCGGCCGGCGCTCGTGTGGACGTTCTCGCTCGATGCGGAAGGCTCTGTCTCGGACTTCCGTCTGGAGCGTGCCCTGATCCGCTCACGCGCCCAGCTCGACTACGTCTCCACGCAGCAGGCGCTCGATCGCGGCGAGGATGGGCCCGCATCTCTGCTCCCGGAGATCGGCGCGCTGAGGATCGAGCAGGAACGTCTGCGCGGCGGCGCGAGCCTCAACCTGCCAGACGAGGAGGTCGTCCGAAACGCAGACGGCACTTATGACATCGAGCGCGCGAGTCCGCTCCCCGTCGAAGAATGGAATGCGCAGCTCTCCCTGATGACCGGCATGGCGGCCGCTTCCCTCATGATCGACGCCGGCGTCGGCATCCTCCGTACCATGCCGAGACCCGACGCCGCCGCCTTCGACACGTTTCGGCATCAGACCGAGGCCCTCGGTCGCCCGTGGACGACAGGAGAGTACGGCGAGTACCTCCGCGGTCTCGACCGAACGGACCCCCTCGCGCTTCCCGTCCTGCAGGCCGCCGCGACGCTCTTCCGCGGCGCCGGGTACGTCACGTTCGACGGCACACCGCCGGAAGACGCGATCCAGGCGGCGATCGCCGCCCCCTACGCCCATGCCACCGCCCCGCTGCGACGGCTCGTGGATCGCTGGGTGCTCGCGATCTGCCTTGCCGTCGCCGCTGGCCGGGAGATTCCGCAATGGGCCCGCGAATCTCTCGATCAGCTGCCCGCATTCATGCAGGAATCCGCGCAGCGAGCGTCCCGTCTGAACTCCGCGACCGTCAACTGCGTCGAGGCCGCGCTCCTGACTCCCCTGGTCGGAACCGAGATCGACGCGACCGTCATCGAGTTGCGCGGCGAACGCGCGTCCGTGCAGATCGCCGAGCCGGCGGTGACGGCGACCGCTGCTGTGCCCGCAGGCGCGAAGGCGGGTGACACGGTGCGGCTGCGCATCGTCCGAGCCGACATCGCGCGCGGCGAGGTGGACTTCACCCTCTGAGCGAGGCGCGCCCGACTACGCTGACGGCGTGGAACATGCGGATATCACCGAACGATTCGTCGCCAAGAGCTACCCCCGCGCATCGATCGCGATCATCGCTGGCAGCACCTCTCGCGGAGAGCGGACCCTGACCAGCGATGTCGACCTCCTGCTCATCGGCGAGTCGCTGTTCGAGGAGCCGAGCCAAACGAGTGAAGCGGCCACCTACGAGTTCGAGGGCGAGATCTTCGAGGTGTTCGCCTACACGCCCGTTGGCTTCGCCGAGTGGGCACAGCGGAGCGTGGACCAACGCCGACCCGTGATCGTTCAGATGCTCCTCGAAGGGATCGCGATCCGCCACGACGTTTCGCTCGAACAGTTGCGCGAGTACTGGCGAACGGTGCTGGCCGCCGGACCGACACTCGACACCCACGAATCCGCTTTCCGCCGCTACGTGATCACCGACCTGATCGACGATCTGCGCGACGCGACCGATCCTCTCGAACAGTGGGTCGTGGCATCCCTCGTCTTCGAGAAGATCGCCGAGCTCATCCTCCTCCGGAACCACCGCTGGGTCGCCGCAGGCAAGTGGCTGCCCCGCCGCCTCCGCGCATTCGACCAGGCACGCGCGGATGCCCTCAGTACCCCGCTGCTGTCCGGCGACTTCATCGCCTTCGCGGAGCGCGCCGACGAAGAACTCGCCCGCGCCGGTGGTCGAGTGCAGGCCGGATTCGTGCGCTGACCGCCGCGCTCCTCATCTAGGCTCGACGGATGCCGATGTCGCCGTACGTCCGTGATCTCCGTGCCCGGACGGGGCACGACCTCTTGCTGCTGCCCGGTGTGACGGCGATCATCCGCAACGACGACCGCTTCCTCCTGGTCCGCCAGCGCGGCTCAGAACTCTGGGGGCTGTTGGGGGGCGGCGTCGAACCAGGTGAAGAGCCGGCGCACGCGATCGCCCGCGAGATCGAGGAAGAACTCGGCCTCGAAGCCGTCGTGGGGCGCATCATCGGCGCCTACGGAGGCGCAGACCTCGTCACCGAGTACCCGAACGGCGACCGCGTGAGCTACGTGACGACCGCCTTCGAGTGCGAGCTGCCACCCGCGGCCGTGTTCTCCTTCGCCGACGACGAGCTCTTAGAGGCCGGATGGTTCTCCTCGGCCGACACAGCGCTGCTCCCGAGGCAGCCGTGGGTGGACCGCATCCTTCAGGACGCGGTCCGTGACCGCCCCGCCGCTGGGCGCACCGTGGTCGAGAAGGCCGTCTGTTATGTCGTCGCGTCCGACCGGATCCTGGTGTTCACACACGACGACGTCCCGCTCACGATCACCGGCGTGCAGGTGCCCGCCGGAACGGTGGGCGACGGCGAGAGCCCGGCGGACGCGGCCGTGCGCGAGCTCGTGGAGGAGACCGGCATCCATGCGGAAGTCGTGCGCCTGCTCGGCACCGCCGACTACGACCTCGCACCGATGAGGCCGGAGATCGCTCGGCGGCACTTCTTCCAGCTCCGCGCGGCGGAAACCGACATCGAGAGCGTCTGGACCGCCGGCGAGTCCGACCCCGAAGACGGAGGCGCTCCGCGGTCGTGGACTTGTCAGTGGATCCCGCTCGCGCAGGCGCACGTTGTCGCGGCGGGACTCGGCGCGATGCTCGGTGCCCTGACTCCCGAAGGGTGAGTCAGGAAACCGCCGTGGTCGTCATCACCAGCAGCTGAGGGTCTGTCAGGTCCAAAGCCACAGAGATCGACGTGAATTCGGACAGCGACTGCACGTGCGTGCCGCCGCAGAGGATCACGGCTTCTCCCTCGGGGAGCTCGCAGTGCCAGCGGCGGCGGTCCACGATCGTTGCGCCCTCAGCCTCGATGCGACTTGCAGCGCCCGACACCACCCACGCGGCGAGCTGCGCGTTGATCCGCTCCTCACGGTCGGCGAGTGTCGCCGAGAAGGTCTCGGTGTCGAATCCGGCACGGCGGAGGCTCTTGCCCAGGCGATACTCGTCGACGGCCCCGTCTTCGTGAATACGGCTCGACTGGTTCGCGCGCCCTTCGAAGTCCGGGTTGCCGAGCGCATCCACACCGGGATCCTTGCGCCACAGGTCGACGACCGCGAGATCGAGCGCGAGAGACGCGAGATGACAGGCGGTGTGCCCGCGGCTGAGACCGGCACGCCGCTCGGCATCCACCGACAGGGTCACCGTCGTCCCGGGAGCGAGCCAATAGGGCGCCTCGGTGGTGAGCCGATGCGCGACCAGCCAGGTCCATCCCTCGGCGCCGCGCTTGGCCGGGATCTCGCTGCCGACGGCGAACACCCCGTCGTCGCTCACGACGGCCATGACGGCTTCCGCGACCGCAGCACGCGTATCGCCCGAGACCAGCTCGCCGGAATCACCGGGCTGATCGGGCCACGTGTGATCCACGGGGTGGAACGGCGTGGCATCGACGACGACCACTGCACCCTCGGGCGAGCTCTCGACGCGTGTGACGACGCCTTCGCCGGTCACGGAGCCATCAGCGAAGGAAACGATCGTGGACGACATGTATCTCCGGGGTTACGAGTGAGTCAGACCGTGACGACCTGGGCAGTGCCCAGCGGCGCAGCGGGACCCATCTCGGCAGCGATCCGATTGGCTTCCTCGATGAGGGTGGCGACGATGTCGGCCTCGGGCACGGTCTTGATGACCTCACCCTTGACGAAGATCTGGCCCTTGCCATTGCCGGAAGCGACACCGAGATCGGCCTCGCGGGCCTCACCCGGGCCGTTCACGACGCAGCCCATCACGGCGACGCGCAGCGGAACCGTCATGTCCTTGAGTCCCTCGGTCACGTCCTCCGCAAGCGTGTAGACATCGACCTGAGCGCGACCGCACGACGGGCACGACACGATCTCGAGCTTGCGCTCACGCAGGTTGAGCGACTGGAGGATCTGGTGCCCGACCTTGACCTCTTCGGCGGGAGGGGCGGAGAGCGAGACACGGATGGTGTCGCCGATGCCCTCTCCCAGCAGGATGCCGAACGCGGTCGCGCTCTTGATCGTGCCCTGGAACGCAGGACCTGCCTCGGTGACGCCGAGGTGCAGCGGCCAGTCCCCCATCTGCGCGAGCAGACGGTACGCCTGCACCATGATCACCGGGTCGTTGTGCTTGACCGAGATCTTGAAGTCGTGGAAGTCGTGCTCTTCGAACAGCGACGCCTCCCAGCGCGCGCTCTCGGCAAGCGCCTCGGGGGTGGCTTTGCCGTACTTCTGCAGTAGCCGCGGGTCGAGGGATCCGGCATTCACGCCGATGCGCAACGAGACCTCGGCATCCTTGGCGGCCTTGGCGATCGCGCCGACCTGGTCGTCGAACTTGCGGATGTTCCCCGGGTTCACGCGCACGGCCGCGCACCCGGCGTCGATCGCCTGGAAGACGTACTTCGGCTGGAAGTGGATGTCGGCGATGACCGGGATCTGGCTCTTCTTCGCAATGATGTGCAGCACGTCGGCGTCGTCCTGCGATGGCACGGCCACACGCACGATCTCGCAGCCGGATGCCGTCAGCTCAGCGATCTGCTGCAGAGTGCCGTTGATGTCGGTGGTCTTCGTGGTCGTCATCGACTGCACGCTGACGGGAGCATCACCGCCCACGAGCACCTTGCCGACCTTGATCTGGCGAGACTTGCGGCGAGGGGCGAGGACGACGGGGACTTTCGGCATCCCGAGATTCACTGCTGGCACGCCTCAAGCCTACGCCGCCCGGATGCACGCGGGCTGGATGCGGGCATCATCGCCATCGCGTCATCCGCCCAGGTCAGGTACCGGCGGTGTGGTAGTTTTCACCCCATGCTCGCGAACTTCACCTGGTGGCCCGCCTCTTAGGCGGTGTGTTCGCGTTCCCACGAATCCAGACCGCCTCCGGGGCGGTCTTTTCGTTGAGCCGAGCCGGAGCCTTGCACAGGAGACATCGATGACCCTCTCACGACTCGCCGAGCTCAGCGCCGATCCCGCGGCATCCTTCGTGCTGATCGCACGCGACGGGGCCGACACGGTCGAGCTCCTCGTCGGTGAGGTCGTCGACGTCGACCTCCTCGGCGACATCCCATTGGAGATCGACGGCGCACCTCGCGAGATCTTCGCGCTCGTGCCCTATCGGCAGGTGCGCGAGCGCGGCTTCGTGGCGCAGGACGACGGAGCACCGCTGCGGTGCATCGTGGTCGACGAGCACCTCAACCTGCCGACGACGGAGCTGCTCCCCGCGCTTCCGCAGGCACCGGTGCCGCTGCGTGACGACGGGTTCGACATCGCCGACGCCGAATATGCCGCGATCGTCGAGAAGGTCATCGCAGAGGAGATCGGACGCGGCGAGGGCGCGAACTTCGTCATCCGGCGCGACTTCACGGCGAACATCGACGTCGATGACCGCACCGCCGCGCTCACCTGGTTCCGCGCACTGCTCACGCACGAGCGCGGCGCGTACTGGACTTTCGCGGTCTTCACACCCGGACACATCGCGGTCGGCGCTAGCCCCGAGGCGCACGTCGTCGCGCGCGGCGGCGTCGTCACGATGAACCCGATCTCCGGCACCTTCCGGCATCCCGCGGGCGGTGCCACGAAGGAGACCCTCGTCGACTTCCTCGCATCGGCCAAGGAGACTGAAGAGCTCTTCATGGTCGTCGACGAAGAGCTCAAGATGATGAGCGCCGTCTGCTCCGACGGCGGCCGGATCACCGGACCTCATCTGAAGGAGATGTCCCGCCTCACGCATACGGAGTACATGCTCCGCGGACGCAGCGCCCTGGACCCCCGCGACATCCTCCGCGAGACGATGTTCGCCCCGACCGTCACCGGCTCCCCCATGCAGAACGCCTGCGCGGTGATCCGCCGTCACGAGAAGAAGCCGCGCGGCTACTACTCCGGAGTCGCCGCCCTGTTCACCCCCAATGCGGAGGGCGGGCACGACCTCGACGCCCCGATCCTGATCCGCACCGTGTATCTGCAGGACGGCGCGTTGAGCGTGCCCGTCGGCGCGACCCTCGTGCGCCACTCCGATCCGCACGGGGAGGTCTCGGAGACACACGGGAAGGCTGCCGGTGTGCTCGGCGCAATCGGTGCGATCGACCGCGATCGCGTGGCCGAAGCCCGGAGCGACGCGGACGCACCGGGCGACGAGCGCGCCCTCGCCGACGACCCGACGATCGCCGCGCTGCTGTCGTCGCGCAACGCTCGGCTCGCGGACTTCTGGCTGAACCCGCAGGGCGACGACCTCGGCGGACCGTTCGCCGGACGCACCGCACTCGTCGTCGACGCGGAGGACAGATTCACCACGATGTTGGCGCACCAGCTGCGTCATCTCGGTCTCACCGTCCGGATCCGGCTCTGGAGCGACGTCGAGGATGCAGAGGTCGACGCCGTCGACATCGTTGTCGCCGGCCCCGGCCCCGGCGATCCGAGGGACACCACGAACGAGCGCATCGCCCGCATGCGACAGATCGTGTCGCGGCGTCTGGATCCCGGTGCGCCGCTGCTGGCCGTGTGCCTGAGCCACCAGATCCTCAGCGACCGTTTCGGCATCGCGCTGACGCCGCTCGCTGCTCCGCACCAGGGCCTGCAGAAGGCGGTACCGGTTTTCGGCGAGGACGCGTCGATCGGCTTCTACAACACCTTCACGGCCCGGGTCGAGCCGGGGACGACCCGTGCCGGCGTCGCCGAGGTGTCAGCGGATGCCGAGACCGGCGACGTGTATGCCCTCCGCGGCCCGCACTTCGCCTCGGTGCAGGGGCACCTCGAGTCGATCCTGTCCCGCGACGGAATCCGGACGCTCGAGCGCCTCGTGCGGCACGCACTCGTCTGAGCCTATTCCGAGGGACGGCTATTGGAGGATGTCGACCGGGTTGAACAGGTCGGCGACCAGCAGAAGAGCACCCATCCCGATCAGGAGCACGGCCACGACCACCGTCAGCGGTACGAGCTTGGTCGCGTCCACGGGGGCGGGCGGGGGACGGCGGAAGAGCTTCGCCCAGATCCGCTTGATCCCCTCCCACAACGCCACCACCACGTGACCGCCGTCGAGCGGGAGCAGCGGGATGAGGTTGAAGACGAAGAGGGCGACGTTCAGCGAACCCAGCAGCCCCAGCAGTATCGCGAAGCGGTTGAGGATCGGCGCATCGGTGGCGGCGACCTCCCCGGCGATGCGACCGACTCCCACGACGCTCAGCGGGCCGTTCGGATCGCGCTCTCCTCCGGTGACGAGGGACACCCCCACGTCCCACAGCCGCACCGGGAGCGTGACGATCAGCGAGGCGACTCGGGTGACGTTCTCGGCCGTCATCTCCGGCCCCGCCGTCAGCGGCTGCTGCACGTAGCCCATCTGCGAGCCCATGCCGACGTATCCGACCTCCCTGACCACCGGCTCACCGGAGTCGTTGAGGACCGGCCGCCCGCTGGCATCCGTGATAGTGCGCTCCGCCGCGATCGGCGTGATGCGCAGTTCCTGCTCCGTGCCGTCGCGGAGAACGACGAGGCCGAGGGTTTCGCCCGGCGCCGCCTGCACGATCGCCGTCGCCTCGGCGAACGTCGATACCGGCTGTCCGTCGATCGAGACGAGCACATCGCCTGGCTCGATCCCTGCCTCCGCCGCGGGAGAAGCGGGGTCGTCAGACGAGCACTCCGTGGCCGTCGACTCCGCCGGCACCACGCATTCGGTCACAGAGGCGATCGTCGTGGTGCCCTGCTGCACTCCGATGCCGGAGACGAGCACGGTGAAGATGATGAGCGCGAGGATCAGATTCATCAGTGGCCCGCCGAGCATGATGATCACGCGCTTCCATACGGGAAGCCTGTAGAAGACCCGGTCCTCGGCTCCCTCGGCGATGGTCTCGTCGTTCGCGGAACGCGCGTCCTGGATGAGTGTGCGGAACACTCCCTTCGCGGGTCCCGCAGTCGTCGAGGCGGGGTACATGCCCGACATGGAGATGAAGCCGCCGAGCGGCAGCATCTTGAATCCGTACTCGGTCTCGCCTATCCGCTTCGACCAGAGCCTCGGCCCGAAGCCGATCATGTACTGGCCGACGCGCACGCCGAAGAGCTTGGCGGGGACGAGATGGCCGACCTCATGCAGGCCGATCGACAAGCCGAGGCCGATCAGCATGAACAGGATGCCGCCCACGTAGAGCAGTATTTCCACCTGCTCACGCTACTGCCCGCAGCCTAGGAATCCGCCCGGCCCGCCGACCGGGTTAGGCTGACACGGTGACTTCCCGGCAGCTGCGACTGGTACGCGCCGCCGCCGTCTCGTCCGTCGCCACGCTGATCGCCGCGGTGTCGCACACCCTCGGCGGTGGGGCCGGTCCGCACCCGCTGCTGATCCTCGCGGTGGCGACGCTCCTCACTCCGCTCTGCGCGCTGCTGGTGGGTGCTCGTACCTCGCGTCCTCGCGTCGGGCTCGCCGTGCTGCTCTCCCAGGCGGTCTTCCACCTGCTGTTCCAGGCGCTGGGCTCACCGACCGGGTCGGCGATCTCCCGCAGCGCCGGGCACTCGCACCACCTCGATCTCGCACTGCTCGGCCCGACCGCCTCTGTGGCCGTTGCCGATGCGTCCATGCTCTTCGCGCACGTCGTCGCGGCCGCCCTCACCACTCTCCTCGTCTGGCATGGTGAATCGGTCCTGCGCACCGTCGCCCGCTGGGTGCAGGCGCTGCTCCTTCGCGCCGCCCTCGGCGCGCCCACCGAGCACCACCGGCCCGCTCCGCTGCGCTCGGTCCTGCTGTCCCCGCTCGACGCCACGGTCTCCCCCGGCGTCTCTCGGCGCGGCCCTCCCGCGCTCAGCCGCGGCTGATCCGCCGCACTCACGATCCGCTGCCTAGGTGCAGCGACATCCTTCGCGGGTTCCCGCGTCGTTCCGGCGCGCCCGCTTCACGAGCAATCAGGAGACCTCGCATGTCCAGCAACACCCTTCACCACCGCGCCCGTCGCGTCGCCCTCACCTCTGCCGCCATCCTGGGAGGCGCCGTCCTCGCTGTCGCCGTTCCGGTGGCCGCCAGTGCGCACGTCGGCGTCAGCCCGGACCAGATCGCCGCGGGCGACCACGGCGTACTCACCTTCTCGTTCTCGCACGGGTGCGAGAACTCCCCCACCACGGCGCTCCGCGTCACGATCCCGGAGGGCCTCGCCTCCGTGGCACCCACGATGGACGGCGACTGGACCATCAACGTGGAGCGCGGCGACGACGGCCTCGTGAGCGCCGTGACCTACACGGCGCTCGCACCGGTCCCGACCGATCTTCGCGGGGCGGTGAGCATGTCGATCGGCCTCGACGAGGACTCGCCCAGCACCCTCGCGTTCCCGGTCGTCCAGCAATGTGTCGACGGCGCTACGGAGTGGACCCAGCTGGCCGAGGACGGCGAGGACCCGCACGACCTCGATGCGCCGGCACCCGTCGTGACCGTGACGGATGCCGCGGCGGGCGGCCATGGAGAGCATGACGCCGCGGAGGCCACCAGCTCTCCGGGTGCCACAGATCCGCTGCCGACCGTGATGGGGGCGGGCGGACTGGTCGCCGGCATCGCGGCGCTGGCCGTCGCGGTACTCGCCTACCGACGCCGCGCCTGAGGCAGTCACGTCTCCTCCCGTGCGCGCCAGGGCGCGGGAGGAGACGTGAGCCGGACAGGCTTCATGCCGCCTCCGTGAGATCATGGATTCGACATGTCGATTGAACAACAACCGAGCCTGCCTCCCGTGCTCCGCCCCGCGAACCCGCCCCGGCGTGAGCTGTCCGAACTCGCCACCCGATTCGCCCGAGCCGTCCGCGGTGACGTGGACGGCATCGTGGTGTCGGGCATCACCCTCGCCACCGCCGATCTGCGTCCCGGCGAAGCCTTCGTCGCTATTCAGGGCGTCAACCGCCACGGCGCCGATTTCGCCGCCGCTGCTGCCGACAAGGGCGCGGTCGCCGTCATCACCGACGAGGCGGGCGCAGCGATCGCCGAGAGCACCGGCCTGCCGATCGTCATCGTCGACGATCCGCGCGGGATCCTCGGAGACCTCAGCGCTTGGGTCTACGGGACCGGCGCCGATGACCCCCTGCCGCTGCTGTTCGCGACCACCGGCACCAACGGCAAGACGAGCGTCTCGCACCTCCTGGAGGGCATCCTCGACCAGATGGGCGTCGTCACCGGGCTCTCCTCGACAGCAGAGCGTCACATTGCCGGTGAGGTCATCGTCTCGCGCCTGACGACGCCGGAGGCGTCCGAGATGCATGCGCTCCTCGCCCTGATGCGGGAGCGCGAGGTCGAGGCGGTCGCGGTCGAGGTCAGCGCGCAGGCCCTGTCGCGGCATCGTGTCGACGGCATCCGCTTCGACGTCGCCGGATTCACCAACCTCAGCCACGACCACCTGGACGACTACGCCGACATGGAGGAGTACTTCGAGGCGAAGCTGCCGCTCTTCCGGCCCGATCGCGCCCTGCGCGGCGTGATCTGCCTCGACTCGCCCTCGGGTGCCATCGTCGTCGAGCGCTCCGAGATTCCCGTCGTGACGGTGGGGACCCCCTCGATCGCCGCCGACCCCGATGCTGCCGGCGAAGCGGACTGGGTCGTCGTCATCGACGACGAGCGCGCCGCAGGCACGACCTTCACGATGACCGGACCCGCGGGTTCGCTCACGACCACCGTTCCCGTGATCGGCCCGCACATGGCCGCGAACGCGGCGCTCGCGATCGTGATGCTGCTCGAGGGCGGTTATTCATGGCAGCGCATCGTCGAGGCGCTGACCCGCGACGGCGGCATCCACGCGTATCTGCCCGGCCGCACGCAGCTCGTCTCCGGCGACCGAGGCCCCGCCGTGTTCGTGGACTTCGGCCACTCGCCTGACGCGTTCGAGAAGACACTCGCCGCAGTGCGTCGCGTGACGCCGGGTCGCGTGCTCATGCTGTTCGGCGCCGACGGCGATCGCGACGCGAGCAAGCGGTTCGACATGGCGCGCACCGCGGTCGAGGGAAGCGACGTCCTCGTCGTGACCGATCACCACCCGCGCTTCGAAGACCCGGCATCGATCCGAGCGACCCTCATCGAGGGCGCACGCACGGCCCGACCGGATGCCGAGATCCACGAGTACTCACCGCCCGAGCGAGCGATCGTCGCCGCTGTCGGTCTGGTCGGCGACGGCGATGCGATCCTCTGGGCCGGGCCCGGCCACCAGGACTATCGCGACATCCGTGGCATGCGCACGCCGTACTCGGCTCGAGAACTCGCTCGTCGTGCGCTCCGGGCTGCCGGCTGGCCGGTGCCGGATTCTCGGTGGCCGGTGCCCTACCCCGACGAGGACTGAGTCGCGGCGATCAGGCTGCCGTGATCACGCAGTGGCGATCAGCCGGTCCGCCTTCTCGCGGGCCCAGGACTCCGCCGCCGCGAGCGACTCGACGGTGAGCGCGTCGGGCGGCTCATGGGCGTCGACGACGCGGGCGATCGTGTCGACGATGCCGAGGAACGGCAGTCGACCCTCGTGGAAGGCGTCGACGGCCTGCTCGTTCGCCGCGTTGTAGACCGCAGGGAACGTGGCACCGGCACGACCCACGGATTTCGCAAGCGCCACGGAAGGGAATGCCGAGTCGTCGAGCGGCTCGAAAGTCCAGGATGTCGCCGTGGTCCAGTCGAGGGGGCGACCCACCCCGCCCACACGATGAGGCCAATCCAGGCCGAGCGAGATCGGTAGCCGCATGTCGGGCGGAGACGCTTGAGCGATGGTCGAGCCGTCGATGAACTCGACCATCGAGTGCACGATGGACTGCGGGTGCACGACGACGTCGATGTCGTCGTATGCGATGTCGAAGAGGAGGTGGGCCTCGATGACCTCGAGCCCCTTGTTGACCAGCGTGGCGGAGTTGGTCGTGACCATGCGGCCCATGTCCCACGTCGGGTGTGCCAGCGCCTCCGCGGGCGTGACCTCTGTGAGTTCCGCGCGGCTCCTGCCGCGGAAGGGACCACCGGATGCCGTGACGACGAGGCGCCGGACCTCGGCGTGGGCACCGGCGCGGAGTGCCTGCGCGAGAGCCGAGTGCTCGGAGTCGACCGGCACGATCTGCCCCGGCGCCGCGGCCGCGAGCACGAGCTCTCCGCCGACGATCAGCGACTCCTTGTTGGCGAGAGCCAGGGTGCGACCGGCTTTCAGCGCAGCCAAGGTCGACCCGAGCCCGATGGAACCCGTGATCGCGTTGAGGACGACATCCGCTTCGACATCGCGCACCAGCTGCTCGGCCTCTGCGGCGCCGAGGGCCGTGTCCTCGACCTGGAACTGCGCAGCCTGCGTCGCCAGCATCTCGCTGTTGGAGCCGGCCGCGAGGCCGACGAGTTCGAAGCGACGCGGATTCGCCCGGATCACATCCAGAGCCTGCGTTCCGATGGAGCCGGTGGAGCCGAGGACGATGATGCGACGCATGACGCCAGCCTAGGACACCAGCCGGCGCGGCCCAGGCCTACTGCTGCTGCTGGACGGGAGTCGTGGCGAGGATGTCGACGACGAAGACGAGGCTCTCCTTCTGGAGTTCGTGGCCTTCCGTTGCGCCGTAACCGTCGGCGGGCGGCATCTCGACGACGACCTGAGAGCCGACCTTCTGACCTTCGAGCGCTTGCTTGAACCCGGAGACGACGCCTGTGGTCTGGAACTGCGTGGGTGCGGCATCCCGGCCCCAGCTGGAGTCGAACTCCTCGCCGTCCGACCACTTCACGCCGAGGTACTGGACGACGACGAGGTCGCCGGAGGCGACGGTTGCGCCGTCACCCTGCTTGAGGACGGCGACCTTCGTCGCGGCCGGCTCGTCGCCGTCGGGAATGGTCACGGTCGGCACGCCGTCGTCGTCGAGTTCGACGGTGGGCATGCCCTCCGCCGGGTCGACCGGGGTACCCGTCGCGACCTCTGGAAGGTGCTCGACAGCCTCGGCGTACACGACCTTGCTCGTTCCGCCCTCTCCGAAGACGCTGCCGGGCAGCGTGAGGACGATGCGCGAGCCGACCGGCTCGCATTCGAGAGCAGCGACGAACAGGGAGGACTGGTTGGTGTCGAGGAGAACCGGCAGCAGGCCGCCCTCACCGCGGGCCGACGAGTCGAGCACCTCTCCGGTCGCGCCTTCGAGGATCTGGTACTGCACCGAGACCAGGTCGTTGACGCCGATGTCCTCACCGTCGCCCTCGCTGACGACGGTGCGCTCGACGTCCGCGAAGGCCGCATCAGCGGGAACGGTAACCGTGGTGTCCGCGCCCTCGCCCTCGAGGACGACCGAGTCGGACGTGGCCCCCGGCTTCGCGTCGAGAGCGCAGGAGCTCGAGGGCGTCGGCTCGGGCGTGCCCGAGCTCTCCGGCGCGGCGCCGCCGGAGCAGCCCGCCAGCAGGAGGGTCGCGGCGGCGACGGTGGACAGGACGATGAGCGGACGCTTGCGCACAGTAAGACCTCAGGTTCGCGGGCGGGACACCCCATCCTCCCCCATCGCCCTTTGCTCACGCTGGGAGGCGCGGCGTAGGACTTCATTCCCGTGATGGCATGGATCCGGGAGTAGCCTGCTCTGATGACCTCTGAGCAGTCCGTCGAGCCCGAATCCTCGCCAGAAGAGACTGCGGCGACAGAGGTCGCGACGAAGCCCCGACATGCGGGGTTCACGTACACGCTCGGTCGGAGCCTGATCAGCCCCCTCGCCCGCCTCGTCTATAGGCCACGGATCGAGGGCAGGGAGAACGTGCCGCTCACCGGTGCCGTCATCTTCGCCAGCAACCATCTGTCGTTCATCGACTCGATCGCGATCCCGGTCGCAGCTCCCCGCCCCGTCCACTTCCTCGCCAAGTCCTCGTACTTCGAAGGCACCGGATTCCGAGGCTGGCTCAGTCGCACGTTCTTCCAGTCCATCGGCGCCATCCCGGTGCGTCGCGGTGCCGGCCAGGCCGCCCTGGACGCTCTCGATCTGCAGCGCCAACTCCTCGACGATGGTCTCGCGGTCGCGCTCTACCCGGAGGGCACCCGCTCCACGGACGGTCGCCTCTACAAGGGGCGCACCGGCGTCGCCTTCCTCGCGCTGCAGACGGGCGCACCCGTCGTTCCGGTCGGTATCGTCGGCACCGACAAGGTGATGCCGGTCGGAGCGAAGATGCCGACGGTCTCGGAGCGCATCACCGTGCGGTTCGGCGAGCCGCTCGATCTGTCGCCGCACGGTCCCGCGACGAGCGGGCGGGCACGTCGCCTCGCGACGGACGACATCATGGCGGCCATCCACGCCCTGTCCGGCCAGGAGCTCGCGGGTGCCTACAACGAGGCTCCTGCCCAGGGGACGATCGAGAAGATCAAGCAGGCGCTGCCGCACGAACGGCGCTGACGTCCGGATGAGGCTCTAGGCGAGGGCTGTGACCGTCGCCTCGTGCCGAACCGGAAACTTCACCGAGTTGGCGATGAAGCACCACTCGTTCGCCTGGGCGTGAGCGCGCTCCGCCGCCTCGATCATCGACGCCTCAGCGACCACGACCTCGGGCCTCAGCATGACCTCGACGAACGCGCCCCCGCCGGCGCCGTTCTCGCGCATCATGCCGCTCGCTTGATCGCGGTAGGACACGACGACGACTCCGGCCGTCACACACGCGTGAAGATACGACAGCAGATGACACTCGGAGAGTGACGCCAACAGCAGATCCTCGGGGTTCCATCGCGAGGTGTCGCCGCGGAAAGGCTTGTCGGACGATGCGAGCAGGTCGGGCTTACCCTCGATCGCTATGGTCACGTCCCGGCGATAGTCGCGATAGCCGGTGGTGCCGCCCCCGGCGTTGCCTGTCCAAGTGGAGGTGAGCGCATAGTGGTGCTCGCCGAGGGCGCGGGGGGTCGGGTGATCTGACATGCGAACAGTCTGCCAGGGACATCGGACAGCTGGAACCTCCCGACGCCCGCCGAGAGCGAGCGGTTGCGGAGATAGGATCGAGGGGTGCTGGAGACTCTCACTGTTCAGGATGCCGTGGAACTCGCCGTCGTCGAACGCAGCGGATTCGTCGAGTCCCGCCATGCGGGTGCCGCCGTCGTCCTCTCGCCCGATGGAGATGTCGTCGTCCGGCATGGAAACGCCGATGCGCTGATCCTCCCTCGCTCCAGCCTCAAGCCGCTGCAGGCGGTCGCGTGCATCACGGCGGGCGCGGTCCTCGAAGGCGAGCAGCTGGCGATGGCGACCGCGAGCCACACCGGTACCGACCGCCACGCATCTGTGGTGCGCGCGGTCCTCACCGAGGGTGGTCTGACCGAGGATCATCTCGGGTGCCCGCCCGCCTGGCCGAGCGATTCCGCAACGAGGGACGAGCTCATCCGCGAGCACGGCCAGGAGGCGCGCGTGCGCATGAACTGCTCGGGCAAGCATGCCGCGATGCTGCGCGCCTGCGTGGCCACCGGATGGGCGACGGACGGCTATCTCGATGTCGCGCATCCCCTCCAGGCGCACATCCGCGAGGTCGTCGAGCGATTGTCCGGCGAGAAGATCGCGCACACGGCGATCGACGGCTGCGGCGCTCCTGTCCACGCGTTGACGCTCACCGGCCTCGCCCGCGCCATCCACCGGATCGGTACGGCATCGGATCGCTCCCCCTTCGCCCTGCACCGTGTCGCCGGCTCGCTCGTGCGTGCCGTTCGCGAGAACCCGTGGACGATCGAAGGGCCCGGACGCCCCGACACCATCGCGATCGAGAATCTCGGGGTCTTCACCAAGGGTGGCGCCGAGGGCGTCATGGTGATGGTGGCACCCGACGGCACGACAGTAGCCCTGAAGATGCTTGATGGCGCCGCGCGCGCTTCGACGATCGTCGCCGCGACCCTGCTCGCCCGCGCCGGCGGACTGTCCGAGGCGGATGTCTCGGAGCTGGGTTCGGCTCTTGCGCTCGACGTCTCGGGCGGCGGTCGCACGGTCGGCAGCATCCGTCCCGGCAGCGGTATCTGACTCCCCCGTTCTCACCTCGGCGCGAACGCCGGCACGATCACTCGCGCTGGAGATGCCGCTCCGGCCACCGACCACGCTCGCCCCTCGTGCGCGCGGGCGAACGGTGGCAGCTCCCGGACTCCTGCGAGCTGACGGAGATCCGCAGGATGTTCCGCACGGATGATAATCTCCCCCTCGGCTCGGACGTGCTGCCACACCGACCAGCTGCGCTGCCAGGTCTCGGCGTCCGCGACCAGGATGCACGGAGCGGAGGGACGCAGCCGCTCCGATCCGGCGAGGAGCACTTCGCAGTCCGGATGAGCCGCGCGCAGCAGTTCGACGACGGCGGGCGCACCCGAGCTCACCACGGCGGTGAGACCCGTGCCCGGACTCCATTCCGGTTCTGACAGTTCGGCAGGCACCACGACCGCGTCTTCATCGACCCACGCGAACTGCACTTCCCGACCGCTCACGCTGGCGCGTCCCGGCACCCGCTCACGGACGAACTCCGACGACTCTCCCCCGGCCGCCAGATGCTCCACGCGGCTCGGCATCCGCAGCAGCGCACGACGTGGGAGCGCGTCGAAGAGCCTCGCGACAGGACCAGCGGCTCGTGCTGCGGATATCACGAACGTCGTACCCGCGCCTCCTCGTAGCAACTGCTCCCAGCGCTGGAGGAACTGCGAGGCGTGCTCCGACGGGAATCCCGCGACCAGCGCATCCAGATCGTCGCAGAGCACGAGTGGTGGCATCCGCTCGGTTCCCGACGTCCACGCTGCGAGGAGGTCCCATGCCTGCTCCGGGTCACGCGGCACCCAGCGAGTATCCGCTCGCTGGACGGCGATGGCGCGGAGGGCGGCTGTGCGGCCGGATCCTGGGGCTCCGAGTATCGCCAGCCCGCGTTCCACGGAGCAGGTCAGGAGTTCGAGCGGCTGCGCCTGCCGTTCCGGAACGTCGGCCCGCCCGAGAACGATCGCGCCCGCCGGGACGGATTTCGAGTCCTGCTCGAGATCCGCCAGAGGGAGCTGCGCTGGAAGAGCGGGAAGCCACGGACTGCGAGGTCGCTCGCCCGCAGCCCAATGCATGCCGACGCGGCGGATATCCGAGGCCCCGGTCAGAGCGACGCGCATCGGCACTGGTTCGTGGTCCTCCGGCCGTCGCACCAGCGCGATGCCCCGGGATGCCGCGCCACCGGGGATCTCCGCCGCTTCCCCCGTCCCGATGACCAGCCTGCTGTCAGCGGCATCACCCACCCGCAGGCTGATGCGCAGCGGGCAGTTGGCCGCGAGAGCTTCTCGCACCACTCCCGCGGCCCGTTGCGTGCCGAGGATGAGATGCATTCCCAGCGCACGCCCGCGCGCGGCGACGTCGGTGAAGACGGCTCCGAGATCGGGATGCTCCTGCAGAAGGGCCGCGAACTCGTCGACGACGATGATGAGCCGGGGCATTGCCACATCCCGCACGTCGCGCGCCCCAGCCGCCGCGAGTATCGCCTCCCGGTGCCGGATCTCTGCGGTGAGGCTCGAGACGCCCCGCCGCGCTCCGTCCTCATCGAGGTCGGTGATGACCGCGGCCACCTGCTTCAGGTCTCGCAGCGGCTCGAACGCCGTCCCGCCCTTGAAATCGGCGAGGACGAAGGTCACACGGTCAGGTCCGTTGACCGCCGCGATCGCCGTCACCCAGCTCACGAGGAGCTCACTCTTACCGGTGCCCGTGGTCCCGGTGACGATCGCATGAGGGCCGTCTTCCACGATGTCGACGAGGAGATCTTCGTGTGTGGTGCGTCCGATCCGTGCCGGAAGCCCGCGGGGCCCGCGCGACTGTTCGAGTTCGTGCAGGGCGAGGGTTGCGGGGAGTGAGTCGGCTCCGTTGCCCTGGTCCGCGTACTCGCGCGCGATCGCCTGCGCCTGGCCGAGCGACAGGCACTCCACCCCGATGTCGGTGATGCCTCGCGGCGTGCGCAACGTCGCAGATGTCGGCTCGATGACATCGATCACCGTCGTGACTCCGTCCGGCACCTCCGCTCCCGCCGACGCCAACCAGATGACGGCTTCCGCGTCGATCCGCGTCCCCGCGGCCCACGCGACACCGATCCGCAGGCTCCCCCGGCGCGCTCCGGTGGCATGCGGAAGCGCGTCGAGGCCCCATCGAGCGAGTTCTTCGCCGACGAGGGACAGTTGCGCAGCGCTGAAACGCAGGCACAACTGCGTCGCCATCGCGCGCGCGACCGCGGCGACCAGCGCCTCCGGTCCTCGTAAGCACACGCCGCGACCGACCGGCACGACGATGGGCGCGTCATGCAGCGTGGCGCAACGCGCGCGGAACTCGCGGCTTCGAGGATCATCGCCACCGCCGCAGCTGATGCCGCTCGGCGCAGCGCCTCTGCCGACCACGAGCCCGGTCGTCGCATCGGGAGGGTGCGCGCCGCGAAGCGGCGGGTGCGTGAGACAGGAGATCGCGTCCGGCTCCCGGAGCCATCGTGCTTTTCGTTCCGCGCGTTGCCGCCGCAGAAGTTCCTCTTCAGCGGCACCCCAGGCCTCCGCCGCCTCCGCATCGCTCTGGCGGCGGTCACGGCGCCTGCTGCGCGCGGAATCCCAGAGCGAGGCGACGATCATCAGCGGCCCGAGCGCGGCGAAGCAGAGAGCGAACAGCGAACCGGTGACGAGCCAGAGGACCACACCCGCCCCGATGGGCACGACCGCTGCCATGAAAGGCAAAGAGGGGCGACGTGCGGGAGCGGGCGCAGCCGGAAGCGCGATGGGAAGGGATTCCATTTCCCCAGTGCACCTCAGGATCGGTCCCGCAGGACCTCTTTCCACAGGGCGAGCGTGCTACTCCGCAGAGTCCGCCGTTGTGGAGGAAGGTTCGCCCGTGGCATCCACCTGCACGATGACCAGCGTCACATTGTCGCGACCACCATTCTCCAGCGCCGCAGCGAGCATCGCCTCCACGGCGTCAGCGGGGTCGGCGTTCTCGCGCAGGAAGTGCTGGATCCCGTAGTCGGTCAGCTCCTTGGTGAGCCCGTCCGAGCAGATGACGAAACGGTCACCCTCGCGCACGTCGATGGTGATGTAGTCCGGCGCTGTGAGCTCGCTCGCGCCGACGGCGCGCGTGATCACGTTGCTGTACGGGTGCCCCTCAGCCTCTTCCGGGCTGAGCTTGCCCGACGCGATGAGCTCCTGCACGACGGAATGATCCGTGGTCACCTGGACCAGCCGCTCATCCCGAAGAAGGTAGACGCGCGAGTCACCGATGTTCAAGGAAACCCACTGCGGCTCGTCGCCTGCGACATCGAGGTAGACGCCGGTCAACGTGGTGCCGGTTCCCTCATCGGTGGTCTCGGGGTGATCGGCGATGTCGGCGACCGCCAGCTCGAGCGCGTTCTCGATCGACGCCCGGTCGACCGCGCCGGATTCCACGATCGCCTCCAGCCGTGCGACCGTGCGCCGACTGGCGATCTCACCCCCGGCGTGACCACCCATGCCGTCGGCGACGATGAACAGCGGATACTCGGCCAGGAACGCGTCCTGGTTCGTCTCACGGCGACGCCCCAGGTCGGTGACGCCGGCCCACGAGAGCTGCAGCGGGCGCTGCGCGATCGTGATGCTGCGCGTCTTCGTCGTCTCAGCCACGTGCTGCCTCCGATGGACCTGCGGCGAATCGGGCGAGCGCAGGATACTCACACATCGTAGTCGAACTCCCATTCACGGTTCACACTCGTGCGCCCGGATCTTCGGGCAGCGGGAACAGCGCGTCGATGGTCTCCATATCGGCGGCGCCGGGCCGCCAGGCATCTCCCGCCTCCGCATTCGCCTCGATCTGGGCGGCGGACGTCGCCCCGGCTATCACGCTCGACACAGCCGGGTGCGCCAGCAGCCAGCCGAACGACGCCTGGAGCATCGTGATGCCGCGCTCGTCGCAGAAGTCGCGGAACGCATCGAGCGCATCCCACGGGGCGTCGTCCCAGACATGACGCCGTGCGGACATGATCCGGCTCGATGCGGGACCGCCCTCGCGGGTGAATTTGCCGGTCAGCAGTCCGTTGTGGAGCGGGAAGTAGGGGAAGAAGCCGAGCCCGTACCGCTCGACCGCGGGTAGCACCTCGCGTTCGGCGGCACGCGCCAGCAGGGAGTAGTGATTCTGGGCCGAGATGAAGCGCCCCGATGAGCGCTCCCCCGAGGTGAACTCGGCTTCGGCGATCTGCCACCCCGAGAAGTTCGAGTGCCCGTAGTAACGGATCTTGCCTTCGCGCACGAGTTCATCGAGCGCATCGGTGGTCTCAGCAATCGGGGTCCCGGAATCGGGGAGGTGCAGCTGGTAGAGGTCGATCCAGTCGGTGCGCAGTCGCCTCAGCGACTCGTCGACGGCGCGCCTCACATAACGGCGTGAGCCGCGAGCGGCGGGGAATTCGTAGCCCATGTCGCGCTCGTGACCGAACTTCGTCGCCAGGACGACCCGATCGCGACGGCCCTCCAGCGCCTCGCCCATCAGCGACTCGCTCGTCCCTGCGACCGCGCCGTACATGTCGGCGGTGTCGAGCAGGGTGATGCCGTTCGCGATCGCCGCGTCGATGACCTCGCGAGTACCGCCGATCGTCTCCGTGGCCGAGCCGCTACGGCCGAAGTTGTTGCAGCCGAGGCCGGTGGCTGAGACGAGAAGACCCGAGGCGCCCACACGGCGCTGCGACATGACCATGACTCCACGTTAGCCGCCGCGACCAGCGTGCGCCGGCGAGGCGGCGGTGGGGACGGCACAGGGCCCCCGACCGAGATCGAGGGCCCTGTGTCAGACGATCACGCCGGAGGTTGCGTGGGGTCGGACGGCGAAGCAGGCGGAGCCGCCGGCGGTGCCGCCGGGGGCGCCGGCGGAGTAGCCGGGGGTGCTGCCGGCGGTGCCGGCGGCGTGTTGGGCTGAGCGGGAGGCGCATAGCCGGGCTGTGCCGGCGGTGCGTATCCCTGCTGTGCCGGAGGCGCGTAGCCCTGGGGCGCTGCGCCATAGCCCTGCTGCGGTGCGGCAGCGGTCGGCTGCACGGGGATGCCGTCCCAGACGGTGCGGTCGGCGAGGAAGCCGTTACCCGCCCATGACGCAGGCTGGATGTTCGGGTTCCAGCGCGACTTGTCGAACGCGTTGATGCCCAGCCAGACGATGCTCAGGAACACGTAGAGGACGACCCAGACCGCATCCTTCTGCAGCTTGAGGCCGACGCGCCACGCGGCGATCGCGGAGAGGACGGCAAGCGCGATCGAGAAGACGAAGCCGACTCCGATCCAGCTGAGGAGCGCGGCGCCGCCGATGCCATAGAGGACGAGCCACGGCGAGAGGTCGCCGAGCTTGAAGAAGATCATCACGTTGTACACGGGCACCCATGCACGCCATTTGCCCTGGACGCCGGCCTTCTCGAAGATCTTCATGTAGAAGAGAGAACCCAGCACGTAGCCGGCGATCGCGATCAGGAAGATCACGAAAGAATATGCGAGAAGCAGGCCGACGTAGCCTGCTCCGTAATCGTCGTAATCCATGGGACTCACATTCTTTGGTCTCGGAAGACGGCTTTCGTCCCCCGCAACGAAGCGACCGCCTCGCATTCGTCATGGTAGCGGTGCGCATGAGGGCGGGCAATGAACCACGCGGGGGCAGTTCTCCCCGCGTCACGCGGCGTCACTCGGCGACGACGAGCTCCAGAATGCCGGCATCCCGGTCGTCGCGGAGCACGATGCCCCGTCGCGCGGCCCAGCTACGGAATGCCCGGAGCGAGGATATCCGCGGACGAGCCTCGGCCAATGCCCGCACCAGCAGCCCCTTGGACTTCTTGTTGAAGTGGTTGAGCGCCCTGCCATGCTCCGTGACCACGCGGACGTATGACGAGGGAACGGATGCCGGCACCGGACCGAGCGCGACATACGCTTCGCTGCGCAGGTCGAGCACGAAGTCAGGCTCGGCATCCTCGATCGCCGCGGAGGTGGCATCCGCCCAATGACGTCGAAGCGCCGGCAGACCGGGAAGCGACGTGCCGGCCGAGAGACGATAGGCGGGCAGCGGGTCGAGCGCACTGACGGGCCCGAGCGGAGCGCTATGAATCCATACGTGCTCCCCCAGCCAGCGCCGGGAGGGCTTCGGCAGCGACGATGCGTCCAGCGCGTCGAAGAGGACCCCGGTGTACCGATCGATCGCCGGCATGGTCGGTGCCGAACGCAGCATCCGATTGTGCGCGATGTCTTCGGCCTGGCGGGCGCTGAGTTTCAGCACCCGGCGCGCAGCCTCCTCATCTGCAGCGAGAGCGACGAGCGCGTCGACCGCAGCGGAACGGTGCGCGTGCAGTCCTGGCAGGGCCAGCGAGCCGAGATCGAGAGGTGCGCCGTCTCCTCCGGGACGCTTCGTCTCGGACGGTGGGAGCAGGATCTTCATGGGACCTCGGGAACAGACACATCCGCCCCGGACCTCCGCGCTCAGCGAGTGAGCGGGGGAAGTCCGGGGCGGACACGTGGAACAGGACTGCTAGGCGATCTTCCTAGGCGATGAGAGCCGCGTTGCCGGCGACGATCGTCAGGGTGTCGCCCTCCATGGAGAGGAACCCGTCCTGCGCATTCGCCAGCACCTTGGTGCCGTCCGTCTGGGTGATGCGGACCTGACCCTCGGCGAGGATGGCCAGCACCGGCTCGTGGCCGGTCATGAAGCCGATCTCACCCTCGACGGTCTTGGCGACCACGAGACTCGCCTCTCCCGTCCAGACCTCCGCATCGGCGGAGACGAGGCTGACATGCAAAGCCATGGTCAGCCGTTCTCCTTCTGGATCTTCGCCCACTGCTCTTCGACGTCGTTGATGCCACCGACGTTGAAGAATGCCTGCTCGGCGACGTGGTCGAAGTCACCACGGGTGATCGCATCGAACGACTCGATGGTCTCCTTCAGCGGAACCGTCGAACCCTCGACACCGGTGAACTTCTTCGCCATGTAGGTGTTCTGCGAGAGGAACTGCTGGATACGACGTGCGCGTGACACGACGATCTTGTCTTCCTCGGACAGCTCGTCGACACCGAGGATCGCGATGATCTCCTGCAGTTCCTTGTTCTTCTGGAGGATCTGCTTGACCGTGGTCGCGACGCGGTAGTGGTCATCGCCCAAGTACCGGGGGTCCATGATCCGCGACGTCGAGGTCAGCGGATCGATGGCCGGGTACAGACCCTTCGACGCGATCTCACGAGAGAGCTCGGTCGTGGCGTCGAGGTGGGCGAAGGTGGTCGCCGGAGCCGGGTCGGTGTAGTCATCGGCCGGGACGTAGATCGCCTGCAGCGAGGTGATCGAGTGACCACGCGTCGAGGTGATGCGCTCCTGGAGCACACCCATCTCGTCGGCGAGGTTCGGCTGGTAGCCCACCGCGGACGGCATGCGGCCGAGAAGCGTCGAGACCTCGGAACCGGCCTGCGTGAAGCGGAAGATGTTGTCGATGAAGAGCAGCACGTCCTGCTTCTGCACGTCACGGAAGTACTCCGCCATCGTCAGGGCAGACAGGGCGACGCGCAGACGCGTTCCCGGCGGCTCGTCCATCTGGCCGAACACGAGGGCCGTCTTGTCGAAGACACCGGCCTCTTCCATCTCGTGGATCAGGTCGTTGCCCTCACGGGTGCGCTCACCGACGCCGGCGAACACCGACACGCCACCGTGGTCCTGCGCGACGCGCTGGATCATCTCCTGGATGAGGACGGTCTTGCCGACACCGGCGCCACCGAACAGACCGATCTTTCCACCCAGCACGTACGGGGTGAGAAGGTCGATCGACTTGATGCCGGTCTCGAACATGGTGGTCTTCGACTCGAGCTGGTCGAAGTTCGGCGCCTTGCGGTGGATCGGCCAGCGCTCGGTGACCTCGATCGTCTCGCCGGGCTCGAGGTTCAGGACCTCGCCGATGACGTTGAAGACCTTGCCCTTGGTGACGTCGCCGACGGGGACCGAGATGGCCTCACCGGTGTCGCGCACCTCCTGGCCGCGGACGATGCCGTCGGTGGGCTTCAGGGCGATGGCGCGGACGAGGTCGTCGCCGAGGTGCTGAGCGACCTCGAGCGTGATCTCGACGGAGGAGTCGCCGATCACGATCGTGGTCTTCAGTGCGTTGTAGATGTCGGGGATCGAGTCGTGCGGGAACTCGATGTCGACAACCGGACCGTTGACGCGTGCGACGCGCCCGACGACCGCGGTCGCCGGCTGGTCAGCCGGGGCGGTGAGGGTCATTTTCGTCTCTTTCCTGATGGTCTATTTGCTCGACGAGAGGGCGTCGGCGCCGCCGACGATCTCTGCGATCTGCTGCGTGATCTCCGCCTGACGCGCGTTGTTGCGCAGACGGGTGTAGTCGGTGATGAGCTTGTCGGCGTTGTCGCTGGCGGATTTCATCGCCTTCTGCGTCGCAGCCTGCTTGGCGGCGGACGACTGCAGGAGGGCGTTGAAGACGCGGCTCTGGATGTACACCGGCAGGATCGCGTCCAGCACGGTCTCGGCATCCGGCTCGAACTCGTAGAGCGGGTAGACGGTGTTGCCCGCCTCCGACTCGTCGGCTTCCGAGATCTCCAGCGGGAGCAGACGCACGGACTCCGGCGACTGCGTCATCATGCTGACGAAACGGTTGTACACGAGGTGGATCTCGTCGACGCCGCCCTCGTCCGCACCGCGGTTGAAGTCCTCGAGCAGCTGCTGCGAGATCTCCTCGGCCGTGTGGAACGTCGGGGTGTCGGTGTCGCCGGTCCACTCCGCGGCCGCCGCGATGCGACGGAACTGGAAGTAGCCCACGGCCTTGCGGCCGACGAGGTAGAACACCGGCTCCTTGCCCTGACCGCGCAAGAGCTCGGCCACCTCGAGACCCTCACGGAGGATCTGCGAGTTGAAGGCTCCGGCGAGTCCGCGGTCGGACGAGAAGATCACGACCGCAGAGCGGCGGATCGTCTCGGGCTCGCGGGTGAGCGGGTGGTCGACGTTCGAGTGCGTCGCGACGGCGGAGACAGCCCTCGTCACGGCTCGCGCGAAGGGGCTGGACGCCTTGACGCGTGCCATCGCCTTCTGGATGCGCGAAGCCGCGATGAGTTCCATCGCCTTCGTGATCTTCTTGGTCGTCTGAGCAGAAGAGATCTTCTGCTTGTAGACCCTGAGTTGAGCGCCCATGAATTCAGTACCTCACGCGGTTACGCGCGACGACCCTTGACGATCTTCTCCTGGTTGACGTCATCCGCCTCGGCAGCCTCGTGCTCCTCATGCCCGGGAGCGCCGATGGCGTGACCCTTGCCACCCTGGAACTCCAGGACGAAGGCATCGGTGTGCTTCTCGAGCTCTGCGACCGTGTCGTCATCGAGGACGTTGGTCTCGCGCAGGGTGTCGAGCACCTTGGTGTTGCGACGCAGGTAGTCCAGGAGTTCGCGCTCGAACCGCAGCACGTCGGACACCTCGATCGTGTCGAGCTTTCCCTTGGTTCCGGCCCAGATCGAGACGACCTGCTCTTCGACGGGGTAGGGCGAGTACTGCGGCTGCTTGAGCAGCTCGGTCAGACGGGCACCGCGGGACAGCTGACGACGCGACGCCTGGTCGAGGTCGGAGGCGAACATCGCGAATGCCTCGAGCGAGCGATACTGCGCGAGCTCCAGCTTCAGCGTTCCGGAGACCTTCTTGATCGACTTGACCTGGGCGTCACCGCCGACTCGCGAGACCGAGATACCCACGTCGACCGCCGGACGCTGGTTGGCGTTGAAGAGGTCGGACTGGAGGAAGATCTGGCCGTCGGTGATCGAGATCACGTTGGTCGGGATGTACGCCGAGACGTCGTTGGCCTTGGTCTCGATGATCGGGAGACCCGTCATGGAACCCGCGCCGAGCTCGTCGGACAGCTTCGCGCAACGCTCCAGCAGGCGGGAGTGCAGGTAGAAGACGTCACCCGGGTACGCCTCGCGGCCCGGCGGGCGGCGCAGGAGGAGGGAGACGGCGCGGTAGGCCTCAGCCTGCTTCGACAGGTCGTCGAAGATGATGAGGACGTGCTTGCCGCCGTACATCCAGTGCTGACCGATCGCGGATCCCGTGTAGGGAGCGAGGTACTTGAAGCCGGCGGGGTCGGATGCCGGAGCCGCCACGATCGTGGTGTACTCCAGAGCTCCGGCCTCTTCGAGCGCGCCCTTCACTGAAGCGATGGTCGAGCCCTTCTGGCCGATGGCGACGTAGATGCAGCGAACCTGCTTGTTGACGTCGCCGGACTCCCAGTTGGCCTTCTGGTTGATGATCGTGTCGATCGCGATGGCCGTCTTACCGGTCTGGCGGTCGCCGATGATCAGCTGACGCTGTCCGCGGCCGACCGGGATCATCGCGTCGATGGCCTTGATGCCGGTCTGCATCGGCTCGTGGACCGACTTGCGCTGCATGACGCCGGGTGCCTGCAGCTCGAGCTCGCGGCTGCCTTCGGTCGCGATCGAGCCGAGGCCGTCGATCGGGTTGCCGAGCGGGTCGACGACGCGGCCGAGGTAGCCGTCGCCGACGGGGACCGAGAGGACCTCACCGGTGCGGGTGACTTCCTGGCCGGCCTCGACACCGGCGAAGTCGCCGAGGACGACGACACCGATCTGGTGCTGGTCGAGGCTGAGGGCGAGACCCTTGGTGCCGTTGGCGAAGGTGAGGAGTTCGTTCGCCATGACGCCGGGCAGGCCCTCGACGTGCGCGATTCCATCCGCGGCGTCGATGACGGTGCCGACCTCGGTCGCCGCGGCCCCGGTGGGCTCGTAGGCGGCGGCGAAGTCCTTCAGCGCGTCACGGATGACGTCGGGGCTGATCGATAGTTCTGCCATTGTCTTCCCTTTGTATCTGGGTGCGCGGTTCCCCGCGCGAAGTCGTGTTAGCCCGCGAGCTTCTGGCGAAGGTCTGCGAGTCGAGCGGAGATGCTGCCGTCGATGACGTCATCGGCGATCTGCACGCGCAGGCCTCCGACGACGGCAGGGTCGATGACGACGTTGAGCGAGACCTTGCCGTCGTAGCGCCGCGAGAGAGCATCGCTGAGACGGGTGCGCTGCGCGTCGTTGAGCTCGGACGCGGTGTGGACCGTGGCCACGACTCGACCGTGCTGGCTCGAGACGATGCGCGTCGCGCGGCTGAGCAGCTGCCGCACCCGACGCTCGCGCGGCTGGCGCACGAGCGAGGAGACGATCAGCGTGACCGGAGCGCTGGAGCCGCCGTCGGCGAGCAGGCGCTCGACGAGTGCGACCTTGGCGTCTTGTCCCCCGAGGCGGGTGCCCAGGGCGAGCTCCAGTTCGGCGTTCGCGGCGATGACGCGGGAGAAGCTGAAGAGCTCCGCCTCGATGTCGGCGCCGGGTTCTGCGATCGCTGCAGCGCGGATCGCGAGTTCCTCGATGCCGTCCAGAAGTTCACCGGCGTTCGACCAGCGCTCCGAGACGACGGTCTTCAGCACGTTCTGCGCGTCTGCCGAGAACCCGCCGAAGACGGCGGTCACGACGTTCTGTCGCGCTTCGACCGGAGCCGAAGGGTCGGCGAGCGCGCCGCTCAGCTGGGACGATTCGCTCACGGCACGTCCGGCAGCGAAGAGCTCCCGTGCGGTGTCGAGAGTGACGCCCTTCGCTGCGGCAAGCGTCTCGATGGATGCCGCGAGTGCCTGAGTGGTCGCGCTGCCCATTACTTCGCCGCCTTCTCGGATGCTTCGAGATCGGCGAGGAAGCGATCGACGACAGCCGTCGCGCGAGCATCGTCGGAGAGGGTCTCCCCGACCACACCGCCGGCGAGGTCGAGTGCCAGCGAGCCGACCTCGCTGCGCAGCGAGACGAGAGCGGTCTGACGCTCGGCCTCGATCTGCGTGTGCGCGGTGGCCGTGAGGCGAGCAGCTTCGGTGGAAGCGGTCTCCTTGGCCTCGGCGACGATCTTCTTGCCGTCCTCGCGGGCGGCCTCACGGATCTCACCTGCCTCGGTGCGTGCCTCCGCCAGCTGGCGGGTGTACTCCTCGAGGGCTGCTTCGGCCTTCTTCTGGGCCTCGTCAGCCTTCGCCATGTTGCCCTCGATGGCAGCCGACCGCTCGTCGAGCATCTTCGTCAGCTTGGGAAGGGCGACCTTCCACACGACGACGAGGATGATGACGAACCACACGGCCGACCAGATGATGTCGTACCACGCGGGGATCAGCGGGTTGTTGGCCGCTTCGCCCTCTGCTGCGAGGTTCGTGACAAGAGCGTTCAGCATCCTGTCTCCTTCAGAAGTCGAGGCGGATTACGGGAAGGGGATGAATCCGACGGCGATGCCGACGAATGCAAGCGCCTCGGTGAAGGCGATACCGATCCACATGAGGACCTGAAGGCGACCGGCCAGCTCGGGCTGACGAGCAACGCCCTCGATGGTCTTGCCGACGACGATACCCACGCCGATGGCCGGGCCGATGGCTGCGAGGCCGTAGCCGACCGCCGCGAGGTGGCCGTTGATTTCAGCGAGAACCGTAGTTGCGTCCACGGGTTTTTCCTTTCGTTGGGTGGGAGGGCTGATGCCCGCCCGCTCAGAGTCTGTTTGCTCAGTGCTCTTCTGCGACCGCGAGCTGGATGTAGACCGCGGTGAGGACGGTGAAGACGTAGGCCTGCAGGACGGCCACCAGGATCTCGAAGATCGTGAAGGCGCCGCCGAAGGCGAGGGTTCCGATGCCGAGGAAGGCCCAGCCGCCCCCTGCAGTGAAGAAGAAGAACTGGGTCGCTGCGAAGCAGAGGACCAGGATCATGTGTCCGACGACCATGTTCATCAGCAGTCGCAGGGTGAGGGTCACCGGGCGGATGATGAAGGTCGAGAGCAGCTCGATCGGGGTGACGATGATGTACACCGGCCACGGCACTCCGGCCGGGAAGAGCGCGTTCTTGAAGAACTTGCCCGGGCTCTTCTTGATGCCGGCGTAGATGAAGGTCACGTAGCTGACCAGCGCGAGCACGAGCGGGACCGCGATGATGCTGGTACCGGCGATGTTCAGGAACGGGATGATGCCCGTGATGTTCATGAACAGCACCATGAAGAAGATCGTGGTGAGGATCGGCAGGAAGCGGTCGCCGTCCTTGCGTCCGAGCAGATCGTGCGCGATGTTCCCGCGGACGAGTCCGAGACCCATCTCGACGAGGCTCTGGAAGCGGCCGGGCACGACCGTCATGCGGCGGGTGCCGAGCCAGAGGATGAGGACCACCGCGATCACGGAGAGCAGCTGCACCAAGTGGATGCGGTGCACCGGGATGACACCGAACGCGTTGAAGAGGATCTCCGGGAAGAACTCATCGATGGACGGGCCGTGGAACTCGCCGTCAGTGGCAAGTCGAGGGATCAGGGTCGCAGCAAGATTAAACAGCGCGGGCTCCAGCTTCGGGGCACCGGTCTAAACCGGGGCGACGATGGTCGGTGTGCAATCAGCGCAAGCGCTCGCGGGCGAGCGGCGGGCACGCCTCAACACTATCAGAATCTGAGGATGCCCTAAGACCGCGGACCACCCTCTGACGGGCCCGCGTCCGGCAGATACCCGGCCCCGGGTGCGCGGTCTTCCGGCACCTCCGTGGGCAGCGTCGTGTCGCTCACATTCGGCAGCCGCATCCGGGTGAGAACGATCACGTCGATCACGAGCGACATGATCACGCCGGCGATGATCGAGAGGAAGAAGACCATCGGGTGCAGCCAGGGCTGTCCGGCGAGCAGGATCATCACGAGCACGAACACACCGAGCTTCAACAGCCAGCCGCCGAGCACGATGGCGAAGAACAGCTGCACGTACAGCGGGTCTCCGTACCAGCGGTTGGCGACGAGGATGCTGATCCCCGTGATCGCCAGGAACAGCGCGGACAGGAGCACACCGAGCAGCCCGCTCACGAGCCCCTCCCCCTGCGCCACGGCGAAGCCGATACCGCCGGCGACGATCGCGAGCACCGCGGTCGCCACCGCCGACCAGATCAGGGTGCGACGCAGGATCGGCGTACTGGAAACGGGGCTGGGGCTCATCAGGACTCCACGGGTGTCGGATCGGGTGCAACCCCCGCCAGGCGCTTTCTGCGGCGGGTAGGACTCAGGGTGATGACGAGGCAGGCCGCGATGCCCACGATGCCGAAGCCGACGCCCGGCAGGTACTGGCCCGGCCAGTCCTCGCGCGCGCCGACGTACATGAGCAGCACCGCGAGCGAGATCACGGCCGTCCATGCGTAGAAGATGAGAACCGCATCACGGTCGCGGTGACCGAGATCGAGCATGCGGTGGTGCAGATGCTTGCGGTCGGGCGAGAACGGCGACTTCCCCGCGTTCATGCGCCGGAGCACCGCGAGACCGAAGTCGAGCAGCGGCAGCAGGACGACCAGGAGCGGCAGCAGGATCGGGATGAATGCACCCAGCAGCTGGGAGCGACCGAGACGCTCGGGGTCGAGGGCCGACGGATCCATCTGCCCGGTGATCGCGATCGCGGAGGTCGACATCAGCAGACCGAGGACCAGTGCCCCGGAGTCGCCCATGAACAGCTTCGCCGGGCTCCAGTTCAGCGGGAGGAAGCCCAGGCAGGCGCCGATCAGTACGGCGGCGATGAACGTCGACAGGTTGAAGTAGCTCGAAGCCCCGGAGTCGCGGGTGAAGATGTAGGAATAGGCGAAGAAGACGCCGTTGGAGATGAGGCAGACGCCGGCGACGAGTCCGTCGAGTCCGTCGATGAAGTTCACCGCGTTCATGACGATCACGATCGCGAACATCGTCATCGTGATGCTGACCCAGCTCGAGAACACGATCAGATCGCCGAACGGCAACGAGAGGATCTGCAGTCCGCCTCCGACCGTGATGATCCCGGCGGCGAGGAACTGGGCTCCGAGCTTGATCATCCAGTCGAGGTCCCAGAGATCGTCGACGACGCCGATCACGGCGATCAGGAAGGAGGCGCCGAGGATCGACCACATCGTGATCGGGGGTATCCAGATGCTCTGGAAGAAGGGATTCGCAGCGGAGAACGCGAAAGCGGCGGCGATGCCGAGGAAGATCGCCACTCCGCCGAGGCGCGGCGTCGGGGTCGTATGGACATCGCGATCGCGGATCCCCGGATAGAGCTTGAAGCGAAGGCTCAGCCGCCAGACCGCCCAGGTCAGCCCGAAGGTGACGACGGCGGTGAGAACGATCGTGAAGAGATACTGCTTCACGGATTCCCGTCCTGCTGCTCCTCGCCGCGGTTCTCATGCGGGTGGTCCTCGTGCGGGTCCTGCGGTTCATCAGGCTCGAGCAGGTCTCCGAGCACCTCGTGCAGCTGCTCCCTGGTCACGACCCCGTTGCGAAGGATGCGCACGACACCCGCGTCTTCGTCATCGCCGCGGCGCACGAGTGAGGTGGCGTCGACGATGGTCGACGCGATGCCGTTCTTGCTCATGCCGTCCGCGAGGTACACCGCGACACTCTCGCCGAGCATTGTCTCCGCGTCATAGGCGGAGATCGCAGCCGCCTTGCCGGTGAGATTCGCGCTCGACACGGCGAGGGGACCTGTCTCGGCCAGCAGCTCGAGCGCGACATGGCCCTCGGGCATCCGCACGGCGACGGTTCCGAGCGTCTCTCCCAGATCCCAGATGAGCGAGGGCTGCGCAGGGAGCACGATGGTGAGTCCGCCGGGCCAGAAGGCGTCGACGAGACGCTGTACCGGCTCGGGAACTGATTCGGCCAGGGCGGCGAGAGTGTCCTTGGAGCCGATCAGGACGGGTGGCGGCTGGTCGCGACCGCGACCCTTCGCGTCGAGGAGGCGCTGCACGGCCGTCGGAGAGAAGGCGTCGGCAGCGACCCCGTACACGGTGTCTGTGGGCATGACGATGAGTTCGCCGCGGCCGATCGCCTGGCGCGCGTTGCGCATTCCGGCGAGCAGCTGCGCCTCGTCGCGGCAGTCGAAGATGGTTGACATGACGGTTCGATTCTATCCGGGACGGATGCTGCGAATGCTCGACGAGGGCTGATCAGGGCCGGAGGGCCGTGGTGGTGCGGTCACGCAGCGTCAGGTCGCGGTGCGTCGCGGCCGCGCGCCATCCGTCAGCGGTGAGCAGCTCCCTGATCGATGCTCCCTGCAGCTCGCCGTGCTCGATGACGAGCAGGCCCCCGGGGCAGAGCAGTCGCAGCGCCCGCGAGCTGAGGGTGCGGACGACGTCGAGGCCGTCCTCGCCCCCGTACAAAGCCATCGCAGGATCGAACAACCGGACCTCGGGGTCGCGCGGAATCGCATCGTCGGGGACGTACGGCGGATTCGAGATGACGACGGATGCCGTGCCGTCGAGTTCCGGGAACGCCTCGGCGAGATCCGACAGGACGAGCGTGAGGTTCTCGACTCCCGCGGTGTTCCTGCTCGCCCAGACATGGGCGTCGGGTGAGAGCTCGGCGGCGAAGATGCGGGCGTGCGGCACCTCGGTCGCCATCGCCAACGCGATCGCGCCGCTCCCGGTGCCGAGATCGACTCCGATCGGCGACGAGTCCGGGGCATTCAGCAGCGCGTCGATCGCGTACTGCACGACCGTCTCCGTCTCGGGGCGCGGCACGAAGACCCCCGGACCGACGGCCAGCTCGAGGTGCCGGAACGGTGCGGTGCCGGTGATGTGCTGAAGGGGCTCACGCGCAGAGCGCCGGGCGACGAGCAGGTCGAGTTCCGCCGCTGTCTCGTCGGCGAGGTGATCGCCGCGCACGATGGCTGCCTGCACCTCACCGCGGCGGTGTCCGAGCACGTGAGCCGCGAGCAGCTCTGCGTCGATCAGCGGGTCGTGCACCCCGGCGTCCGCGAGGCGCTGGGCCGCGGCGCGCACGTGAGAGGCGAGCGAGTTCTGAGGCATGACTTCCAGCGTAGAGTGCAAGCGGCCGTCACATTTCCCGCGCCACCGAAGGCCTCACCTAGGCTGGTGCCGCAGCGACCCGCACAGGAAGGCTCCTCATGCCCGGTATCCACTCCGACATCACGACCGCGTTCGGCAACACCCCGCTCGTCCGCCTGAACAGGGTGGCGGAAGGCGTCGATGCCACGATCCTCGCCAAGCTCGAGTTCTACAATCCGGCGTCGAGCGTGAAGGACCGTCTCGGCATCGCCATCGTCGACGCGGCCGAGGCATCGGGTGAGCTGAAGCCGGGCGGCACCATCGTCGAGGCGACCAGCGGCAACACCGGCATCGCCCTCGCGATGGTGGGAGCGGCTCGCGGCTACAAGGTGATCCTGACGATGCCGGCATCCATGTCCAAGGAGCGGCGGATGCTGCTGAAGGCCTTCGGCGCCGAGCTCGTGCTCACCGACCCGACGAAGGGCATGACCAACGCCATCGCCGAGGCAGAAGAGATCGCGGCGAAGACTCCGGGTGCCGTGCTGGCGAAGCAGTTCGCGAACGAGGCCAACCCGGCCATCCACCGCAAGACAACGGCCGAGGAGATCCTCCGCGACACCGACGGCAAGGTCGACTACTTCGTGGCGGGCATCGGCACCGGCGGAACGATCACGGGCGTCGGACAGGTCCTGAAGGAGCGGATCCCTGGCGTCAAGATCGTCGCGGTCGAGCCCAAGGACTCCCCCATCCTCACCGAGGGCCACCCCGGTCCGCACAAGATCCAGGGCATCGGACCCAACTTCGTGCCGCCGATCCTCGACCGTGACGTGCTCGACGAGGTCATCGACGTCACGTTCGACGACGCGATCCGCCTCGCCCGCGACACCGCGGCGAAGGACGGCATCCTCGTCGGCATGTCGAGCGGCGCCGCGATCTGGGCGGCTCTCGAAGTCGCCAAGCGCCCTGAGGCTGCGGGCAAGACCATCGTCGTCATCATCCCCTCGTTCGGTGAGCGCTACCTGTCGACGGCGCTGTACGAGCACCTTCGCGACGAGTGAGCACGTCGGTCTGGGCTCGCGTCCGCGAAGACGTCGCGGCCGCGCGCCTGCGCGACCCTGCCGCACGGAGCGCCGTGGAGGTGGCTCTGCTCTACCCGGGGCTCCACGCCATCTGGGCGCACCGCGTCTCGCATGCGCTGTGGAACCGACGACTGCGGCTGCTGGCCCGAGCGGGTTCGCAGGTGTCCCGCTGGCTCACCGGCATCGAGATCCACCCGGGAGCGAAGATCGGCCGGAGGTTCTTCATCGACCACGGCATGGGCGTGGTCATCGGCGAGACGGCCGAGATCGGCGATGACGTGATGCTCTACCACGGGGTCACGCTGGGCGGTCGCACGCGCGACGCAGGGAAGCGGCATCCGACCCTGGGCGATGGCGTGGCCGTCGGCGCAGGAGCCAAGATCCTCGGGCCGGTGACGATCGGGACAGGTTCCGTGGTCGGCGCGAATGCCGTCGTGACGCGCGACGCGCCCGCTGACAGCATCCTGGTCGGCGTGCCCGCCAAGCCGCGGCAACGTACCGTCGGCGAGGACACCCGAGCGCTGCTCACGGCGCCGGACTACTCCATCTGAATACTGCTGCTATCGGCGGCGATCGTCGTCGTCGACCTTGCGCTTCAGGAAGATCCGCGGAAGCAGCACACTGCCGAGGGCCGTGATCAGCCAGACGATGAGCGCTCCCAGCAGCCATCCGCTGAGGTCGACGATGCGCAGACCGCCGAGCGGCAGCAGCACGACGATCACCAGGGCGATCAACGTCGAGATGATGCCCATACCGCCCGTCAGTACAGGCGCGTGCCGATGCGCGAGCTTGCCGGCCAGCAGCGCGATCATGCTCTGCACGACCGCGAACACGACGATGCAGATGACGAAGCCCCACCATCTCGCCCACTGGATCTGGAAGCCCTCGAGGAGCGCGTCGGCGACGATGAGGCCGATGCCCGCGGACACGACGTACATCAGCCCGCGGAACAGGAGTGTGATCACGCGCCGAGCCTAGCGCTCAGTGCGTGCGGTCGTCAGGATTCGTTGCCGACGGCGGCGAGCTGCGCTTCCTCATCGGCAGCGATGGCACTCGTGATGATCGGATCCAGCGCGCCGTCCATCACCTGATCGAGGTTGTATGCCTTGAAGCCGGTACGGTGATCCGCGATCCGGTTCTCCGGGAAGTTGTACGTGCGGATGCGCTCGGAGCGGTCCATGCCGCGGATCTGCGACCGGCGCACGTCGGATGCCGCCGCGGCCAGCTCTTCCTGCTGCCGCGCGAGCAGGCGGGCTCGAAGCACACGCATGCCGGCCTCACGGTTCTGCAGCTGCGATTTCTCGTTCTGCATCGAGACGACGATGCCGGTCGGCACGTGCGTGATGCGCACGGCCGAGTCGGTCGTGTTCACGGACTGCCCGCCCGGCCCCGAGGACCGGAACACGTCGATCTTGAGATCGTTCGGATCGATCTGGATCTCCTCGGGCTCATCCACCTCCGGGAAGACGAGGACGCCCGTCGTCGAGGTGTGGATGCGCCCCTGCGACTCCGTCGCGGGCACGCGCTGCACGCGATGCACGCCACCCTCGTACTTGAGATGCGCCCAGACGCCCTGCGCCGGATCCGTCGACGATCCCTTGATGGCGACCTGGACGTCTTTGTAGCCGCCCAGGTCGGACTCGTTGCGCTCCAGGAGCTCGGTCTTCCACCCCTTGTGCGCCGCGTACTGGATGTACATGCGCAGCAGGTCGGCGGCGAACAGTGCCGACTCGGCACCGCCCTCCCCCGCTTTGATCTCCATGATCACGTCGCGGGCGTCGTCGGGGTCGCGCGGGATCAGCAGCCGTCGCAGGCGCTCCTGTGAAGTCTGGAGCTCCTCCTCCATCGCAGGGATCTCCGCGGCGATGGATTCGTCTTCCCGAGCGAACTCGCGAGCTGTGTCCAGGTCATCCGTCGCCGCGACCCACGCGTCGTACGCGGCCACGATCCGCGACAGCTCCGCGTAGCGACGGTTGACGCGCTTCGCACGGGCGGCGTCGGCGTGCACCGCCGGGTCGGAGAGCTCCTCCTGCACCCGGCGATGCTCGTCGATCAGAGTCTGGACGGACTCGAACACGGAATCCCTCAGCGGATGTTGCTGTCGTGACCGTGGGCGCCCGAGGTGGGCGCGGGCATCGACTTCTGCATCTGCACGAGGAACTCGACGTTCGAGTTCGTCTCCTTGAGCTTGCCGAGCACGACCTCCAGGGCCTGCTGCTGATCGAGGCCCGCGAGAGCGCGACGCAGCTTCCAGGTGATCTTGACCTCGTCGGCCGAGAGCAGCATCTCCTCGCGGCGGGTGCTCGACGCGTTGACGTCGACGGCCGGGAAGATGCGCTTGTCGGCGAGCGAGCGCGAAAGACGCAGCTCGCTGTTGCCGGTGCCCTTGAACTCCTCGAAGATGACCTCATCCATCTTGGAGCCGGTCTCGACGAGCGCCGTGGCGAGGATCGTGAGCGATCCGCCGTTCTCGATGTTGCGCGCTGCACCGAAGAAGCGCTTCGGCGGGTACAGCGCCGAGGCGTCGACTCCACCGGTCAGCACGCGGCCGGATGCCGGGGCGGCGAGGTTGTACGCGCGTCCGAGTCGGGTGATCGAATCGAGCAGCACGACGACATCGCGGCCGAGCTCGACCAGGCGCTTGGCGCGCTCGATCGCGAGCTCAGCGACCGTGGTGTGGTCTTCGGCGGGACGGTCGAAGGTGGAGGCGATGACCTCGCCCTTGACCGTGCGCTCCATGTCGGTGACCTCTTCGGGGCGCTCGTCGACGAGCACGACCATGAGGTGGACCTCGGGGTTGTTCTGCGCGATCGCGTTGGCGATCTGCTGCAGCACGATCGTCTTGCCGGCCTTGGGCGGCGCGACGATGAGACCGCGCTGACCCTTGCCGATCGGGGCGACCAGGTCGATGATGCGCTGGGTCAGCTTCTCGGGGGCCGTCTCCAGGCGCAGACGCTCCTGCGGGTACAGCGGAGTGAGCTTGCCGAACTCGACACGTGTCGCGGCGTCCTCGACGGACAGCCCGTTGATCGAGTCGACCTTGACCAGTGCGTTGTACTTCTGACGACCCTGCTGCTCGCCCTCACGCGGCTGCTTGATCGAGCCGACGACGGCGTCACCCTTGCGGAGGTTGTACTTCTTGACCTGTCCGAGGGAGACGTACACGTCGCTGGGACCCGCGAGGTAGCCGGTGGTGCGCACGAACGCGTAGTTGTCGAGGACATCGAGGATGCCGGCGATCGGGATCAGGACGTCGTCCTCGCCGATCTCGGTGTCGAACTCGTCGGTCGGCTCCGCGCCGCGACGCTTGTTGCGCTGGCGGTTGCGGTTGTTGCCGCCGGCCTGGTCGTCTGCGGCGACTGCGGCGGCCTGGGGCTGCGGCTGGTCCTGTCCGGTGCCGTTCTGTCCGCGACCACGGTTGCGACTGCGGTTGCGGTTGCGGCCACGGCCGCCCTGCTCGTCGCCGTTGTCCGAGTCGGACGCGTCATTGTTCTGCGCGTCGTCCTTCTGGGCGTTGCCGTTCCGGCCGTTGCCGTTCTGGCCCTCGTCGTTCTGGGCGTTGCCGTTCTGGGCGTTGCCGTTCTGGGCGTTGCCGTTCTGGCCGTTGCCGTTCTGGCCGTTGCCGTTGCGGCCATTGCCGTTCTGGGCGTCACCGTTCTGGCCGTTGTCATTCTGCGCGTTGTTGCGCGCATTGCTGTTGCGCGGGCTGCGCTTGGGCGCGGAGGCGTTCTGGCCACCGTCCTCCTGGCCGGACTCGGCAGGTGCGGTGTCCGTGGCATCGGACGCCGGGGGCTCCGCGTCGGCGGCGGGCTTCTGCGCACCGCGGCGGCCGCGGCCGGTGGTCTTCGGGGCCGCCTCTGCCGGCGCCTCGGCGGCGGCGGCAGGTGCCTCGGTCGGGGCGTCGGAGGCGTCAGCGGCAGGTGCATCGGCATCCGCCTTCTTCGCACGGCTGCGGCGCGGGGCCTTGGCCTTCGGGGCGGCCTCTGCCGTCTCAGCTCCATCGCCGGACGGCGCGGCCTGCGGCTCAGTGGCTGCGGGGGCGGCATCCGCCTTCTCCGCGGCCTTCTCCGCCTTCGCGGCGGCGGTGGCCGTGGTGGCACGACGCGGTGCGCGCTTGCGCGCCGGTGCGGCCGTCTCGGTGTCCGCAGCAGCCGCAGGGGCGTCGGCGACGGACGTCGTCTGATCGTTCTGGGTCTCGGAGAGGTTCTCCACGAGTACTCCCTTATATGTCATGGGGAATGAGCGTTGAACGTGCACAACGGGTGCTGCGCGCGATCGCACGGGCTGACGCTCTGCGCCAGCCAGCCTCGGCAGGGGGCTCTGCGAAAGAGCTCTGCATCAAGGGTTTCCGTGCGGGTCTTGCAAGAGTTGCAATGGGGCCAGATTCACGAAACTACGTGGAGCCCTCCGCTCGATCCCCCACTGTACCACCACGCACGTCGACGGCGAGCAGGAGCGCCTCCCACGGGGTGTCGGTGATGCGATCGGCCAATTCGACGGCGTCCTGGCGGCTGCCCGGTCCGTCTGCGAGCACGAGCACGCTCGGGCCCGCCCCCGAGACCACGGCGGCGAATCCTGCTGCCCGGAGCTCTCGCACCAGACGCTGCGTCTCGGGCATGGCCCCAGCGCGATAGTCCTGGTGGAGCCGGTCGGCCGTCGCATCGAGCAGCAGCTCGGGGCTCTGCATCAGGGCCGCGATGAGCAGGGCCGAGCGGGAGACGTTGAACACGGCATCCGCGGTCGACACCTGCGGCGGCTGCAGAGAGCGCGCCTGCGACGTCGACATCGTGTACGCCGGCACCAGCACGAGCGGCGAGACCCCGCGGTGCACGAGGAGCTTCTTGTGCTGGGGCCCGCGCTCCCCCACCCACGCGATCGTCAGGCCGCCGAAGAGCGCCGGGGCGACGTTGTCGGGGTGGCCTTCGAGTTCGGTCGCCAAGCGCAGCAGATCGTCGTCGTCAATGTCTACGTCGCCTGCAAGCAATCCCTTCGCCGCGAGCACGCCGGCAGCGACAGCGGCTCCCGACGACCCGAGCCCGCGACCGTGCGGGACACCGTTCTCGGCCACGATGCGAAGGCCGGGGACGGGACGCCCCGCGTCGCTGAAGACGTATGCGATCGTGCGGACGATGAGGTTCGAGGCATCGCGCGGGATCTCCTCCGCGCCGGAACCGGTCACCTCGATCTCGAGCTGACCCTCGGGGAGGGCGGTCACCTGCAGCGTGTCGTAGATGCTCAGCGCCAGACCGAGCGTGTCGAACCCAGGGCCGAGATTCGCGCTGGTGGCGGGAACCCGCACCTCGACGGTCCGTCCCTCGGTCGCGCGACCGTCGACCGGCGCCGGGGAGGTCGTCATCGTCACTCGCCTTCCACGCGCAGCACCGAGATGACCCGCGCCACGACGGAGCTGTCGGCGAGGGCGTCGACCGTCGCGCTGAGCGCCTGCTCGGTGGCGCGGTGCGTGCCGATGATCAGGCGGGCGGTGGGCTCATCCTCTCCCTCGACGGTCTGCACGACGGTCGCGACCGAGACTCCGCCGTCGCTCAGGGTGCTCGCGACGGTGGCGAGCACGCCCGGCGCATCGGCGACCTCGAGCGTGATCTGGTAGCGGGTCGTCACGTGACCGATCGGCACGACGGGGAGGTTCGCCCTGGTGGACTCGCCTACACCGACGCCCCCGGCGATGTGACGGCGCGCCGCCGAGACGACGTCACCGAGAACCGCGGATGCCGTCTGCACGCCGCCGGCACCCGCGCCGTAGAACATGAGCGAGCCGGCAGCCTCCGCCTCGACGAACACGGCGTTGTTGGCGCCGTGCACCGTGGCGAGCGGGTGCGCGGCAGGCACGAGGGCGGGGTACACGCGGACCGAGATGGACTCGGTGCCGTTCGCCTCGAGCCGCTCGCACACCGCGAGCAGCTTGATGACGAAGTCGGCGGCACGCGCCTCTTCGATCATGGATGCCGTGACCGAGGTGATGCCCTCGCGATACACGGCCTCCAGTGGGACGGCGGTGTGGAAGGCGAGGCTGGCGAGAATCGCGGCCTTCTGAGCGGCGTCGTAGCCTTCGACGTCGGCGGTCGGGTCTGCCTCGGCATACCCCAGACGCTGCGCGTCGGCGAGCACGTCACCGAAGTCGGCGCCCTCGGTGTCCATCCGGTCGAGGATGTAGTTGGTCGTGCCGTTGACGATGCCCATGATGCGCACCACGCGGTCACCGGCCAGCGAGTCCCGCAGTGGCCGGATGATCGGGATCGCACCGGCCGCGGCAGCCTCGTAGTACACGGAGGCGCCGACGCGATCGGCGGCTTCGAAGAGCTCCGGTCCGTGCGTCGCGAGCAGCGCCTTGTTGGCGGTCACGACGTCCGCGCCGGAGCCGATCGCCTGCAGGATGTTCGTACGGGCGGGTTCGATACCCCCGATGAGCTCGATGACGATGTCGGCCCCGAGGATCAGCGTCTCGGCATCCGTGGTGAAGAGCTCCTTCGGGAGGTCGACGTCACGCTGGGCGTCGACGTCACGGACGGCGATGCCGGCCAGCTCGAGCTCGGCGCCCGCGCGGTCGGCGAGCTCGTCGCCGTGGCGCAGCAGGAGCGCCGCGACCTGCGAGCCGACCGCTCCCGCGCCCAGCAGCGCCACACGAAGTCGTCGGTAGTCAGTCATGGTTACTCCTTCGGAGGTGGGTCATTTGTCTCCCTCGGGGACGTACGCCCCGTCTAGACCTGCGTCTCGGGCCAGCAGGTCGTCGATGGTCTCACCGCGGACGATGACCCTCGATCGGCCGTCGCGCACGGCGACGACGGGCGGACGCGGAACATGGTTGTAGTTGCTCGACAGCGGCGTGCAGTACGCGCCCGTGGCGGGAACTGCGAGCAGATCGCCCGGCACGAGATCGGTGGGCAGGTATTCGTGGTCGACGACGATGTCGCCGGACTCGCAGTGCTTGCCGACGACGCGACTGAGCTGCGGTTCTCCGGCACCGACCCGTGAGGCGAGTCGGGCCGAGAACTGGGCGCCGTACAGGGCCGTGCGGGGATTGTCGCTCATACCGCCGTCGACGCTGATGTAGCGGCGCACAGCGCCGGACTCCACTGTCACGTCCTTCGTCGTGCCGACCTCGTACAGGGTCACGCCGGCGGAGCCGATGATCGCACGCCCTGGCTCGAACGACAGAGCGGGAACCGGGATGCCGCGTGCGGCGCAGCCTTCGGCCACCGCCGAGACGATCTCTCCGGCCAGCAGCTCGATCGGTGCCGGGTCGTCGTCACGGGTGTAGGCGATGCCGAAGCCGCCGCCGAGGTTCAGCTGCGGCACGGGTCCGCCCTCGAGGAGGGTCGCGTGCAACTCGAGCACACGCGTCGCCGATTCGCGGAAACCGGCGACGCCGAAGATCTGCGAGCCGATGTGGCAGTGCAGTCCGGCGAAGTCGAGTCCAGGCAGTTCCCGGATGCGGGCGACCGCCTGCTCCGCCTCGGGCAGCGGGAATCCGAACTTCTGGTCCTCGTGAGCGGTGGCGAGGAAGTCGTGGGTCTCGGCGTGCACACCGCTGATGACCCGCACGAGGACCCGCTGGACGGCTCCGGTGCGCGCGGTGATGGCGGCGAGGCGCTCGATCTCGATCGCGCTGTCGACGATGATCGTGCCCACACCGGCCTGCACGGCGCTCTCGAGCTCGGCGGTCGACTTGTTGTTCCCGTGGAAGCCGAGGGCGGCGCCTGCCACCCCGGCGGCGAGCGCGACCGCCAGCTCTCCCCCGGTGCACACGTCGACGCGCAGTCCTTCGTCGACGACCCAGCGTGCGACGGTCGTCGAGAGGAAGGCCTTGCCCGCGTAGTAGACCTGTGCGGTCGTGCCGTTCTCGGCCGCGGCCCGGTCGAAGGCGTTGCGGAAGGCTCTGGCCCGGCTCCGCACCTCCTCTTCGTCGAGCACGAGCAACGGGGTTCCGTAGGCGCGAACGAGGTCTGTCGCGCTCACGCCGGCGATCTCGAGCACCCCCTCGGCGTCGCGTGCTGCGGAGGCGGGCCACACGCCGCTCACGAGGTCGTTCGCGTCATCGGGGACGACGAGCCATTCCGGGGCAAGCGAATCGGCAGGGGGAAGCACTGAGCACCAATCGTGGGACGGATCTCGGGCTGGACGCGCACATCGAGGTTGACCCGATTCTAGGGCACCGGGTTCGGCCGCCTTGTCATGGTGACGTCCGGCGTCAAGCCCCTGCGGGCGTTCAGTGGAGGCTCATAGGGTGGGGGCGTGATGAACACCGAAACGACCCCGAAGAGCTCAGATCGTCCCGGCCTGGTCGCGCGCATCACGGAGCCGATCATCGCCTGGGCGCTTCGTCGCCGCCCCGTGCGTGCCGCCCTGCTCTACACCGAGCGGCGGGGTCCGATGCTCGCCGACAGCGTCACGTATCGGGCGCTGTTCAGCGTCTTCGCCGGAGTGCTGCTCGGGTTCTCGATCGCCGCGCTGTGGCTGGCGGGTAATCCTGATGCCTGGCGGGCCATCATCGACTCGGTCCAGTCCGTCGTGCCGGGACTCATCGGCGAGGACGGCGTGATCGATCCGGACGATCTGCAGCAGCCTGCGTCCCTCTCCCTCGCCGGCATCGTCTCTCTCGTCGCCCTCATCGGTGCCGCACTCGGCGCGATCGGCTCGCTGCGCACCGCCGTGCGTGTGATCGCGGGTACGGTGCAGGACGACATCCTCTTCATCTGGGTGATCCTGCGCAACCTGCTGCTCGCCGTCGGTATCGGCGCGTCCTTTGTCGCCGCCGCACTCGTCACCTTCGTCGGCCGGCTCGGCGTCACATGGATCAGCGGCCTGCTCGGGATGCCCGAGGATTCGGCTCTGGTCAGCTGGAGCGTGCCCGTGCTCTCGCTGGTGGTGGTGTTCGCCCTCGACACCCTGCTCCTCGTCGCGGTCTTCCGCCTGCTCTCGGGTGTGCGACCCGCCGCACGCTCGCTCTGGAGCGGCGCACTGCTCGGCGCTGTCGGCCTCGTCGTGCTGCAGCAGCTGTCCAGCCTCTTCGTCGGCGGCGCGAACAGCAATCCGCTCCTGGCATCCTTCGCGTCGCTGCTGGCGCTGCTGATCTGGCTCAACCTCTCCGCGCAGGTGATGCTGCTCGCCTGCGCGTACATCGTGACGGCTGAAGAGGAACGGACCGATCGAGTGCACCAGAAGTTCGGCGCCACGACGTTCCTCCAGCGGCGTCTCCAGCGCGCGGAGGTCGGTGTGCAGATCGCGACGAACGAGCTGCGCGCGGCGCAGCGCGCCGTGTCCGGCAACGAGGACAAGAAGACCTGAGCATCGCGCCACCTCGTAGTGACCGGATAGCGTATGCTAGTCACTAACGAAGGAGGCGCCATGGAATCCCGACGCGGGCAGGTGACAGTCGCCGGCGCGGTCGTCTCGTATCTGGACTGGCGACCGGCCGTCGAGAGCGGATCGGCGGTGCTCCTGCTGCACGGCGGTGGAGCCGACAGCGCCGACCTCTCCTGGGGTGGAGTCGGGCCCGCGCTGGCAGACGCCGGTCACCGCGTCATCGCGCCGGATCACCCGGGATTCGGGCGCAGCGCGCGCGCTCCGTGGTCACTCACACAGGAACGTCTCGTCCGGTACGTCGCGGAGTTCGCCGACGCCACCGGCATCACCGACTACGTGATCGGCGGCCTGTCTCTCGGCGGCGGGATGGCACTCGGCCATCTTCTCGATGAGCCAGGGCGCGCACGCGGGGCGATGCTGCTCGGATGCTACGGCGTCATGCCCCGGCTCGCGGACGGCCCGCTCGGCGGGCTCACGCATCTCAGCAGCTTCCTCCTGCTCCGTACCGGCCTTCTGGCCGCACTGACCCGGTCGTACACGCGCAGTCCGACGGCGATGGAGCGCGGGTTGCGAGATCTCGTGCGCGACCCGGACCGCCGCACCCCGGCACTCGTCGACGCGGTGCTCGCGGAGGCGGCATCCGGGGCCGGCACGGCGGTCTTCGGCGAATGGCAGCGCGACCAGGTTCTCTGGAACCGGCTGCGCACCGTCTACACGTCGGAGCTGGCGACGATCGCCGTTCCCACGCTCTTCGTCCACGGCAAAGAGGATCGA